>Ga0182015_10001611_pt1 | contig 29306 bp, 23 predicted proteins | sample 712P3MmetaG_FD_120478 | JGI IMG/M metagenome (GOLD analysis project Ga0182015, IMG submission 120478) | Permafrost microbial communities from Stordalen Mire, Sweden - 712P3M metaG | ecosystem: Environmental > Terrestrial > Soil > Wetlands > Permafrost | place: Sweden: Stordalen | collected... | reverse complement strand
TGCCAGACAATTTCCAATCAGTGATTGGAAAATCCACAGGTGAAACGAGCGGCGGCAGCCAGCAGTCAATTTTTCAATCAGTGATTGAAAAATCGTCCCAGAGTGCCGCGCTTGCGCCTATTGGTCAATTCAACCGTCGGTCTTCCGTAAAATTCGCCTGCGCTCTTGAACATTTGGGCAATATTGCCCACGCCTTTCAATTGTCCTGGACGCATTACGTTCGGCTGCTGCGCGTTCGGAACTTGCACGCGCGCGAAGCATTGGCGGGTGGCTGGTCGGTTCGGCAGCTTGGCCGCACACGCGAATTGTTGGAGCGACAAGTCGAACAGCACCGGATGGCGCGGGGCAGATAAGAAACCGGCTTCGGTCTGCGGTCGGCGAGCGGAAACAGTGGAGCGCAGACGGAGAGACGGCTGGAACGGAGTCGGAGCCGCAACGCCGCCGCCGAGACGCAGACGGAAGACCGCCGCTGATGCGGCCAAGACGATTGCCGCTCGTGACGAGCGCGCGTTTTTGCGGAGAGGAACGGGCATCGTCGAAAGGGTTACGGGGCGACGGGCAGCCCGTGGAGCGCAGCAAACCGCGTGCTGGTCAAGGCGGTCATCAGTGGATGATTTCATTCAAGTCAGACTTTGTGCTGATTTTAGAAGCCGGATGACGGCTTTTTCGCGTGTTCGACTTCCATCCAAAACATCATCTAGGCATGAAGCAAGGTCCGGGTAATCGGGCAATTTAATCGAGCCGTTCCGAACCACTGGAGTCACTTTCAAATAAACGCATAATGCATTAAAACCTTTCGAGGAGCGTTGGAATTGACCTTTTAACAACCTGCTAACCTGTGATTGGTTTATCTTAATAACATTAGATACGAACGATTGTCTCGCTCCGCGTTTGCGGAGCGCTTCTCGTAAAAGTAGTGCTGTTTTTTTGTTGTCTATGCGTTTTATTACTAGCATAATGCATCAAATTATCAAACAAACTTGTGAAGTCAATAAAACATCAAATGGTGACAACGTGGCGGGATGGCGAAATTGACCACCTTCAATTGCCGGAAGCTGACGTGGAGATTCTTCCCGGAGTTCGTTGGGGAAAATTCGATGAGTTTTTCACGCCTGCCTTTTGGGTGTCGCGTTCGTGGATTGACGGTGAAAACAGTCCTCATTTGGATTACTCCATTGGGCGTTCTTTAAGAGAGGAAATTGCAGCGTGCCTTTTGGGCGGTCATGGGATGCCGGCAGAAGTAGGGGTGGCGGCATTTCATCGGATGCGTGATCGGGGTCTGCTCAATGGAACTAGCCCCCTCAATGAAATAGAAAATGCTTTGACCGAACCGATGATTATCGGCAAACGCCAAGTGCGTTACCGGTATCCGCATACCAAAAGTCGGTTTCTGGCTGCGGCAATGCAAAAATTGAATGCGGAGCCTGCGCCGATTCATTCGCCCTTGGAACTGCGAAGTTGGTTGCTAACATTTTCTGGAATTGGTCCCAAAACCGCATCTTGGATTACCCGAAATACAATGCACTCGGATGACGTTGCAATTCTGGACATCCATATTATCCGCGCAGGATTGCTCATGGGGCTTTTTTCACCAAAACATTCCATTCAACGTGACTATTTTGACATGGAGACACAGTTGGTGGCCTTTGCCCGCGCTGCTGGAGTCAGCCTTTCACGATTCGACAGCATCATCTGGTGTTATATGCGGCAAATGAACCAGATGGTTACGAATGCTCTGGCAACCGTCGCTTGAAGTGAATCAGGCTTGACGTGTCCAGCCTCAAATCATCTAATGTGGCATTATGTCTGGCTCTGGTGGCGGCTCTGGCCGAATTGGCGTGGGTGGTGCGGGCAGCGCGGTTGAAGGAGGGTCTTCTCCCGACGACTGCGGCTCGTTGGTTGTTGAAACGACCTTAAACTCACCCGTAAGTGCGGTTGTTGCGTCCTTAAAAAAGGGCGAAAAACTTCTTGTCGAGATTCATATTGGCGCTGGTGGCGTTAATTCCCTTGTTGCCAAAAATGCGGCTGGGCAAACCGCCGGATCGCTCACTCCTCCGAGTTTAATCAAAATTCTAAAGTGCATTGAAAACGGTTTTCAATACGTCGCCGTGGTGCTTAATGACGCCGCTGGCGGCGTTGTCCGAGTGCGCATACAGGGGCAATAATGATACACGTCGCCGGTGGAACTTATTTGGAATTTTGTCGCGAACCGTATTGGCATGAACTTTACGGCTCTGGATTGCGGGCAAGTTTGACTCTGAACAAACTGGACGTATCAGTTTGTTTTTCGACTTTTGTTGGCAAAGAACAAAAGTCAGTGCTGGCTGCGAAAGCTGTTGGCATTAAATTGAGTGACACTGAAACCAGTGATACGGTGCTTTTCAGTTATCTGCACCCCTTGTCCAAACCCACCATTGAACCTGATATTTTTGTGCGTGGCTGCCAACAGCATCCGAATGTTATCAATGTCGAGGCCGATAATGTCCTTCGTTTTGGAGTGGTGGAAGGGAGTGCCAAAGTCAAAGCGCGAATGGCAACTTATGATCCGCAAACCCCAAGTGATCCGAGGCCATTTACTGAGAACGGTTCTGTCGCGGAACGGCTCGCCGTAGTCGCCAACCGCATTGAGGCTAAACGACTCACCGGCCAACCAACCCCTGAAAAAGCCTGCCAAACAATTTTGAATCAAGGGGCGGAGGTCGCGATTGTGAAATGCGGAACGGCCGGTTGCGTGGTAGCAACCGCTGCCAGAATTTCACGCGTTCCTGCATATCGAACAAATAGAGTTTGGCCGATAGGATCGGGCGATGTTTTCTCGGCTTTATTCGCACACGGTTGGATGGAATTGGGATTGGATCCCGTTGAAGCGGCAACCGTCGCTTCAAAGGGAACCAGCCATTATGTTGAAACCCAACTTTTACCTCAAAAAAACGATCTTGAAAGAACGACGTTTCAGCCTTTGCGCCATCTTCCTCCTGATAAATTCAAAAAAATTTATTTGGCCGGGCCGTTTTTCAACCTGCCTCAACGTTGGCTGATAGAGGAGTTTAAGGATGCTCTGGCCAATGCCGGGGTGCAGGTGTTTTCTCCTCTCCACGATGTTGGACGTGGAAGTGCTGATGATGTTTACGCTCCCGATATTGAGGGACTAAAGACCTGCCCTGTTGTTCTGGCTTGTTTGGATGGACTTGATCCGGGAACGATTTACGAGGTTGGTTACGCGCACAGCTTGGGGGCCAAAGTGATAGCCTTTGTTTCTGCGGAACGAATGGAAGACCTCAAAATGGTAATTGGAGGTGGCAGCCAAATCTCCAACGACTTTGCCACGGCACTTTACCTGACCGTCTGGGCAGCAACCTGTGAATGAGTGCGGGATTATTACTTTCTGGCGGCATGGATTCGGTCGCGCTCACTTATTGGAAGCAACCGCAATTTTGTTACACTGTGGACTACGGGCAATTGGCAGCAGAAGGAGAAATTCGGGCGGCTTCGGCGGTATGCAAGGCTTTGTCAATCCAACACCGGATAATCAAGGTGGATTGTCGCCAACTCGGTTTGGGTGATATGGCGGGAACTCCACCCTCCCGGCTTTCGCCGGTTTCGGAATGGTGGCCGTTCCGCAATCAACTCATCATCACGCTGGCTGGTGCGGCTGCAATTGCTGATGGGATTTCAGAATTGATGATTGGAGCCATTCGGACTGACAAAACCCATTGCGATGGGCGTCCAGAATTTTTCAAAAGGATGAGCAACCTGATGGAATTTCAAGAAGGCAGCATTCGTGTAAATGCTCCTGCGATTGGTTTGGACGCAGTTGAACTTGTCAAAACTTCCGGCATTCCATTCGAGATTTTAGCCTGGAGCCACTCCTGCCACGTCTCTGGTTTTGCTTGTGGAATTTGCCGGGGTTGCACGAAGCACGCCGAAACCATGAACCAGCTTGGATATGGAGATTATTAAACTGAAACCACCGCAACCGTTGGCAAAACCTCGCCCTTTGCCAATTTTCGATTTTCAAATTTCAGGCGTGCTTCAAATTCCCAAACTTGCGCAGCGAAAATTACGCCCCTTGGATCAAGTGCTCAATACGCGCAAATCCCAACGTGAGTTTAAGACTCCCTTAACATTCCAACAATTAGGCGATTTACTTTGGCACTCGTTGCGGGTGCGAGAATGCCGTCTGTTGACAGGGAATATCATGTGGCAGAGCAAGCCTAGTCCTTCCGGCGGTGGGTGTCACCCTATCCAATTGCTGGTGCTGCGTGCGCCTGTTCTGATAAACGCTTTGCTGGTCTATGATTCGGAGCATCATATTTTTGGTGTCCGAGAAATGCCGGATTCTAAATTCCTCCGAAGATGTTTGGGAGAGGTCGAAAAGTGCTTGAAAATACACAATGGAACGATTCTTTGGTTTGTAGCTGATCTGGCACGGTCGGGTGCAAGATACCGCAATCCAGAAAGTCTAGCTTGGCGTGATAGCGGTGCGCTCATGGCGACGATTGGCCTAGTCGCCGAAAGCATGGCTCTCGAATGTTGTGGCTTGGGGTTCCACGACATTCCATTGTTAAGGCGTTTTCTCAAGTTGAATCAATCCGTAATCGGTGTAGGTGGATGTGTTGTTGGCGGAACAATGCCTTGAATACCACTGTGGCGTAATGAACGGAAACCGGACACGATAATGTTTTGCTCGTGGCTTCGGTCTGCGGTCGGCGAAAGGGAAATTGGAGCGGAGAGGAGTGCCTAGCGGAACGAAGCCGGAGCGCAACGACTGCCACCTAGCCACAGACGAAAACCAGCCGGTTATCCGGGGTTACATAATCAGGAAGACATCGCCTTGTTACCCGTGGCGCGACAGAGTTCAATACATCGATCAATCCAGTTCTGATACCAATACCACTGCCCGGCAACTGTAACGCCATAACCTTTCGACGCATCTTTTGCATTTTGTTCCCTCCACATATCCAAGTGATGCGGCTGAATCTTGAATTGCGTAAAGCCAGCTTTTTGAACGGCATTCACGACATCTTTTGGCAAATACTTTGGCCGCTCCACTTCTTTTTTTACCCAGTATTCCTTGCTGATATTCTGCGCGAGTTCCGATTTAGGATCAATGAACTCTACCACCTTGTCCGCTTGTCCAGGGTGGTTTACCAATTTCTTGGTGAACAGCAAACGATAGGCAAATCTTGGGTTGTTGAACTCAACTGGCGAGAGCGACCTATCAAATTTCTCCACGAATTTCAATAATGGGCTTGGCAGCGCAGGACTACTTTCGGCACCTTCGAATTGCTTTGGGTCGAGTTGTGCGAATTGGATGCTGAACTGAAGATATTCATCCAACCGATGCTCCGTTCCGAAAAGCTTGGCCAGATAATCATTGAAGTTGACCGCACAGGCCTGGTAACGGCTGCTGAAATAAGCGTCCACACCGGCGGTCGCCATTTGATGCTCAATCTCATGACGCAGTCCGATCAAGAACCGCAGGTTCTTCTGTGTGTTCCCGTCAATCGGACATGTGGTTTCGTTCAAGCAGCGTTCGAGTTCCCAATGCTTGTATGCGCCGTGGCTCGTCCGGTCATATCGTCGACGATTGTTGACGAACTTGAAATAGCGGTAATCCATGCCCTTGCCCCGGTAATAAGCGTGCAGCAAGTAGGTCCACGCGATTATCATCAGCACGGTGAAGGACTCAGACTTGAACCGAATCAACGGGTCATTGTAAATTTTGATCGCACAAAGGGCTGCTTCCTTGGCTTTGGATACCAACTGCAACTTGAGCGAACCGACTGAGCCTTTGTGCTTTCCCATAATTAAACTATGTGCTTGATGGAAAGGTTGCCCCAGCGGCGCTGGAGGTATTCGACGACGAGGCGGCGGTGGCAGTGATGGGGCTTGTCCTCACTGCATAGGAGGCAACTGCCGGCCAGCAGCGACGGGTCAATTTTGTCCTCGATGTGGCGCTCTGTCATCAGGTGCAGAAAATCTTTTTCGTAGGCGTCCCAACTGCCTTTGTTTTTTTTGTAGGCGTCGAGCATTTCCTGGGTGGGCGCGAGCAACGGGGCTTCGACGTATTCCGCGTTGAGAATTTCCTTCAAAAAATATTTCAGGTCATCCCGCTTGCTGAAACCGGCAAGCTGCGAAACCTTGTTGAGCCGAACATCCACGACGCGCTTGATGCCGGCGGCGCGCAACTTCTCGAAAAAATCACCGGCGGTTTTTTTGGTGAAGCCGATCGTAGAAACAGGGATGGATTCGGATGGCATAAAATTCATGGCAGCACGGCGGGTTCGCCGCACTCGTGGTAGGCAATCTTGCCGCCGCGCCGGTCATAGGCTTTGGCAATCAGTTCCTCACGAGGGGTGAACAGATCGTCGCCGGGGACTTTTTCCTCGGCCAGCAAACGGGTTTCGGCGTCGGCGTGAGTTTCAAGGCTGCCGTCGCTCAGGATGTGGCGAATTTCCAGGTCGTTACGGAAATGGCGGCAAACCAAAATGGTGCGGTGACATTCAAGCGGATCTTTTTCCGCACACATCAGCGCCAGACGAAAGCGGGCTACGCCGGTTTGCACGCGCTCCAGTCCAGCGCGAAACGCGGCGGTCCGCGCAATCCGGTCGTAACGGGCGACGCCATCAACGTAGCATTCACGCTCCGCTCGACGCGCCCCGAGTTCGTCGCCAAGAAAAACGTAACGGATGTTCGCCGCCCGCAGCGCATGATCCAGTATGTCGCGATTGAATTGAGGAAACCGGGCACTGTAAGGACTGCTCCGCACGTCACCAATGGCTTCGACGCGTTGCTGCACCAGCAGCGCGAGGAATTGCTCCCAAGTCTGCGTCGAATGGCCGATGGTAAAAAGGTCGCGCATCAGGTCTCAAAGATGGTGGCACAAATCTTGTAATGCTCACGACTAAATTTAGGCGTGAGCTTGGTCAGGCTCAGGCAGAAAAATGCCTTTTCCGGGTTTGGAATTGGCAGCGTCTGGTGTGTGTAAAGCTGCATCTTATCATATATGTTATGGCGGCGCGTGAACTCGGTGTCGGTGACGGAAAAATCGTGGCGTGTGCCAGCATAGGAAAATTCAAGACGACGAAACGTCTTGGGCATCGGCCCATACTGATTCGATTCTTTCCAATGGGTGAACGTCCAACCAGGAGGCGCTTTAATCAAATAAAGGGTGGCCGCCGTCGCATCCATGCGCGGAACGTAGCCAGCGGGAACAGATTTTTTGTCCCCGTGGTCATGCCAAATTTTTTCGGGCGTATCCACTATCTCGTTGAGACTATCAGGATCTACCCGCCTTACAAACTGCCACGGTTGAGTCTGGTCGTATTGCCAATCTTCGGGGTGGTCGGGGTCGTTGCAGTGCGCAAGCAGTGCGACCTTGATTATGTCGAGCGGCCGAACTGATCCGTGATTTTGACATATTGTGTTCACATATGGAACAGCACCTTCGGGGTCGGTCGAACAGTTCAACCGAATCCACTGTCTGTGGACACCGAACGTTCCGTCCGGCAAGGGGGTGACTGCTTTGCCAGCAACACAATGTTTCCCGGCCCGAGCTGAATTTGCCAAAATGAGGATGTGTTTTGTATCAGGCATGATTGCTTGGGTATTTTGATTCTTGCTGAATCTATGGGCTTTTCATGTAATATTGTTGCTTTATAGCGTATGCTATATCCCATATTGACATTATTTATAGCCTATGTCAAGTTTGTCGCGTGACTGGCGACGACATAAAAAAAATTAGGCTGAGTATGGGGTTCTCGCAGGTGGAATTTGCGAGGGCGCTGGGCGTCTCTTTCACCACGGTCAACCGCTGGGAGAACGGCAAAGCCGAGCCGCAAAACGACCGGCTTGAACGCATTCAACAGTTGGCGGCGCGGAAAGAAGCGCAGACCGTCATGGGATATGAAATCCAAGACGCCATTCCGGCCACGCTAAATTTCGAGGGCGACCCCGAAGCCATCAAGTTGGTGGTGGACGCTCACCGGCTGCGGAACGGCCATCAATTCAACAAGGCGTTCGGGCTGGAACTTTCCCGCGTCGTTCCCCTGCCGCATCAGCGTGTGGCGGTTTATGAACACATGCTGCCGCAAAATCCACTGCGGTTTCTTCTGGCCGACGACGCAGGCGCGGGCAAGACCGTGATGACCGGCCTCTACATTCGGGAAATGCTCAACCGTGGCCGTCTGCGTCGCGTCATCATCTGCTGTCCTGCCGGTCTGACATGGAACTGGCAACGCGAGTTGCGGAATTTCTTCGACCTTGAGTTTCGGATTCTGCGCGGCCAAGACTTTCAAAACAGCGATCCCCTCGCGAACGAGCAAGGGCTTTTCATCATCAGCGTGGACACGGCGGCGACGGAATCCATCCGTGAACGGCTGACCGATGCGCGATTCGATTTGGCGGTTTTTGACGAAGCACACAAATTATCGTGGGCGGATGGTCGCCGTCTCGATACCAAGACGCGGCGCTACCGGCTGGCGGAGACGTTGGCGAAGTCCACGCATTTGCTGTTGCTCACCGCAACGCCGCACATGGGAAAACAATTTCCTTATTTCGCGCTGTGGCGGCTGCTGGACGCGAATGTGTTCTCAACGATGGATGCGCTGGCACAGATGGGGCAGGAAAAACGCCGTAAATTTTTCATCCGACGCCTCAAGGAAGAAATGGTGGATTACCAATCGCAGCCAATCTACAAGCCGCGCCTTTGCCAGACGGTCAAGTTTGACCTCTCGAAACCGGAGCGCGATTTTTACGACCAGTCATCCGATTATTTGCGGTGGAGTTTTGAACACAACCGCTCGCTTAACAAAAATGCGGCGGCGATGGTGGTGGCCGTGCTGCAACGTCGGCTGGCAAGCTCGACGTATGCGATGGTTCAATCATTGGAACGTCGGCGCAAACGCATCTTGAACTCTGCGACCGTCGAGAATCTGCCAAGCCCGGAGCGCCTGCTGGAATTGATGGACACGGCGACGGCGGACGAATCTGAACCGACCGAGACGGGCGCGGAAAGTCAGGAGCGCGTCGAGGAACAAGCTCTGTCTTTGGCGCAGCCGCAGAACGAAAAACAGCGCGAAGTCGAAATGCGTTATCTGGATGAAATCATCAAACAAGGTGAAGTCATTTTAAGCGCGCAATGCGAGACGAAATTTTTGAAGCTGCGCGAACTGGTGGACGCGGCGGAATTTCAGCATGAGCGGTTGCTGATTTTCACGGAGCATCGCGACACGCTCGAACATTTGCAGCAACGGTTTGAAGCATTGGGTTACACCGGACAAATCGCCGCGATTCACGGCGGCATGGACGTGGAAGAACGGGAACGCCAGCGGATTTTCTTCATGCCTCCGGCTGAACGCCGTCGCCAAAATCTGCCGAACCCGGACGCGCCGAGCGCACGCATCATGTTGGCGACGGATGCCGCTGGCGAAGGTATCAATTTGCAATTCGCGTGGCTGATGGTGAATTTCGACGTGCCGTGGAATCCGGCGCGGTTGGAACAACGCATGGGCCGGTTGCACCGTTTCGGCCAGCGGCATGATGAGGTTCGCATCTTCAACTTCATCGCCGACAAGACGCGCGAAGGGGACGTGCTGGCGACGCTGCTGTCCAAATTGGACGAAGCGCGGCGCGAACTTTGCACGGACAAAGTTTTTGATGTCATTGGTCAACAGCTTCAAGAAGTTTCCATCCGTGACTTGCTGCGCGAGTCGCTATTTGAAACCGCGCCTTACTCGGCACAGAAGCAACTGGATTCCATGTTTGCGACTCAACGGCTGCGAACGGCAGTCGAGGAACAACGGAAACAGGCATCGTCCTTTGGCGATGTTGCCAAGCGGCTGGGACAACTGAACGGCGAGATTGAAGTCGAGCGTTTCAACCAACTGCTTCCCGCCTACGTCCAGAATTTTGCAGAGAAGGCGCTGCCCCGGTTGGGATTTGAAATTGATGGGGACATGAACCAACGCGCCCGGTTGAACCGGACTTCCGGCTCGAACTGGATTGAACCGCTGGCAAGCCATTGGCGCGGCGGGTTGCCGCCTTACATTTCCGTCCGGCGCGACGGTTCGGCGGGCAGCGACGCCGCGCCGATTGCCTTTCTGCGTCCGGGCGAGCCGTTGTTCAATGCCGTCTGCGATGAAACCATCCGGCGGTTTGGCAACGATGCGCGGCGCGGCGGATTTTTTCTCGACCCGACGGCGGAGCAACCTTATTACGCCGCGTTGTATGTCTGCCAGTTGGGCGAACGGTCATTGCGCGGTGGCGATGCGAAGCCGCGCCTGCTCGAACGCCGTTTGATGGGTTTGCGCTGGGACAACACCGGCGAATTTACCTCCTGCGCCCCGAATCATCTGATTGCACTGGTGGGTGCGCCGCCCTCCCTAGCGTGGAAAGCGGGCGCGTTGCTGCAATCGCCGTTGGATCAAGTCCACCGCGCCGATGCACACGCCCGGATGCTGGCAGAGACAACATTTTTGCAACAAGCCCGCACGTCGGTTCGCGCCGAGTCGTCGTCGCGGCTCGAAGATTTGCAGCGCGGGTTTGATTTCTCCGCCGGAGAAATGGCGGAACGCCGGGTGGATTTTGCCCGCCGCGTTCGCGATGGCGATGAGCAAGCCGTCACGCAATTGGATTTGGTGAAGCGCGAGCAAAGCCGCATTGAGCAAGACAAGGCGGAGTCATTGCTTTACGAGCAACGGCGTGGCGACTTGCTGGACATCATCACGCTGGAACGCATCGCGATTGCGCTGGTGATTCCCGACCAAAGCCCGGAAGCGCTGGAAAGTTACGACAAGAACATCGAAGCCATCGCCATGCGCGTGGCGATCAATTACGAAGTGGACAAACACAAGGCGAAGGTGTTCGACGTGTCCTCGCCGCATCTGGCGCGGGGTTATGATTTGGAAAGCCATCGGGCGGACGGCGATAAAATTGTCATCGAGGTCAAAGGCCGCGCCGGTCGCGGCGTGGTGCATCTGACCGAAAATGAATGGCCGACGGCAGCGAACGTGCGGGAAAAATACTGGCTTTACGTCGTCACCGACTGCGCCACCGAGCCGCGAATGTTCCGCGTGCAAGACCCGGTGCGGCTGGCGTTCAAAACGCGGCAAAGTTTTACCCTGAACATCGGCGACATCATGAAGGAGGCAGAGCCAGAATGAAAACGACCATCGCGGCACACGCTGCCGCCAACATAAGATTGACGACGATGGCGACGAAGGCTTTTAATGGGGCGACATCCCTCCTGTGCGTTTCGACGGCGGGACGCGAGGCCGACTCTGCGGAGTCGGCTTCTGCATTTTTGGAAAAAGAAAGCGCCGGGCGCCCTTTCATCCCGAAAAAAAGACACCCGGCTTTCGCCGGGTGTCAAATGATGGGAGTGTTTGGTGTGGGGGCATTACTGCCACAGTTCCTTGCGGAACTAACCAGCACCCTTAACTCCCGAATATGGAACTACCATTCCATATCGGCGCGTGCGTGGCAAGCCTGAAATACCTATGAACCTGCTCAATCGCCAACATCCTACGGTGGCACTCCTTGCGCATGAGAGATTCTTTCTCGAATTGTGGTTTGGGATGACGCACGAACTGTCTCTGGACTCGCACCGGGTGCGCTGCCTGAATGCACGCACCATCATCCGGGAACTGGACCAAGAACTGTGCATTGCGCTCCGCACGGGACGGCTAAAGCCGGACGAATTTCAGGAACTGTGCGCTGAGGCAGATGACATCCTCGCTCGTGATCCGTTGGTGGCAAGTTCGTTCGCCCGGCACATCGGCTTGGTGCAACCACTGGTGAAGAATCCGCCGCAGTTCCCGGATGAAAAAAAGAAGGATGCCGCCGTGGAACAGAAGTTCCGCGAAGTCCGTTTTGTGGTGGCCGATTTTTCTGTCGCGCTGGAGCGCGACTATTTCAAGCATCTCGTGGCGATGTTGCCAGACACGATTGTCGCGGCGGATAATCAGAAAACTGAGGCGGTGGTGGGCGCGTTGTTAAGCGACTTGGTGGATCAGGGCTGGCCGTTGGAAACTCTTTTCAGTTGGGTGGAATTGTTCTTCCAAAAAAAGAAACTGGCGCAGTATGACACGTTTGCTGCCAACCTCCGATTTTTGATTCAACAGTTGAGCTGGGGCAAGCAGGACTATAAGGTAATTCTTCGACTCAGCGGGAGTTCGAAGCTCTCCGACTTCGGAGATTTTGCCGGATTCAACTTCAGACCCACGGCGGGTTTTGTGCCCACGTCGGGGCACATGAAAAAGCTCGCATTCGAAGGGCCTGCCACGTCTTTTGCAGAAACCAACGTGAAGGGAGTTGATTTTATTTCGGCTGCAATTTCCGCTCGGGAGAAGTTCGAAGTAAGCCTGGACCAGATGCGTTTCAACTTCTTGCCCTCGCCACTGAAAGTGGAGGATCGCTGTTACGTGAAACGAAGTGACGGACGGAACGAACTCGTCACAGTTCGCCACCTCGTTCCAAACCCCCATCATCACCTAGAGCCGAACGCATTCCGCGAATTCGCGGATGACTTGACCAAGAAGCTGGGCCGAACCACGGTCGAGCCAGAATCACGTGAGCGCGTGGAGGCGGCCATCCGACATTACCGCTTTGGTAGCGATGCCGACACTTACAAAGACAAATTTTTGAACTGGTGGATGGGGCTGGAGTTTCTCGCACACGTCACTGATGGAGATCGAATCGGCCAGACGGTTGCCCGTCATGCAAATGATGCTTTGCTCCAGCGTTACTTTTACCGGCTCGTCAGCGACATAGTGCGAACGATCAAGGCCCAGGAAATTGCGTGGGACGCGGACCTGATCGCCGGTTCGGGCGCGGCGACACTCAACGACCTAGAATATCCCGGTGCGTTGAAAGTGCTCCAAGCTCCAGCGTTGGTCACCAAACTGGCGGCCGGTTTTCCGAACAATCCCGTGGCGGCGATGCGCATTGAGCAGTTGGCGGCAACGCTGCAAGACCCGAAGAAGACCGCCGATGCGCTCGTGAGACACCAGAAGCGTTTGCTCTGGCAACTTGGCCGATTGTATCGGATTCGTTGCTGCATTGTCCACGGCTCGGCGGTGCGGTTCAAACTTCCGCTGTTCACGGCGAACATGGAATTTTACCTGAAAGAACTAATCATCGTGTGCCTGCGGTCGCTGACGTTAAACCCGCACGTTGTTTCGTTGCGGGAAGTTTTCCAGCGCGCCGCCTTTGCGCGGCAACGGCTGGATGCTGAATTGCGGGTCGCCCCGCCAAACCCTGATGCCGTCCGCAACGCCGTGTTCAACTCGGTCGTTATCCAAGAGAATTTCTGACAACACCATGACTGACAAACCGAGATTGATTGAAGTGGCGTTTCCGTTGGAACAGGCGTCGCTGACGAGCGTGCATGAAAAGAATGTGCGGCACGGTCATATCTCCACGCTGCATATCTGGCCGGCACGACGCCCGCTGGCGGCGAGCCGGGCGGCGCTGCTCTGCACGCTGCTGCCTGATCCGGGCGATGCGAAGAAACGGCAGGAACTGCTCGATCTGATTGGCGGGACGGTGGTGACAAAACTGGTCACGACGGAAGATGAAGAAGGCAACTCGGTGTCCGAAGAAAAAAAAGTGGTGGAAGGCGGCGTGCTGGTGTGGGGCAACGAGAACGCGCCCGCAATGGATGATTTACGTGCGGCAATCAAAAAGTTTTACGGCGGCAACGCGCCCAAAGTGCTTGACCCGTTTGCGGGCGGCGGCGCGATTCCGCTGGAAGCGATGCGGCTGGGATGCGACGTCACGTCGGCTGACTTGAATCCGGTGGCGTGGTTTATCCAGAAATGCACGTTGGAATATCCACAACAATTTGCCGGTAAGAAATGGCCGTTGCCGGAGTTTGTGCGCGACTGGCCTGATTTCGTCGAAGACTTCATCGTTGGAAAAATCAAGAAGCGCAAGGGCGAGCAGAAGCCACATTTCACCGACCTGAAACAAATTCAACTTCTGGCATTGTCTGATGCAAACCTAGCGTGGCATGTGCGGGCGTGGGGACGCTGGGTGTTGGAACGTTCACGACAAGAGTTGGCTGCCAATTATCCCGCAGTAGATGGCGAACCAACCGTCGCTTACCTCTGGGCACGCACAGCACGCGATCCGCAAACTACTGGGCGTATCCCACTGCTCAAAACATTTTGGCTGTGCAAAAAAAGGGGCAACCAAGCGGCGTTGCTACCAGTGCCAAACAGCGACGGTTCGGGAGTTACTTTTAGGTTGCTCCGTGATGCCGATTTTAAGCAGCCAAATGACATCTTAAACAAACATGAGTTTTTACGGCGTTGGGAAGTTACTGCGGAGAACTTGAATGAATTTTTGAAGAACGGGACAATGAATCGTGCTGGCGTTTGGAGTCCTTGTTCCGGCAGACCTGGGGTGATCGCCCTGACAATGGATGATTTACGTCGTCAAGGGCAGCAAGGACTTCTTGGCGCTCAAATGACATCAGTAGTTGTTGACCGAATGAAGCCAAGCGGCAAAGGGACTTTCAAACATTACCGTTTGCCAACCGAATCAGAAATCAGTGCTGCCACCATTGAACAAGAAATGTTCGATGAGGTTTTCTCCCTGCTTCCCGGTGGTATGTTGGATGAGGCTTTACCGCCACCTGGCACTCTTGGATTTCGTGTTAATCGTTATGGTTTTACAAAATGGAAACATCTTTTCAGTCCCCGCCAATTATTGGCATTGGGTGTTTTTACGAAAAACGTCAGATTGGCAATTGAAGCATTGAAGTCATCAAAGATTGAAACTGATTCGCCGGGTTTTTCGCAAGCAATCGCTGGGCAATTGGTTTGCGGTTTTGATCGAATGTTGGATTTCAATTCCAACATTGTGTCGTGGATTTTATCTGTCGAGGCAATTGGTCACACCTTTGCCAGATTTGCGCTGCCCATGTGCTGGGATTATTCAGAATCAGCAATGGTCAATGAATGTCGTGGCGGATGGAGTATGTGCCTCGAAGCAACTCTTGAAGCGGCAGAAACTGCTTCGCGAGCAACGCATCCTCATGTTCTTGTTCCAAAAATTATTCGGCGAAGCGCCTTAAAGACACCCTCTGACAACCTTGCGGCGGTGGTTACTGACCCTCCATATTATGATGCGATTCCGTATTCTGATTTGATGGATTATTTCTATCTGTGGAATCGTCGCGCTCTATCCGGGCTTTTTTCTGATTGGGATAATAACTATCAACAACAAGTTTCACCAAAATGGAGTGACGAGGAAGCCGACGGCGAACTGATTCAAGAAGAATCTCGTCACGGCGGGGATAAAGCAAAAGCAAAAGCCGCTTATGAAACTGGCATGGCTAAAGCCTTCGAGGCGCAATTACACGCACTAAACATTGATGGACGCCTTGTTGTTGTCTTTGCAAACAAATCTGTGGACGCATGGGAAACGTTAGTTGGATCACTTATTCGCGGTGGCGCGGAAGTAACCGCCAGTTGGCCTATTCAAACCGAGCAGGCTGCTCGTATGCGGGCACAATCATCAGCCGCACTTTCCACTTCCGTTTGGATTGTCTGCCGCAAACGGTCGGCCATCGCTCCCGCTGGGTGGGAAGACCCGGTGTTGGAACGGATGAAGCAAATCCTGTTTAGAAAACGTGATGAACTCGGCGGAATCAACATACTGCAATACTATTTTGATTTGGGCATTCGCGGGCCGGACTTCATCTGGGCGGCGCTCGGCCCGGCGTTGCAAGCATACAGCGAACATCCGTTCGTGAAAAAAACCGGCGGCGGCATGATGACGGTGCGGGAGTTTCTGGATGAAGTCCGAAAGATGGTGCTGCAATTCTCACTCGGCGAGTTGCCCGGTTTTCGCGAACTACAAAGTGAGACGCAAGGCCGTGGCGAAACGGTGGCGCTCGACCCGGTAACGCAATACTATCTGCTGCACCGCGCTTATTTCGGCCTTGAACCCGCTCCCGCCGGGGCGTGCATCCTTTACGCCAATGCGTGCGGGAAAGATGAAACGGAATTGAAAGTGGTCTGGAACATTCTGGAACAAGGCGGCAAGTCCGGCGCGGGCAAGAAAGGCCGCCCGCGCATTGATGCCGAAGAAGGCGAAGCCGAAGAAGCGGCGGAGGAAAGCAGTGGCAGCGAGTATCGGTTGCTGGACTGGTCGGAGCGCGTCGAAAGCGATACCCTCGGCGAAAGCCGGGGTGGATTGCCGTCGCCGCTGATAGACAAATTGCACCGGATGATGGCGTTGTTTCAACGCAATCAAGCGGGCGAAGTGCAATTACTTTATGAAAGCTGGGGGCTGGCGAGCGAGCGGGCGTTCCCGCCGCTGCTGCAAGCCATCCGCGAACTGGCGTTGCAAGACGGCAACGAGACGGAGCGGCGATTGGTGGAAGCCTTGGCGACGCAGTTAAAATTGACGCGGCAACAAGTGATGGCGGATGGCGCGTTGAAGGATGCGCCATATTTCGCGCCGATTGATGATGCGACGCGGGCGAAGGTCAGTTACCGGAAAGGAAAAAAATAATATGGCAAAGCATGTGCTAAAACCGTGGAAGGATGTCTGCATCCTGCGGAACGAGATCAAAACGAAAACGCTGACGACGGCGGATTTCGCGGTGGACTTGCACCGCGTCATCTTTCACACGGACAGCGGCAAAAAATACACAGACCATTACACCGATCCGGTCGCCTTTTTCGCCACGACCTACGCCACGCCAAACCTGCGGCGGTTCTGCCGCGACGTGCTACGGCGACTCGCGGGCGAAGATGGCGGCGAGCCAATCATCAACGTGGCGCAGACATTCGGCGGCGGAAAATCGCACACGCTGACGACGCTGTATTACATGACGACGCTCGGCAAGAAACTGCCGATGGAAGCGACGGCGGTGAAGCATATCCTGTCGGAAGCCAAGCTGGACTCGCCGCCGGAAGCGGTGGTGGCGGCGGTGTCGTTCGACAAGGTGGACTGGAAAAAAGGCGGCGAAGCGAAATCGCCGGACGGCAAAATCCGTTCGTTTCGGATGCCGTGGAATCTCATCGCGTGGCAACTGCTCGGCGAACAGGGATTGGAAATCATCGGGCGCGACGAAAAAGAACCGGACTATGACACGCCGCCCGCCGATTCGCTGTGGAGCAAGCTGTTCGCCGAAGTCGAGAAAAGCGGCAAGGGTGCGCTGATTCTGGTGGATGAATTTTTGATGTGGGCGCACGACGCAGCCTCGCCCGACCCGACGGGTTTGAGCAAGGAGCGCGGGCCGGTGTGGAATGACCGGCTAAAGAATTTTTTCCAACGGCTGGCGCAAGCGGTGGAAGCCTCGAAACGCTCGGCGCTGGTCGTGTCGTTGCTGGCAACCGAGCCGTCAAAAAATGATGAGGTCGGCAAAGGGATTCTGGACGCCTGCAATCAGGGATTGAACCGGCAAGCCTCGGTGCAATCGCCGGTGGAAAAAGGCGACCTCGCGGAATTGCTGCGCCGCAGGATGTTTGAAAAGTTTCCTGAAAGCCAGGCTGACCGTCATCCATATATCACGGCGTTTTGGGATCGCATGAAGGCGATTGACCCGGCGCAAGCCAAGCTGCCAAACGCGGAAGAAAAATTGCGCGATGCTTATCCGTTCCATCCCGACTTGCTGGCGCGGTTTTTTGGCAAGTGGACGGAACTGCATCAATTCCAGCGGACGCGTGGCGTGCTGCAAACTTTTGCGGCCGCATTGCGTGAGGCGGAAAAGTGGGACACGTCACCAATCATCGGGCCACAGGTATTTCTCAACACGCCGGGCAACGACGATTTAAGTCCCGCGCTGCAAAAGCTGGCGGAAGTGGCGAAGGATTCGCAACCGGACAAAAATCCGCAATGGCCGTCGAACTTGAAAACGGAACTGCCGCGCGTGGTGGACGCGCAAAAGGCGCACGCCGGAACTTTGATGGGTCGCGAACTGGAAGCCGCGTGCGTGGCGACATTTATTTATTCGCAGCCGATTGGCGAACAGGCGGAAGTCGGCGATTTGCGCTGGCTCGTCGGGGCGACATGCGATTTGCCAGCGGTGTTGAACAACGGACTTATCGGCTGGGCGAAGTTGTCCTGGTATCTGGAAGAAACGGACGCGACCGAGCCGACAACGAACGTGCCGAAATTCTGGCGGCTTGGGCCGAAGCCGAACCTGAACCAAGTGCATTCCAGCTACAAGATCAAGGCGTTAAGTTTTGCCAAGATGAAATTCGACGAGCTTGCGAAGAAATGCGGGCCGTTGAAAGAAGGCTGCGACCAGGAGGGCATTAAATTTCACAACCTGCCGAACAAACCGGCGGACGTGGAAGATGACGGCGTGTTTCGCCTGATTGTGCTGGGCGCGGATTACGCGGCGCAACCAAGCACGAAGCCGCAAGCGGGCGCGGAAGCATTTCTGCGGACACATTCATCCTCCACGGACAATCGTATCTGCCAAAACGTCGTGCTGGTGGTGACGCCGAGCGTTGCCGGATTGCAACAGGCCGAGCAACAGATTGCCGACTGGCTGGCGTGGCAGGAAATCAAAGGCGGGAAAGATTACAAAGATTTCGAGTCGCACGTCAAAGAAGCGGTGAACAAACGCGAGCGCGAGTCCAAGCAAGCGGCGGAGACGGCGGTGAAAAACGCCTTTGAACTGGTGCTGCATGTGGACAAGGCGGGCGCGTTGCAAGTGAAGAAATTCACGATGGGCGCGCAGGCGTTGTTCCCGACTCTGCTGCAAGAAAAAGAACTGCGGCTGTTCAAAGAAAAAATTGATGCCTCGTCCATCATGCCGGGCGGTCCTTATGCGGTCTGGCCGGCAACGGACAGCAGCGTGCAAGTGAGCGCGCTTTACCAGCAATTCGCGCGGCGTTCCAACCTGCCGAAACTGCTGAATCCGCAAACGGTGTCAAACACGATTGCGGATGCGGTGCAACGCGGAGTGCTGGCGTTGCGCCATGTCCGCCCGGACGGTTCGGAACAATGGTTCTGGCGTTCACGGATTGACGTGACGGATTGGGACAAGAACGGCGAGGCATGGCTACCGAACAAGGCGGTGCTGAACAGCTTGAGTTCACAGGCGGTGCTGCCGCAATCATTGCCCGGCCTATGGCCGGATGATCCGGCGGGCGTGGAACTGACGACACTCTGCTCGTGGTTCGACGGAACGCACGCCTTTCAAGAAACGACGCAACCGGGTTATCCGCCCGAATCCCGCGCCATTCCGAAAGTAGCGGTGACGGAAATTCACAAGGCCGTCGCGCAAGCGGTGAAGGCGGGCGATTTGTGGCTGGTGTTCGGCAACGACAGTGTATGGCAGGACGAACCGACGGCTTTGCAACTGGACGCGACGGCGAAGATTTACCGGCAACCGGCGGCGCTCAATTCATTCGAGCTTTTGCCGGGCGCGCTGCTCAAGGATGCGTGGAACACAGATGCCGAACCGAAAACGATGGTGGCGAAGCTCTACACCGAATTGAAAAAGGTGAAGGGCAATCCGTGGCCGCCCAAAATTTTCATCAACACATTGAGCGATGCGATTGGCCGTGGACTGCTGGCGCGAGCCAGCGGCAACGGCCCGCTCGTGTCCCTGTCGGCGGATGGCAATGTGGAACTGGCGGTGAAATCCGCCGCACCTCAACCACCGCCGCAACCGGAAGTCACGCCGGGACGGAAATTGTCCGCCCGCGTTTCCTTGTCGCCGGGCGAGTTTCAAAATCTCGCCGACGATGTGGCGAGGTTGTCGAAGTCGCTGGCCGGTTGTGATGTGCAATTTGAAGTGGCCGTGTCGGTCAAAACGAAACCGGGGGTGGATTTGAAAGCCGCAAACGAAGTTTTGGGCAAAATCAAAGACGGCTGGAAATTATGAAGTATGACATCAAAATCCGCTTTAATCTTGCCGCCGACGCGACAGCGGAGTTGCGCAAGAAACTGGATGATGTGTCAGAAGCGTTTCATTAGACATCACACGATTCAAACCAAATGAACATTGCTGACGAATATCGAATTCATCTGAATTTCTTACCGATAACCGGCGAATTGCCGGAGTTTGAAATTTACAGAAAGCTTCGGGCTGACCCGCAAGAAAAGCGTCCAGCAGATGATGATATTCATTGTTATTCCCTGCCGAAGATGGCAGCAAATGTGGAAGACAGGGATTTCTATTGGGTTTCGTATCAGCCAAAGACCGGATTTGAAGCGTTCAAGGTGGCGGCTTCCTTCAACAATAATCTGACTACATGGGTGTTCTCCAAGGCCATAGGAGAGCAGTGCAAACAAAAACTTGTGGCCGAAGATTACTGGCTATCAGAACGCGGATTCTTGCGGGAAGTTCACTTCAACATACGTCGGCACGATGAAGGCGATGAGCAATTGGTGGTTCAGCCCTATTACATGCGGGCGATTCAGAAATTCGGCGTGCTGGCCGATTTTCACTTCCGAAAAAATGCTGGTGTGAAATTTTCCCGGCTCGTGCAACAACTAAGCCTGAGCCTTGACGAAAGATTCAAGAGGAATTTGGACTTCTACGTGGATCGGTTCGACAAGATAAACCAATTCCTCAAGGAGCGGAGGACTGTATTGTCAGCGATTCAGTTTCCGGGCGCAGCGCGACCTCTGATTTTGGGACATGAATTTGAGTCCGTGCCGGCTACGCGTCTGCGTCCAAGAAGCTATGTATTTAGAAACGAACACGAAGCACGGAGTCAATTCACAGGTCTGAAAGATTACGGCCCGCTAAAGCCCGTAACTGCTTCGCCAAAGCTAATCTTTGTTTTCCGGGAGCAAGACCGGCAAGCGGCACGAACTTTGGCTGCCGCGCTTAAAGGCAGTGGTCAGCGAGAGCGTTTCAGTTTTCCGGGATTTGAACAATTGTTCAAAACTTCCATCGAGATTGATCATGACCCGATTGTGTTGGCGGATTTTTCGGCAGATTCCATGAAATCCGCCTTGGTGCGGATGCAGCGCGAGACGGGCTTGACGGTGCCCGTGTTGGTGATGCCTGACGACGAGGAAGAAGGGTATTTGAATCATAAGGCATTGTTCACACACGCCGGAATACCCAGCCAAGTCTGCACCCTGGGTGTCATTCAAGATGAGAATACGCTCCGATGGTCCGTCGCCAACATTGCGCTTCAGATTTTCTGCAAGGCCGGTGGGATGCCTTGGAAGGTTAGACCTGTTGGCGAACGAAATCTGATTATAGGGATCAGCCAGTCTCACAAATTGTGCAAAACCGGCACGAAAACTTCGGTTGAAAAGTATTTCTCCTTTTCAATTTTGACCGATTCCAGCGGGTTGTTTCAAAAAATCCAAGTGTTAGGTGAAAGTGAAAATGAAAAGTCGTATCTGGATCAACTGCGGACTAATTTGAGAGAAGTTTTGAAGAGCGCTGCGGAAGAGTTTTCACGAGTTGTCGTTCATACCTCGTTCAAATTGAAATACCATGAGATTGATGAGATTCAGCGTGTGGTGCAGGAAACCGCCAATCAGACGACCGACGGAGGAAGCCGTTTTGCGGTTGTGAAAGTCAATCACAGGAGCCGTTTCTTCGGCGCGAACCGGCGCGTTAACAGCCTGGTTCCATTTGAAGGGACACGGGTGAAACTCGGGCACGGCGAGTATCTCGTTTGGTTCGAGGGGATTTTCCCAGATAAACCTACTGTCACCAAAGCCTTCCCCGGTCCGACGCATCTTCAATTTTTGCGTGTGACAGAGGATCAAAACATCAGTGATGAAATTCTGCTTCAAGATTTGGTGAATCTCTCTGGAGCAAACTGGCGTGGTTTCAACGCAAAAAGCTCGCCGGTTTCAATTTTTTATTGTCACTTGGTCGCCGATATGGTTCACGACTTTCAGCAACGAGGACTACCGCTACCGGCTGTCCAAGACCTGCGACCGTGGTTCTTGTGATGCTTATGACCAGCAAATCAAAAGACATCATTTTCCTCTTGGGTGCCGGTGCAAGCGCCGAAGCGGAAATTCCACCATCGGGAAAGATGATTGACCGCATTGAGGCGTTGCTCAAAGAAAATGTGGAATGGAAGCCGTTTCTTGGATTGTATAATCACATCAAGAGCGCTATTTACTACGCTGCTGGATTGCAAGGGAAGTTCAAAGACGACGTCACCTACAATATCGAAACTTTGGTAAATACGCTCTATGAACTCGAACGAAACGAGGAGCATCCGCTTTATCCGTTCATCGCAGCGTGGAATTCGCGGCTGGTGTCCCTGGCTGAAGCTGATTTTTTGAAAGTGCGTGAATTCAGGCGGCTGATTCTCAGGCAATTGAAAAATTGGGTTTCACCGGATGACACGTCACTCGCCGATTATTACAAGGGGCTGATGCGACTCCAGAGAGGATTGACGTTCCCACTGCGCGTCTTTTCATTAAATTACGATTTGTGCGTTGAGCGGTTAAGCGCGGCCGATTTCCGAGTCGAGAAAGGCTTTGCGGGAATAGGGCCGAAATTTCATTGGGACTGGGAGAGATTCGAGGACAGCAACTCCGGCCCGACTCCGCCCGAAGTGTATCTTTACAAACTACATGGTTCCATAAACTGGAAACGAGACGCAGCCAAAAATCTTTTTTGCTTGGAACAGACCGAGAGCATTCATCCCGAAAATATGGAACTGATTTTTGGGCGCGACTTCAAATTGGAAGCGGCAGACCCCTATCTGTTCTATGCCTATGAATTTCGGAGGTATTCGCTGGAAACAAAAATAATTGTCTGCATTGGCTACGGTTTTGGTGACGAACACATCAACAAGATTTTAGCGCAAGCATTGAACAGGGATGAAGGCAGACGTTTGCTCGTCATTTCACAAAGCAAAACCGACGAGGATGTGAAGCAGAAAAGTGCAACGATTTCAGAGAAACTGGCCGTGAAGCCTGAACAAGTGGTCGCAAATAAAGGTTCGGCAAAGGAATTTCTGGACACCGTTGACTTGCACAATCAGCTCCTCGGTTTGATTCCCAAACCGCCGAGCGCGCCGTTTTGAAAAACTTTCCTCTCGAAATTATTGCAGGATTTTCGGGCACGAAATCTAGCCTTTTTTAGAAGGCTTGTCTTGGAATATGACGGCAAGTTTCGAGGTGATTTGAACACCCATGATGCACCATTAAAAGTGACACCGTTCGCGAGCCGACTTGCATCGCATCGGTCTTCGGTTCTTCTAGCTTTTTGAATCTAAAAAGTTTTTTTAGAATCACAAAATCATCAATCTCCCCACCAAGGTTTTTCAAACATATCCCGGTCAATTTGCGCCGGTTCAATACATCGCGGATCATCTGTCTTCGGGCTGTTGACGAGATTGCTGACCGGATAAATTTTCAACGGTGCTTGCAGCGGGCTGTTCAACGCTGATTGAAACAAGTTGCTGCCGGGGTTGTTCACCAACCACCAACGATAATGCGCCGGTTGCACGATGACTGGCATTCGATGATGCAACGGGGCAATCGCTTCATTTGCCTGTGTCGTGATGATGGTGAAAGATTCGATGGTTTGGCTGGGCGGTGCTTCCTCCAAATCGGTGTCCGGTTGGCCTGACGATGGCGGCTTAATCCATCGTTCCCATAACCCGGCAAAACAAAACGGTTCACCACTTTTTAGCATGATGCGAAATGGCTGTCGTTTTCCCTCCCGTTCCTGCCACTCGAAAAAACTGTCAGCCGGAACCAGGCAGCGGCGTTTTAGAAATGCCTGTTGAAATGCCTGCCGGGTGTTGAGCGTTTCGGCCCTCGCATTGATGAGCGCATTCCCCGTGGTTTCATCTTTCGCCCAAGACGGAATTAAACCCCAACGCATCAATTTCATCACCGGCTTTTTGTTTTCCATGAAAATCACCGGAGCCATCTGCGTCGGGGCGATGTTGTAGCGCGGGCTAAAAAAAACAACGCGCATGACGGAATCTACCAGCTTCATCAGCTCGGACAAATCTTTCGCGTTGGAATAACGACCGCACACAGAGCTCAATATATCCGAGCCTGATGTGAAAGGAAATTACTTGAGACTTTGCCTCCTCCAAGCAGCCACAGCCTTTTCAATTTCTTCACGTTTTTCATCTCTTGTCCATTCATCCCAGAAATTTACAGTGCCACTGTCGGGACGATTCGTTGGCTCGGTAATTCTTATACGGCTTGGCAACAAACTCGCATCACCGACCACAAGAGCTTCGCCCGTATCAAGGACAGGTAGCAAATCGGTGAATCCACCAAGACTGTCCGGCAGCAAACGTCGGACAACACTTTGGTCTTCGGCGTTTGTCAGTCGAAGCGCAATGAAGTTGTTGCATTGGCTCAAAACGGTTCGGTTCACTTCGGATGGTCGTTGACTGATGACGACAAGGCCGACTCCGTATTTTCGTCCCTCTTTGGCGATTCTTTCAAAATAATGGAGGGCTGCATCGGCAACGCTTCCGGCTTCATTTCGGTTTGGAATATAAAGGTGAGCTTCATCACAAATTAAGGCAATCGGATGACGCTCTGCTTTCGCCGTCCATTGCTGAACCGAGAAAATCAGGCTTGCAATCCGACTGACTATTAACGGTAGCACATCTGAAGGGACTTCTGAAAAATCGATGATTTTTACGCCGCCTTTCTTGTCGCCTTGGTCGCGAGTGCCAGCCATTAAAGCCTTTGCTAATGCTGGCAACCAGCCAAACTCTTGGGCAGATTTTGGCGCAGCCATCATAAAACCGAGTCTTCTGTCAGTAAGCTTATTTTCTAGGCGAGCAATAAAACGGCTAAGTCGTCCATGAAATTCGCCCTGCTTCTCGCCTCGGGTTCCTGCGACCATCTCTGAGTCGAGCCGACGAAGCTCCGACAGCACGCCTTGAATGTCATACGGAACCGGACTATCCACGGTGAAATTAGAAATTATGTCATCGTGCTTTCCGCTTTTGAGATACTTCATTTTCTCGCCGACTACTGTTCTTGACAATACCATTGCTTGATTGGGCGCATTTGCATCGCTCCTGTCGATAAGCATTGTCGTCATGTCTTCGTATGCCAGCAGCCAATAGGGCAAGAAAACAACCCCGTCTTTGAGAGATTTCCCTTGGTCGAGATCACCTGAACCAGCAATTCGGAGATGGCGTATGCCATCACCAACGATTGTTGAATACTCCCCGTGAATGTCGAACAAGACTGCGTTGGCATTTTTTAACAGCGCCACCTGTTCGAGTAGCCGAGCAGTTGTCCAAGATTTGCCAGAGCCAGTGCTCCCAACAATTACCGCATGTCGTTGAAAAAAGCGATTGGCATCAAGGTATGCCTCTGCGGTTTCATCCAACGTGTATGTGCCGAGACTGAGACGCTTGTCATCTTTTCCCCCATGAAAAGAAACTGCCCTCATGAACTTTGTCAGGCGTTCACTTTCGACTGGAAAACACCGCGCGTCTATTTCAGGAACAGTTTCAAGTGTCCTGCGAAAGACATTTTCCTTTTTCCCGTCCTTGTCGAGAAACGTGCCGATAAGAGTTATGCGGACAATGTTTTGCTCGACAGTGCGCTCTATTTCCTTGCCCTCGTCTTGGGCCAACACTTTCTCAATAGCTGTATCGCGAATTATTTTTTGCACCACGCCAATAAGATGCTGGCCGCCTTTCGAGCTGCGAAGCGCGACTAGCCGATTGACTTGAAGTTTCCGTAATAATTCCAAGTTCTCAACTGCGACAACAACGGTGGCAGTGTCCACCGCCTTCACTTTGCCGAGTGAGTCCCCATCTTTGTAATCGAATAATGACATAACTTTTGTGGTTATTATTTACCAGCGACAGCTTCTACAAAATTTCCGAAATCCCAAATTGGTTCAGGCAAATCCACACCTGTCGGGTGGTCCGAGCAAAAGGCACGCGAACCATTCCCAGACATTTCAAGTGCGAGATAATTGGGGTGCTTGCACTGATCCAAAAACTCTTTTGCCCTCGGCGTCAATTCTCTTGCAAGAATCACAATCGGAACCTTTTCTTTCAGGACTCGGTTGGTCAGCTTTGGCTGGATGTGCCGGTCATTAAACCCATAGCCAACACAGAGGGCAGAACGAGCAGAGGCAAAGGCCGCGTCGGAGCGGGTTATGATGGTTCGGAATGGCTCTTCATGCGTCACAAAATACTTGCCAGTTCCAGGCGTAACCAGAAGCGGTGAATATGACTTCGGGGCTTTGACATAATCCGGCAACGCAATCACAGATTGATGCTCGTCAATAAACCAATCCAACGAACCATGCACTTTGAGTATCTCAACGACCTTGCCTCCAAATTTGAGATCGTCGCCCGGCTGAAACGCTTGGAGATAGCCACCGCGAAAACCTGTATCGAAAGTCGCGTTGGCAACATCACAAGCGTATTCTGCAATGCGATCATAATTTGTCGTTACAACCTGTATTTTAGGGTGCGTTGTTCGCAGTAAGTATTTCAGCAACGCCGAAAGTGCAAATTCAACTTTTCCTTGAACGAGATTTTGAAAGACCGTGAGATCATCCCTTAAAACCATGTCCCGCGTAAAACTCACGACTTGTGCTTCAAGTGCAGAAGGCAGCCGCACATTATACAAAGCCATTTCCAGATCGCCAGTCTTGGCAAGTTCTGTTGAAAAAAGAATCCAAGCACCATTCTCATTTGCATCCGCCGGTTTTATGGATGCTAAAAGATGGTCTTTCAATGCGCCCATTCCGCCAATTCCATATTTGGCCGATGCACCGCTGCCCAATACGACGACAGGAATTTGGCTAACGCATTTCTGCGCCAATTTGATGACTTGTTCTGTTGGGTCACTCATTGCTGGACATAGATTATTAACGATTTTACCAGGACAAACAACCCAGCATTTGAATGGCCAGTTGTCGATTTAGAAATCATTTACGGTCGGCTTGGACATTGGCTGTCCCTGTGAATAACTATTTTCAACTTGTTTGCTTGGGAAATTCGGCTGGCAAAATAAAGTGGGCGATGCGACATGAGACCGGCCAACCGCATCCTGCACGTTGATGGCGACAGCTTTTTTGCAAGCTGCGAAATCGCCCTCAATCCGAAATTGCAGGAACGCCCGGTCTGGGTCGGTGGCGGACGCAAGGGGGATGGCATCGTCATTGCCGCCAACCGAATCGCCAAAAAATACGGCATCAGCACTGGCATGGCGTGTTTTGAAGCCAAGCGCCGTTGTCCAACCGGCGTCCTCTGTCCCCCGCATTACGACGAATACCGGCGTCTGTCGCTGGCGATGTTCAAGATTCTGGAAGAATACGCGCCGGTCATCGTGCCGATGTCCATTGACGAGGGCTTTCTGGATTTGTCCACGATGAGCCAGCACGTCTGGCGGAACACGACTCCGCTGAATTACATGAAGGGCATTGGCGAACGAATCCGAAAAGAAGTCGGCTTGCCGGTGTCAGGCGGGTTGGCGAATTCCGCCAAGCTCGCCAAACTTTCCACTGACGCGGCCAAGCCCGGATTCATGGAAGTGCCGCAGAGTCAGGAAAAAGAGTTTCTTAAAGACCGGCCCGTGCGCGAACTCTCCGGCATTGGGAAAAATCGTCAGCGCTCGCTGGCCGCCCTCGGTGCGCTCACCTTCGATCACGTTGCAAAATTGCCGTCCATGCTGCTCCGCCAAAAGTTCGGCATTTGGGGACAGGAACTTTGGCTGTTTGCGAACGGCCAATGGAACGAGCCGTTGATTCTTGAAGTCAAAGACCGGACCACAATTTCCAGCAGCACCACGTTGCCGCAAGACGAACATGATTACGAAGCCGCCTTGATGTTCACCTTGAGCGAGTCCATCCGTATCGTCGGTCAATTGCGGCGGGAGCAAATGCAGGCCAGAGAAATCAGTTTGGCAGTCCGGTTCAATGATTTTACGGAAGTCGGCACGAGTCACCGGTATCAGCACCCGCAATTTCTGAACTCGGTCATCAACACGACGCTGGAAGCGATGTTCCGGGATTGTATGCAGAACGCCTTCCGGCCTGTGCGCCAGATTCGGATTGCGATGTTTAATCTGGAACGCCTCGACACGCAGCCAACGCTCTGGGGCAAGACGGATGCAGAACGCTGGGGCGCGCTGGACGAAGCAGCGGCGCAATTAAATGAACAACTCGGAAAAAATGTTTTGATGACGGGATCACAACTCGCATTGCGGAAACGGGACGCGGCGCACATAACGCCGAAGGCCAAATGTCCGTTCACGCCGCAGCGAGAAATGGTTTTGAATTTGTGGGGTGAAAACCCGCCTTAAACCAGAGAAGTTTTATTCAGAGAAATTTTCTCCACCACGGAAACCATTTTGAAACTGTGCCGTCGGCTTCAATCGGCGGTAAAACCGTTTTGCAAAATCCTTTTTCACAGTGAACGAGGACGCACTGGTGTTTTCTCAAATTACGCAATTCGTAGGGTTTGATTTTGTGTTCTTCAATATGCGTGAAGCTGCGCGTCGCCATTCCGCCGGAATAACCATACGTCCGCTGGCGGACTTTTCGTTGCCCAAGAAAATCCGCGCTTTCAACTGCGCCTGCCTCGTCCGCACCTTTGAAAATCATCCGGTTGCGGAGATTCAGCGTCAGCACTTGCGCTTTTTCCTCGCCAAGCGGCGGAATGAATGATGTTGACGACTGTGCGGCGGCAACAAGCGTCGCCTTCGCCTCACGCATCACGTCAATGCAGTTGTAATCGCTCATGCCGTCTTCGCTGGCCGTGACAAAGCGTTGCGCTTCATCCGCCCACAGAATGAGCAAATTATCGGTGGCACGTTCTTCCTTTGGCCGGTCGAAGCGTCGCAAAACGTGCGCGTAAAAAAGCATTTTGAGAAACGTGTTTATGTAACGGCGTTCCATCTGGAATTTCTGCGGCATCGCCACGCAGATGATTTTGCCGCGATCAATTTCCTTGAAGTCGAAACTGTTCTTGGCGTCGCCAAACACCTCAACGACATCAGGCGTCAAAAAGAATTGGAGATAATTGGCGATGGTCTCTTTCACGCCGCCCATTTGCTCGGCTGGCTGTCCCCGATAGCGTTCGGAAAAATGTTTGATGAGGGCTTTGTCGCGGTCAGTTGGATAATCCGTCTGCATCTCTCCCAACACCTCATTCATCGAATTGTCATCGAGAAGAAAATCACGGACATTGAACAAGGTTGCTTCCATGTCCAAGCGCGTCAACAATTCCAGAGCCAGACCGATATGCGTTTGCGCCTGACTTTTGAAAAATGACTGCTCGGCGCGTTGTCCCAAACTTGTCACCGTATCCACCACAAACTTTGCGAATGTGGACGGCGGAATTGTCCGGTCGGAAAGCAAATTGAAGGTGTATGCCGGTTTCCAG
>Ga0182015_10001608_pt1 | contig 29331 bp, 19 predicted proteins | sample 712P3MmetaG_FD_120478 | JGI IMG/M metagenome (GOLD analysis project Ga0182015, IMG submission 120478) | Permafrost microbial communities from Stordalen Mire, Sweden - 712P3M metaG | ecosystem: Environmental > Terrestrial > Soil > Wetlands > Permafrost | place: Sweden: Stordalen | collected... | reverse complement strand
CGTCGGACGGGCTTAAACCCGGCCTCCCGGACGTTATCCGGCACACTGCTCTGCGGAGTTCGGACTTTCCTCTCCCCGCGTCCGAAGACGCTGGAAGCGACCGTCCGGTCCAGCTGCCAACAGATTCATTATATATGGACAGGCTTCGGGCTTCGGCTGTCGGGCTTCGGCTTCAGCCCCACCCCACCTTACGACGCGTTCCTGTAGACTTATTAGCAATTGGGCCGTGTTGAACTCCGCTTTTGCTGAAGCCCGAAGCCCGAAGGCCGATCCATGAACATCGCCGAAGCCCTCCGAATCGCACTGCAGTCGCTGTGGGTAAACAAGCTGCGCTCGGTTCTCACGCTGCTCGGCGTAGTGATCGGAGTAGCGGCGGTGATCGCTGTGGTTACGTTCGTCTCCGGCATCAACGATTACGTGGCGCAGAAAATTTTCAATCTGGGTGCGGACGTTTTCATCATCTCCAAAATGTCTCCCGTCGAGACCAACGTGGACCACTTCCTCGCGGCCGAGAAGCGCAAGAACCTGATCATGGAAGATTATGAGGTGGCTCTGGAAGCTTGCCGGCACTGCGAAGATCTGGGCGCGGTGCTGCGCGGCACCGGTAATGTGAAGCACGGAGAGCGCTCGATCAGCGACACCACGGTGCAGGGAATTACGCCGTCCATGGCGCAAATTCTGGATACGGATTTGACCTCCGGCCGCATGCTAAACGAAACCGATTTGAACAGCCGTTCCGCGGTTGCCGTGGTCGGCACTGACATTGTGGATCACTTGATGGCCGGCGCCGACCCGCTGGGCAAAGAGGTTAACATTGATGGCTGGACTTACCAGGTGATCGGCGTGGGCAAGAAGAAGGGTACAACTTTAGGGCAGAGCGCCGACAACTATGTGATGATTCCCCTCACCGCGTATCTGAAGCAGTACGGATCTCACAACAGCAGTATCGGCATCTGGGGCAAGGCCCTGGCAACCGGGGTCCCGCTGGACGAAGCCATGGATGAAGCTCGGGTGGCGCTGCGGGCGAGACGCCACGATCGCCCGGGCGAGGACGACAGTTTTGAAATCGAGACCAATGCCAGCCTGCTCGGTATCTGGTCCGGCCTGAGCAATACGTTCTTTATGGCTACCATCGGGATCGCCGCTGTTTCGCTGGTGGTCGGCGGCATCGTGATCATGAACATCATGCTGGTTTCGGTGACCGAACGCACGCGAGAGATCGGCATCCGAAAGGCTTTGGGAGCGCGGCGCGACGATGTGCTGCTGCAGTTTCTGATCGAGTCCGTTACGCTGGCGCTCGCAGGCGGCGCTCTGGGCGTACTGTTGGGAGTGGCCGTCGCGATGAGCGTTACTTTGCTGATCGGGATGCCCTCGGCGATTAAACTCTGGGCCGTCGCGGCCGGATTAATCGTGTCGGCAAGTGTGGGAGTGTTTTTCGGAGTCTATCCCGCGCGCAAAGCCGCGAAGCTGGATCCGATTGTGGCGTTAAGGTTCGAAACTTAGAAGAATCTGGCGATATTGTGATCGGGTGATCTGGCGATCGAAAACCTTATCGTTGACTTTGGGTTTTCAATCGCAAAATTACCCGATCGCCAGATCACTCAATTCCTTATGATTCGCAAAGATGAATTCGGCGAGGTTGTCCAGATGGCGACGGACACCATTCGGGGCAATAAGCTGCGCTCGTCGCTCACCGTGCTGGGGATCGTGATTGGAGTCGCGATGGTGATCAGTGTCTCCTCCATCGGGCGGGGACTCGACGACAACGTCCGCGATCTAGTGGCCAGCATCGGTTCCAACGTCATCTTTGCCTACCATCTTGAGCCGTTCCATTTGCGTATGACCCAGGAGATGCGCACGCGCAAGAAGCTGACCTTCGAAGACGCGCAAGCCATCGGGCAACTACCGCACGTGAAGGCGGTGACGGCTGGCATTCGTTTTTTTCGCCCGGAACTGGGAGTGGGATCCTATTCGGTGAAGTATCAGGACCGCAAGGTCAAGAACACCATCCTGGAAGGAGCTACTTCTCAGGCCAAGGACGTTTTTGACCTGCATATCACGGAGGGCAGGTGGTTCACCGACAGTGACGATGAAAGGCATGCGCCGGTTATCATTCTCTGCCACGACACCGCGGCGGAATTATTCCCCACCGAAAGTTCGTTGGGACACGAAATCAACATCGATGGGCGATTGTTCACCGTCATCGGTGTGCTGGAAAAGATCAAATCCGTGTTTGGCGGCGGAAAAGATCCTAACGATAACCGCGTCTTTTTCCCGCTGACCACCTTCAAAACGCTTCACCCTGAATTGAAAGACCACTGGATCAGCGCCAAAGCTACGTCGCACGACGACGTGCCGAAGGCCATCGACGAAATTCGCGAACTACTGCGGCGGCGGCGAAAAGTTCCGACTGACAAGCCGGATGATTTTTCCGTTTTCACCTCGGACTCGATCTCCGACGTTTGGAATCAGCTTACCGGCGCTCTCTTCATCGGTATGTTCGCGGTTTCGAGCGTAGGGTTGATTGTCGGCGGCGTGGGCGTGATGAACATCATGCTGGTGAGCGTGACGGAGAGAACGCGGGAAATCGGTGTTCGTAAAGCGATCGGGGCCCGCAAACGGGATATTCTTTTGCAATTTACTTTGGAGGCGATCATTCTCACAGCCGTCGGTGGCGTGATTGGGATACTGCTGGGCGCGGTCTTCGTCTGGATAATCCCTGCGCTCTGGCCCTCGCTGCCCGCCCGCATGTCGATGTTCTGGGTGGTCTTCGCTTTCACTTCTGCGGCAGGGGTTGGCCTCGTCTTCGGCATTTATCCCGCGTGGAAGGCGGCGAACCTGGATCCGATTGAGGCTCTGCGTTACGAATAGTCTGGCCTGCTCTCGCGCATGATTCACTCCATCCTCAGAATAGTTCAGATCGTCGCGGTCATCGGCACGGTTTCCAGCTCCATTTATTACCTTCTGTGTCTTTGGAGTGCGGCAAGGTTTTTGCGTGAGCGAGAGGCGGCCAAGAATACCCGCCCCACACGAGACTTGCCTCCTCTGCTCGCCTTGCCGCCCATCTCGATTCTTAAGCCGCTCAAAGGGACTGATCCTGAAATCTATGAAAGCTTTCGCAGTCACTGCCTGCAGGACTATCTGGAGTACGAAATCATCTTTGGCGTGAACGACCCCAGCGATCCTGCGATCGACATCGTGAAGAAATTGCAGCGGGAATTTCCGGACCGCAGAATTCAGCTGGTGGTGAGTCCGAAGATTCTGGGTGCAAATGTGAAGGTCAGCAACCTGGCGCAAATGTTGGCGGAAGCGCGCTACGACCACCTGATTGTCAATGATAGTGACATTCGCGTAGAGCCTGACTACCTTCGGCGGGTGACCGCCCCGTTGGCCGACTCACGGGTGGGAATGGTCACTTGCCTTTACCGCGGAGTGGCCGGTGCGACGCTGGGCTCGCGTCTGGAGGCTTTGGGCATCAGCACGGATTTTTGTGCGAGCGTGTTGGCGGCGCGGCAGATCGAAAGCGGCATTCGTTTCGGGCTGGGTTCCACGCTGGCGTTCCGCCGGGCCGAGTTGGAGAAGATCGGAGGATTCGCCTCATTTGTCGACTATCTTGCCGATGACTACGAACTGGGAAAGCGTATTGCCGGCCTCGGGCTGAGTGTGAGGCTCTCGGAGGTTGTGGTCGAAACATACCTCCCGCCTTATCGCATAGGGGAATTCTTCGCGCATCAACTCCGGTGGGCACGGGGGGTTCGGGATGCGCGTGTTGGCGGTTATTTTGGTCTTGTTTTCACTTTCGGGCTCCTGTGGGCGCTGCTGGCTCTGGCGGCAAGTGGAGCAACGCTCTGGGGCTGCATGGCGCTAGCGTTCACGCTGCTTCTTCGCCTTGCGGTTGCGTTGACTGTGGGCTGGGGTGTTCTGGGAGATCGCCAGGTTCTGAAGCATGCGTGGCTGATCCCGCTGCGGGACTTGGTTGCAGTCGTGGTCTGGATTGCCAGCCTTGGCGGCCACACCGTGACTTGGCGCGGAGACCGGTTCAAGCTGAAAAAGGGCAGGCTTACTCGGATCCCACAGTAACAGTTGAGGGATGCTCAATCGCTCTATCTGCGATGGGAACGGAATTGCCGCGATTATCAAGCACCGCGCGGACTTTGCTTGCAAGTTGTTTCAAGGTGAACGGCTTCTGAAGGAAGTTATTTTCGATGTCGACCACCTTATGATCCAGCACGGTTTGGCCGGCATAGCCAGAGAGGAACAGCACTCGGGTCTCAGGGCGAAGCGTGGACAGTTCGTTGGCCAGTTGGCCTCCACTGAAGTGGGGCATCACCACGTCGGTGACGGCGAGGTGAATCGTCGATCCGTGATTTTTTGCGACGGACAAAGCCTCCAGCCCGTCTCTCGCTTCCAGCACGGAGTAACCACGAAGGCTGAGAAATTCGGCCGCAGCTCGACGCAGGGCGTCCTCATCTTCGACCAGCAACAAGGTTTCTGTGCCGCCACGTACGGTCTCCGATCCAATGTCTGGCGCCTCGATTGCGGCCAGCCGATCCTGCACACACGGCAGGTAGATCTTGAAGACGGTTCCCATTCCGCCTTCGCTATAGGCCCAGACGAATCCATGATTCTGTTTGACGATGCCATAGACCGTCGCCAGCCCAAGTCCGGTGCCCTGGCCGAAGGCCTTGGTGGTGTAGAAGGGCTCGAAAACGTGCGTCAAATGATCCGCAGGAATACCGGTACCGGTGTCGCTCACGGTTAGAACAGCGTAACGTCCAGTGGGGATGACAGCTCTCTTGTGGCCAACGTATTCTTCATCGAGCTCCACATTCGATGTTTCGATGGTGCAACGCCCTCCTTCGGGCATGGCGTCGCGGGAGTTGGCCGCAAGATTCATAAGGATTTGCTCGATCTGCACCGGATCCAAACGAACCCTGCCCAGTTCCTCGCCTGGGGTAAAGGTCAGCTCTATGTCTTCTCCGATAAGCCGGTGCAAGGTTTTAACGATTCCACTGACCACGGGATTCAACTCGGCCACGCGCAAGGCTTGCGGTTGGTTGCGGCTGAAGGCCAGCAACTGCCGGGTTAGGTCCGCGGCACGCCGCGCGGCAGATAGAACCTCCTGTATCCGGGTCTGGGCAGGGCTTCCCGGTGCCACGGAGTCCAATGCGAGTTCAGAATAACTGGTAATGATGGTCAACAGGTTATTGAAGTCATGCGCGACGCCTCCAGCAAGGCGGCCGATGGCGTCCATTTTCTGCGCCTGGAGCAACTGCGCTTCGAGATGTAATCGCTTCGTGAGATCGCGAGCGTTGGAGATAAAGTGCGTGATGCGGCCGTCGGCGTCTCGTATGGGGCTGATACTCTCGTCGACATAGTACAACTCGCCAGTCTTCTTGCGGTTTACCAGGACACTGCGGTAGACACCGCCGGAGCGAATGGTTTCCCACAGCTCGCGATAGAGCGCCGGCGCTTGCTCGCTGGACTTCAGAATGCTCGGGCTCTTGCCTGCGACTTCCTGCTGGGAATAGCCGGTCAGAGCTTCAAAAGCGGGGTTTACATATTCGATCTGACCTTCGTTATTTGTGATAAAGATGATGTCGGCCGATTGCTCGACCGCACAGGAAAGCTTGCGCAGGGATTCTTCCGCCAATTGCCACTGCTGCCGCGTGGAGTGCAAGTTCAGCGTGCAGCGGATCGTGCGTAACAGATTGGCTCCGGTGAGCTGCGACTTCTCCACGCAATCCGAGGCACCTGCCTCTATGATTTCTGCGACCGCTTTCTCATCCGCGTGCTCGGTCAGCACGATGAACGGTATAGTGCGTCCAGTGTGCAGAAACTCAGCGAGAAGCTTCGTGGCGGCAGCATCCCCAGTATGATGTTCAAAAAGAACCAGTCCGTAATGACCCCGCTGTAACATCTCCTCCGCCTCTTCGAGGGAGCGGGCGTGGTCCAGTTCGGTCGGCAAGGCGCTCCGGCTCCGCTGAAGGATTTCGCGAATGAGGAAAAAATCCTCCTCCAGGTTCCCCACCAGCAGTACTGGCAAGAGGGACGGCGAGAGCCCGAGTTCTACTGCGGTCGACATGGGAATAATGCGTTACTCTTCTAACATCGGATGCTCTGAATCGGAGACCGGTCCGCAGAGAACGGAGACGATAATTGGGGTACCGAGGGAATCCCACATCGGGATGGGTTCCGAATTGAACCGGACATTCCACTCGGAGCTTGCCGGGCTAAGGATATAAATCCGGTGGCCGCCCGCCGCTTATCATCCTTCGGTGATTTCCGGCGACCCTCCGAAAATTGAGCAAACAGGATTGCCGCACTAGACAACAGATGCCTGTGTGCCTGAAATCCTGGTTAACCAACTCCCGTCTCGAACGTCTAATGGACCAAGCCGGGGCCTGGCGAGTACGCCTCGATTGCGGTGAAAAACAGGGAACCCCTGCATGGTTTCTTTCGTATCGGTTAGAGTGCGAGACTGCGCCTGAGGAATGAGTGTATGGGAGGGTTTATGGAGATCCAGATTATGGAGGTCCAGGAAAGTGCCGGCGCGATGAAAACCATTACCACCAATGGAAATGGACATGTGCAGGAGGTGGTTCGGCAGGCTCACGATGAGTTACGGCAACTCCTGCAACAGCGCTCTGACGTGATGCGGCGGATCGGGACCATCAAACAAACCATTGCCGGCCTCGCCAACCTTTTTGGAGACAGCGTGCTGAGCGACGAATTGCTGGAGCTGGTGGATCGCAAAAGCAATGGGCGGCAGCCGGGTTTCACCAAGGCCTGCCGAATGATTCTGATGGAAGCAAACCGCGCGTTGAGTGCTCGTGACGTCTGTGATCGGATGCAGGAAAAAGCCCCGCCCATCCTGGCGCGCCACAAGGATCCCATTGCCTCGGTGACCACGGTGCTCAATCGCCTGGTGGCCTATGGCGAGGCAAAGGCCGTGGCTCTGGAGAACGGCCGCCGCGCCTGGAAATGGGTGGCCGACTCGGTGTCTGAGGGTGCACCCGATCTGGCATTGCCGGCTCCACAGTGAGCCGAGCTATCCCGGTGGCAGCAGCATCCCCTTTTCCAGATGCCGGGTGACGTGCGCATAAGACGCTGCGTGCGGATCGTGCGTGACCATCACGATCGTCTTGTGAAAGTCTTCGTTCAGACGCTTCAGAATCTCCAAGACCTCTGTGGCCGAGTGACTGTCCAGGTCGCCGGTGGGCTCGTCCGCCAGTAACAGCGTAGGGTCGCTCACAATTGCCCGGGCAATCGCGACCCGCTGCTCCTGACCGCCGGAGAGCTGCTTGGGCAGATGGTTGACCCGTTCTTCCAAGCCCACAAGTTTCAACGCGGTCATTACGTGGTCGCGTCTCTGCTGCGGATTGAGCTTGGTCAGCAAAAGCGGCAACTCCACGTTTTCAAACGCGGTCAGCACCGGGATCAGGTTAAACGTCTGGAAGACGTACCCGATGTGCTCGTTGCGCCAGTGAGCCGCCTGCGAGTCGTTGAAACGGAAAATGTTTTGGTTCTGCACCAGCAGCTCGCCGGAGGTTGGCCGGTCGATGGCTGCGATCATATTCAGCAGCGTGGTCTTGCCGGAACCCGAAGGCCCCATCAGAGCCATGAATTCGCCAGTCGCGATATCGATGGAGACATCGTCGAGCGCTTTCACCTCGAAAGCCTCGCGCTTGAAAACCTTGCTGACATTGCGGGCCTGGACGACTTTCGTTCCGGTCGCGACTCTGGTTTCGGCAATAGTGTTCATGAAATTTACCCTTTCACCTTAATTGTGTCCCCGTCTTTCAAGTCTTGCGGCGCTTTGGTAATCACGCTTTCACCGCCCACCAGTCCATCGACGAGAAAGCCGTCGGTGCGCTGGCTCAACACGTGAACCTCCCGCATGCGCGCTTTTCCGTCGAAGGCCAGGAACACGACCTTTTTGCCTTCATGGTCCCGCACTGCGCTGGCGGGTACAAAGGCTCCCGCCGGTTGCTTGCTGGTGGCTTTCGGCGTGTCCGCCAGAAACTTCACCGTGGCGTTCATTTCGGGCCGCAGGAAAACATCTGGGTACTTGGCCGGATTGAGCACCTGCACCTTCACCTGCACTGTGGCTTTCTGCCGATTCGCCTCGGGAGAAATTTGCGCAATTTCGCCGTCATACGTCTTGTCAGGATAGGTGTCCGTGGTGACGATGCCTTTCTGTTTGGGACTGAGCCTGGCGAAGTCCGCTTGGGCAATATCGAGTTCAACCTGAAGATCGTTCAAATCCGCCAGCGAAACCACTGACCCCTGCGGGCCGCCAGCCGCCGCACTGGCAAATTGCGCGGTAATCAGCTCACCTTTTTCGGCCGTACGATCCAAAATTGTGCCGGTAACAGGCGCCCGAATCACCGTGGCATCGAGCTGCGACTTTGCGTAATCAAGCTGGCCTTGCGCTTGCGCCACTAATCCGCGGGCGCGAGCAATCTCTTCCGGCCGCGGCCCGATCTTCATCAGTTGAAAAGCCTTGTCCAGAGAATTGACTCGCTGCTGGTCGGAGTCGAATTTCGCGGTAGCATCGTCCAGCGCCTGGTGCGAAACTACACCCGCGCGTGAAAGTTCCTTGGTTCGATCCAGAGTGAGCTTGTCGTTGACCAGCGTGGCGCGGGCTTCGTCCAGATTGTGTTGGGCTTCCTGAATCTCTTCCGGCCGGGAGCCGTGCTCAAGTTCGTCGAGATAAGCGCGAGCATTATCCAGCGATCCCTTTGCCTGTTCTTCAGACGCGCGGAACTCCTCATCCTCCAACCGGACCAGAACCTGCCCCTCTTTAACCTTGTCGCCTTTTTCCACGCCAATCCAGGCCAGGCGTCCAGTGACCTTGGAATTCACGTTAATCGTGTGATGAGCGACAATGTAGCCCGTGGCCGAGAGCACCGTGCCGCCTACATCGCTGCTCTCCGCCGAGGCGCGCACTACCTCGACCTCCGGTATATCCCGGGAAAGCAAACGGTAGGCCAGCGCGGATAGGCTCAGCACGGCGACGATCGCGATTCCAATCACAATGTAGCGGCGTGCCCATGCCGGCGGCTCTCCGCTGCCGGCGCCGCGCTCCGTGCGGTCGATTCGCAGACTTTGCAAGTCTTCGTGTTTGGCGTCAATCGGCATAAGTTTCAGTACGACCCAACCAGCGGCCTGGTTCCGGCAGCGGCCTTACAAATCAGCCGCGTAACGCGGTGAGAATATTCTGCCGTGCCGCATGCCAGGCGGGAGCGAGTCCGCCGAACAAGCCCATGATCAGTGCGAACCCCACAGCAGCCGCAGCAACCTGCGGTGTGATCCGCAGGCTGAATACCACTTCGCTGAAGGTCACTGCATTCGACGTTCCGGTCTGCATTCCGTTAAAGGGCAGCATCAGCAGAATTCCCGCCACTGCACCCAGCATTGCCAGCAGCAGAGACTCCAGAACAAAAGACGTCAAAATTGAAGGACGAGAGAATCCCAGCACCCGCAACGTTGCAATCTCGCGCCCGCGATAGGCTACCGCCGCATACATCGTGTTCATCGCCGCAAAACTCGATCCAATGGCCATGATGATTGCCACCACAATCCCAATGTACTTGATAGGAGCGCCGGAGCTGGTTTGTTTGGCGTAGTAATCTGTTTCCAAAACTCCCTCGAGTTTCAGACGCTGGTCGTCGCTCACGCGATTTTTCAACGCATCGGCGGCAATGGGATCGGTGGCGCGCAAGTATGCCGACGAATAACCGCCCTGCCGGTCGAAATCCGAGGCCATCTGATTCACGTCGCACCAAATCTCGGATTCATACGCCGAACCGCCAGCGTCAAACACCCCCACCACTTTCCACGAACCTTTGCCGAACTCCATCGTGTCGCCGATATTGGCGTGCGAAAAGCGGCCGCGAATGGACTTGCTCACCACCACTTCACGCTGCCCCGTCTGGAACCAGCGTCCCTCGATCAGCTTGGCGCTGGGCCGAAGCTCGAGGCCATCGGGCATCATGCCGCGCACCGTAACGTTCACTTCACCCGTGCCGTCCTTCCGGGGAAGCACGATCACCACCACCCACTCGCCGGAGACCATGGGCTCGCCATGGCTGTCTTTCGCGATGCCGGGAAGAACTTTCAGCGTGGGAAACAGCGCGGCATCAAAGCCGCCCGACAACTCCGCTTCCGAGCCTTTGCGCAGCACCAGGACATTTTGCGAATTGCCGCTCGAAACGAAAGCGCGCTTCAGACCCGCCAGCAGCGCCATCAGGAAGATCGCGGTGGTAACCGTCAGCGCGATGCCCAGCGCGGTCATGATGGTGAGCCCTTTTCGGAGCTTCAAATTGCGGACGTTATAACTGATCGGTATCGCCATAGATTCACTCTCAGTTCAGCCCGGTGTGGTCAGCCGATGTGGCGTAAGCCCTCCACGATATTTATGCGTGACGCGCCGTAGGCGGGAATATATCCGCTAACAAATCCAACCGTCGCCGCGACCAGCAATGACAACGCTACCGTTGGCAACCTTACCTTCATATCCATAGGAATGCCTATTGCGACCGCGGAATGCGTTAATAACTGGATCAGCCCGGCTGCACCTAATATTCCCAACAGACCACCAGCCACCGCCAACGCCACCGCCTCGAATACAAACAATGACAAGACGCGTTGACGGGTAAATCCCAGTGTTTTCAAGAGAGCGACTTCACGCGTCCTACTTCGAACCGACATGGCCATGGTGTTCGCCGAAACCAGCAGGATGGCGAATACCACTGCGCCGCAGATGCCCAGAATAAACGCCTTTACATTGCCCAGCGTGGCCACAAACGAAAGTTGAAAGGCTTTTTCGCTCTCGGTTTTCGTTCGTTGCGGCGAGTTGCGGAACACGCTGTCAATTTCACTCGAGACCCGCGCCACGTCCCCCGGCGATGCCACCTGAGTGGAATACCAGCCGGCTCGTCCTTTAAACCAGTCAATCGATTCTTCGAGATACTTGGCGTTGAAATACAGCACGTTTTGCGGAGGATCGCGACGGTAAATGCCGCGAATCGTCAGTTCTGGGTTCGCCGGAAATATCGCCCCCAGCAGGGTGATCTTGTCGCCGATTTTCCAGCCATACTTATCAGCCAGAGTCACGTCCACTATCGCTCCGGCCCGGTCATGTTGCCAGGCCAGGACTTGATCTGCCGGAATGATTTTATCGGAAGCAACTTTCAGATATTCATCCGGGTCGGTAGCGATCTGCGCGAAAAAATTCTCCGGACGGTCATCCTTATACTTTCCCCCAAACCATGTCATCGGCGCGACTGCGACCACTCCAGGAATGCTTCGAATCTTGTCACGATAATAACCCGGCAACAAAAATGCCAGCGAGACCCGGTCGCGCGTAATGACTCGTTTCGCCGAATCCGGCGCTCCCACGTCGATGTAAAACGTGCGCCAGATCGACATCATCAGCGTCAGCAGCAGCAGCGAAAAGCTGATGCTCAACATGGTCAACAGGCTGCGCCGTTTGTTGCGAAACGTATTGCGAACCACAAAACTGCTCAGCGTCATAAATTCAACCGATGTGGCGCAACCCATCCACGATGTTTACCTGCGCAGCGTGATAGGAGGGAAGCAGCGCACTCAGCAGTCCCACTACCCCCGATACAAACAAGGCTGCCGCCCACATACCGAGCGTCACCTTCAAGTTGTAAAAACTCATGTAAGGCGAGTGACTCACCGAGTAAATTAATAGGTAGGCTAAGCCCACGCCAATTACCCCGCCCGCCACAGCCAGCGCCAGCGCTTCGCTCACGAACAGACCGAGGACACTCCGCCGAGTAAAACCCAGAGTCTTGAGCACGGCCACTTCTCGCGTTCGCTCGCGGATCGACATCGCCATGGTGTTCGCGGAAACCAGAAGGGTTGCGAACACCACGGCCGAACAAATCATCAGGATGAAAGCCTTCACATTGCCCAGCATGGCAACAAATTCCAGGCCGAAAGCCTTCTCGCTCTCCGATTTCGTGGGCTGGGGCGAGTTGCGAAACATATCATCCACCGTGCTGGCTACCCGGCTCACATCCCCGGGAGAAGCCGCAAGAATACTGAACGTGCCCGCCTGCCCCTTGAAAAAAGCAACCGCCTCTTCTACATACTTGGCGTTGAAATAGACCGACTTGTTATCGGGGTAGGAACTGAAAATGCCGCGAACATACAACTCTAGGTCGACGGGATAAATCGTGCCCTGCAAAACGATCCGGTCACCCAGCTTCCATCCATATTTCTTCGCCAGCGAGTCGTCGACGATCACTCCCTGTCGATCCCGCAGCCACGCAGCTTGTTGCTCGGCGGGCATCTGAATATCCCTGAAGACCTTGAAAAATTCCTCGGGATCGGTCCCGAATTGTGCGAAAAAGTTCTCCGGCTTCTGATCTTTATAAATGCCGCCGAACCATGAGACCGGCACTACCGCCACAACTCCCGGCACCGCCCGGATCTTTTCCCGATAAAAGCCGGGCAAGCTGAAGGTCAAAGAAACGCGATGCCGCACCACCAGTCTCTCAGCCGATTCTGCGCTGCCTTCGTCAAGATAGAACGCCCGCCAGATGGTCATCATGAGGGTAAGCAAAAGCAAAGAGAAAGCGATGCTCAGTACCGTCAGGATGCTGCGGCGCTTGTTGCGGAAGGCGTTTTTCGTAACAAAGCGGGTTAGGGTCATGGAAGAACCTCAGGAGGAAACAAGCAGCAGCGACAGCGAGTAAGCGTGCCCCGGACTGGCAACAAGGATAACTGAATTAACCTGTCATCCACAACCGCGCCGACTCCCTTCCGCCGCGCGTTCACGAGGCTCAACTCCAGAAACACAACCGCTGCTTCCATATTCCCTCGCCTCCAGCGACATTGCCAGTGGAGATCGTCACTAAGCATGCATGACAAATGTCACACGCAACTGCCCATAACAAACACAACCGAATGCCCAGCCATAAAGTTACGGTCTCGAGGAGGATCGATTCAGCCACACATTCATCCGCTCGGGCTCATCAGCGTATGCCAGCAAGACGACGTTCAAACACGAGCGCCGGTTTGCCGGCTTCTCTCGATGCCTTCTGCCTCAAACGTCCCAGATTCTCAGTACTTTGGTAACTCGAACCTTCATCCCGTGAGCGATATCCTACCCTTACCCGCCCCAGGGTTCTAACCCACGCAGCTTCAGTGGAAGCGGCGCGGTTTTTTCTGTGACGAGGCAAAGAGCTATGTCCACGAAAATCGGCCACTTCGAAATCCTGAGTGAACTGTCAAAGTCTGCCACTGGCGCGGTCTACAAGGCCAACGATCCCGAAACCAGCCAAACCGTCGCCCTGAAAGCGATTCAATTGTCTGCCTTCGGCGAGCAAGCCGCCGAGCTGGAGAAGTGTCTCCTCGAAGAGGCAGAGGCCACCAAGGTCTTGAGCCACTCCAACCTCACGACGGTTTCCGGCGCGGGAGAAATCGAAGGCCAATTCTGTGCCGCCATGGAATATATCCAGGGCAACAGCGTTGCCACCATGCTGGCGCGCAAAGAAGGGTTTTCCATTTGGGACCTGCTCGATATCGGAAGGCAGGTGTGCGGCGGCCTCGATCACGCCCACTCCCACAACGTATTTCACTATAGTTTGGAGCCCGCCAAGATCATGTGCGGGTGGGACGGAACCGTAAGAGTTTTGGGATTCGGCGTCTCCAGCGTGGGCAAGTTTACCGCTCAAATGCCCGGTGTCCCGTTGATCCTGCAGTACATGTCCCCGGAGCAGGTTCGCGGTGAGAATATCGATGCCCGCTCGAACTTCTTCAGTCTGGGCGCAATGTTCTACGAGATGGTGACCGATCGTAAGGCATTCGATCGCGAGGATCCCGAATCTCTGCGGCAGAGCATTCTCGAGAGCACTCCTGTGCCCCCGATGCACGTGAATCCAAAGCTTCATCCCGTGTTGAGCGATCTCATCATGAAGGCGCTTGCCAAGGATCCCGCGGAACGCTATCAGAATGGAAGACAACTGCTCGACGACCTCGAGAAGTGCAAAGAATCCAAACCGCAGAAGCAGGCAGCCGCACCTGCGAAAGCCGCAGCTGTCGCAGCCCCGGTCCAGGCTGTTGCCCAACCGAAACCCGCGTCCGCCCCTGCAAAGTCAGTCGAGAATAAGGCGGTCGAAAAAAAGCCCGCTGCCCCGCAACCGCCCGCAGCGGCCAAACCGGCCGCGCCAAAGCCGGCAGCGCTAAAACCTGCAGTTGCTGCATCGGAACCCGCTCCTCGCAAGGCGGCGGCCGCCGCAGCGGGATGGGGAGGCGGCGATGCCGTGTCTTCGACACTCAGCGCTCCCAAACTCCAGGCGTCCAGCCCGGCGATCGCTGCGCCCGCCGAACTCATCATCGAAGGCGCGTCAGAGCCCTCTTCAGATTCCATGTCGTCGGCCGTCCTTGATGAAGCAGTCGTCGAAGCGCTCGACACTCACAAGCCTAGGATCGCTGTCGATCCCATGATGGCGGGTGGTGCACCGTCTCGCGGCAGCGGCGTGAGCTTCTCGGAAATGACCGAACTGCCCCCGTTGAAGGAAATCTACATCGCACCGCCTTCGCCGTCACAGCACCCAACTTCTCAGGAGCTCGACCTCGCCGTCGATGAATATGAAGAGGAGAAGCCCAGAGTTCAGCCCCGGGAAGTCGCGGAAAAAGCAATCAAGGAGATCAAGAACGTTCCTCCCCGCCTGATGATTTACTCCATCGCGGGTGCGGCGGTCTTGATTCTCGTCATCGCCATCGCCCTCGTCCTCCATGTCAACAGTTTGAATAGTGATGGCGATTCGCCGCGCCCCACCCCAGCCGAATCGACCGCACAGCCTGCAGCCCAACCTCAGCCTGCGCAGTCACAACCGACGCAAGCCGCCCCGGTCCAGGCTGAGCCCTCGCCTGTGGACGAAGTTGAGCCGGAGCCGACTCACGTGGCTGCCGCGGCCGCTAGAGGCAAGAATGCCAGGAAGAAAACGGTGGCGCCCGCAGTCGTCGTAGTCGTGCCGGGACAGATGGCCATCGATTCTACCCCGCAGGGCGCGCAAGTGCAGCTTGACGGAAAGAGCGACCCATCCTGGGTTACTCCTTTCACTCTTTCGGGACTAGCTGCCGGCCAGCATTCGGTTACGGTCAGCAAGCCTGGCTACTCCACCGATACCCGCGCCGTTGATGTGGCTTCCGGCAGCAAGTCGTTCGTCGTGAGCCACCTCACTCAGATTATGGCGACACTCTCGGTCTCCAGCACTCCGCCTGGCGCCAATGTTTACGTTGACGGCAGAGACACGGGCAAACTTACTCCCGCCCAAGTGTCCTTGGATAAGGGCCCGCACGTCGTGCTGGTGCGCAAGCAGGGTTTTATCGACGAAACCACTAACGCTCAATTCGTTCTCGGCCAGACCGTCAGCTTCTCACCCGCGCTGCGTTCGCTCGGTAATGTGGATGACATCAAAACCGTCGGCAAAATGAATAAGTTGTTCGGTGGCAAGGGAGCCCAGAGTATGGGCACGGTCAGCATCAAGACGCAGCCCAAAGGCGCGCAGGTGGCCGTCAACCAGCACATGCTGGAGAAAAACTCGCCCGTTGACTTCGTGCTCGATCCCGGCAACTACGTCGTCGACATCACTCTGACCGGCTACGTCCCCATCCGCAAAGTCATCACCGTGGACAAAGGTGGAAAAGCCGTTATCGATGAGGTCCTGCAGCACGAGTAGAGACGCATGCGGTGCAAGCTTTCAATGCGGTAAGCCTACGCGTTGCAGTAATTCCTGGAAGCGGGGATCGGATTTTAGACTGTCGAAGCGCGGATCGACATTCAGAAGGATAAGTCCGCCCTCGCGGCGACGATATTGACTTTCCACCACTTTGAAGGCGCGATCGGCTTCTCCCAACGCCGCATAAAGTTCCGCGACTGCGCCTGTGTCAGGCAGAACACCTCCGGGGCTTATCTTAGCTGCCCGGTTCAGACAGCTTTTCATTTCCGCGGCTTTCCCCGCTAGAGCGTACGTGCTGGCAAGGTCCAGCAACATCCAGGTGTTCTCCCCGCTAAGGGCGACGGATCGCTCGCCTTCGGCGATGGCTTCGGGAAACATGCGCTTCTCGTCATAGACGCGCTCCAGCACGCGGTGCGCGTGGGCAAAATTGGGATCCATTTCAATGGTGGCCCGGGCCTGCTGCTCCGCCTCGTCGTACCTGCGCGCCCAGTACAGCATCTCCGCCATATCGGTGTTGATGATGGCCGAAAGCGGATCGGTCTGCCGGGCGCGCTTGACCTCCGCCACGGCTTCGTCCATCCGTCCCAGTGCCGCCAGATCAACGGCGTACCATTGATGAGCGATCGAGTAGTTGGGATCGAGATCGATGGCGCGTTTGAATTCCTGTTCAGCCTCCTGGAATTTCCACTCGTAGTGCATTTCAACAAAAGCCAGCGAAGTGTGCGCATCCGCGAGCGTGCTGTCCAGCTTCAATGCGGTGAGCGCCATTTCTTTTGCTTTGGGCATCGCTGTATCGCGAATCTTCGAATTAGGCAACGAACCGAGCAGGGCGTAAGTGTCTGCCAGGCCGGCGTAGGCCTGCGCATATTTTGGGTCCCCGGCCACTGCCGCCTGGAAATATTCGATGGCTTTCAGATACCCCGACTCTGTGCGCAAATTCCAGAAGTAGCGACCTTTCAAGTAGTCCTCGCGAGCCTGGGGATTGACGGCAGCAGAGGTCGCCACCTGCTGCCGCGCTCGCGGTGCGATTTCTTTCCGGACTTGTGCCGCGATACTTCGAGAAACTTCATCTTCCAGCACGACCAGATCGGAGAAGTCACGCTCGTAAGACTCCGCCCAGATGTGCTGATCGGTTGCGCCGCGCACCAACTGGGCGGTAATGCGGACTCGATCCCCGGAACGCAGCACCGATCCTTCCACAATGCCGTCGACTCCCAGTTCGCGCGCGATCTGCGGCAGCCGCTTATGCGAATCCTGGTATTGCATGATGGAAGTGCGGGAAATCACTTTCAGGCCAGGAATCTTCGCCAGGTCCGTAATCAGAGCCTCGGTCATGCCGTCGGCAAAATATTGCTGAGCAGGATCACCAGAAAGGTTTTGCAGGGGCAACACAGCTAGCGACTGTATGAGCTCCGGCGCAGAACTGCGGAGTCGCTTCCAAACTGGCAGCACCCAGAGCAAAACCGCCAGCAGTATCGCCAGTCCAGCAAATGCGACCGCCGGACTCCGGAAGCGATGCCGGGGAGGGACGATTTCAGGAATTGCTGCATGCGGTTGTAAGCTGGGCGTTGAAGCCGACGGAACCTCTGTGTCCGGGGCAGCGCCGCCAAGTTCCCGAACCTCAGCAATGAAACGATAACCGCTCCTGGGGACGGTTTCGATGAATCGCGGACCGTCGTCCCTGTCCTGCAATGCCTTACGCAAGATCGAGATATGCTGGGCGAGGTTCGACTCTTCAACGAACGTATCCGGCCAGACCCTTCGTAGCAATTCCTCCTTTTCCAGCAAACGGCCGCGGTTCTCCACCAGGAAGACCAAAGCATCGAATGCCTTCGGGGGCAGCCGGACTTGTGCCTGGTCGCGCAGAAGCAGGCGCTCCGAAGGATTCAAGCGAAAAGGGCCAAACTCGAAGACCACCTTTGTTTGCACGAACATAAGGCATTCAAAAAAGCTTTAGAAAAACTTTATGCAAGCCTGAAGACCGACAGCTGGTTATTGGGCAATATCCCAAGCGGCGGGAAGGATGGCGACCGGGGTCAGTCGCGCCACGTGGCCTACATTATACCCCCTGCGAACGTACCGCCAAGGCGGGAAGTAGAGGTCGGGGGGGCATAGGCGCGCCCGTTTCGCTGTGCACTCGGGAAAGCTAGAAAAGGAGATGTCAATGAAGCGCACGTGTGAGTCACTCTCAGTCTTGGCGTTGATGTTTTTCGGACTCGCAAGTGTGGGTTCGGCGCGAGCACAAGATGTCAGTCTGCTGCCGACGAGCCTGAATTTTTCGAGCCAGATAGTCGGCGGGACCAGCGCAGTCCAGGGGGTAACGCTGACCAATACGGACGGAGCGCACGCCTTGGCCATTTCCAGCATTGCGGCCAGCGGCAACTTCACCGAGACGAACACTTGCGGTTCCAGCGTGGCTGCCGGAGAGAGCTGCGCCATCAGTGTGAAGTTCGCACCGGCGGCCACCGGCACGATTGACGGCAGCATCAGCATTTCCGATAACGCTCCGGGCAGTCCCCAGGTGTTGGCACTTAAGGGCACAGGCATCACGCAGGAAACTCTTTCTACGACCAGTTTCGATTTCGGAACTGTGAGCATTAGCCAGACCAGCGAAGCCGAAACCATTAAGTTGACGAATCATACCGCTGCAGCCATCGCAATCAGCAGCATCAAGGCGAGTGCCGATTACGTGGCGACTCCGGCAGCTACCGGAGGCTGCGGATCGACTCTGGCGGCCAATTCGAGTTGCGGCGAAACTGTCGTCTTCGCTCCGACCGAGCTCGGCCTCATTTCGGGTTCGCTGATTTTTACCGACGCGGGCAAGCAGCAGTATGTAGGTCTTGTCGGTCATGCCGTCGGCACCGCTGGTTCACCTCTCACTCTTACACCGGCAACCTTGGCCTTCGGAAATCAGGCCGAAGGCTCCACGAGCACGGTTCAGAGCGCGACCATCAAGAACACAGGGACCACCAGTCTCACGCTCACATTCGCCGCCAGTGGAAGCTTTTCGAAAAGCAACCCGGCATCTGGGGCTTGCGGCAGCACTCTTGCCGGAGGAGCAAGTTGTACCATCGACGTGCAGTTCTCGCCCGCAGTTCTGGGTTTCATTAATGGAGGCATCAGCATCAGCTATTCCGGCGCTGACAGTCCTCAAGTTGTCAGCCTCACTGGCACAGGGATCGGCCAGGTGACGGTTTCCCCGTCCAGCATCGTTTTCTCGTCGCAGCAGGTGGGCACTACGAGCGCGGCCAAGACGGTGACGGTGACCAATAATTCCGCCTCTGCTGTCAGCGTGGGCAGCATCGTCAAGAGCGCCGATTTTATCCAGACCAATACCTGTGGCACGAGCATCGCAGCAGGGAAAAGCTGCACGGTCAGCATCTCGTTCGCTCCCAACCGGGGCGGATCCGTCCTGGGTTCCGTTATCGTTACTGACAGCGCCACGAACAGCCCACAGCTTGTGGACCTTTCAGGTAGCAGCTTTCTCGTGTCGCGTTTTGCCTATGTGCCCAATGCCGGCGACAACACAGTTTCGCTTTACACAGTGAATGGCAAGACCGGCCAACTGCGAAGCAACGGCTATGTGTTGGCCGGAGCAGACCCACAACAAGTGACCGTGGACCCCTCGGGGAGATTCGCATATGTGGCGAATGAGGGGTCCAATTCCGTCTCGGCATACACGATCAACGCCAGCACTGGCGCCTTAACCCCCATTCCGGGCTCGCCCTACACGACGGAAGATAGTCCCGTGTCGGTAACGGTGGACCCTTCGGGAAAGTTTGTCTACGTGGCGAATAATGAATCAGGCAACATCTCGGCCTATACCATTAACGGCGACAACGGCGCGCTCACTCCCGTGCCCGGCTCACCTTTCACCTCTGGCGAAGAGCCAAACTCAGTGGTGGTATCCCCGTCGGGGAAGTTCGTATACGTGGCCAACCAAGGCTCAAACTCCGCCAACATTTCGGCCTATACCGTTGACGCCACTTCCGGCGTTCTCACTCCAGTGGAAGGTTCGCCTTTCCCCTTTCCTTCCTCGGACGGCGGACGCCCAACCGCAGCGGCGGTAAATCCTGCGGGTAGCTTCTTATACGTGAGCAGCAACAACGACAGTGACGTCGCGGCATTCAGCATTAACGCTGCCACGGGTGCGCTCACCCTCGTGACTGGTTCGCCTTTTCAAGTGACAGACGACTGTACGTCGCTGACCATAGCCCCTTCGGGGAAATTTCTCTACCTCGCTGGTGGAGATGGTTCCAGCTACTTCTCGGTTTTCGAAATCAACACTTCTGGTGCTCTGACTCCAGTCGCCGGCTCGCCCTTCCTGGCGGGATCGTCCGTTTCCTCCGTGACGCTGAATCCCCAAGGCAACATCCTCTATGTGACCATCAATGGTTTCGGAACATCGCAACCAGCAAATACCAACGAGGTTTGGACCTACTCGATCGCTTCCACTAGCGGGATTCCAACCCTGATCGGCCAAATCCGCGCCCAACAGGGGCCCATGTCCCTGGCCCTGGGCGGCGGCACGGCAGCTGTAACCTACACGCCCACTTTCGCCTACGTGGCTAATCAAGGTTCCTCCACCATTGCCAGCAGCGTTTCGGCGTACGCCATCAATGCCAGCAACGGCGATATAACCGCGGTCAGCGGCTCACCATTTCTGGACGGAGGAGCGGGAACGTTTGCGTTTGCGACCTCGGTGACCGTAGACCCTTCGGGCAGATTTGCTTACGTGGCGAACGAGAGCACCAACGATGTGGCCGGTTATACGATCGACTCAAGCAGCGGAACCCTGATCGCAATCAACTGCTCGATGTGCTCGACGGGAATGTCACCCACCGCAGTCGCAGCGGACCCTTCAGGCCAATTCGTCTATGTGACCAATATCGGTTCCAGCACCGTCCTTCCCTCTATTTCCGCCTATACAATCAATGCCATCACTGGAGCTCTAACCCCGGTCAGCGGCTCACCCTTCCCGGCCGGAGGTGCGGCTACTTCACCCAACGCGGTGACGGTGGACCCTACGGGACAATTCGTCTATGTGGCAAGCGAATCCACCAGCGTAGACTCCGGGAATATCGCCGTGCTTACCATTGACGCCGGCACTGGCGCCTTGGCCGCAGTCAGCGGCTCGCCGTTTGCGACCGGCGTGAACTCTCCCAGTTCAGTAGCAGTGGATTCCTCTGGACGTTTTGCTTACGTGGGAAACCAGGCTGAGATCAGCTCTTCGGCCTGCTCACCCGAACCATCCTGTTACCTAATGTCGTCGTTCGCGATTAACGCCAGTACGGGTGCCCTGACATTTCTCTCTTTCAGCCCGCCCGTAGGCGCGGGCGTTGACTCGGTGGCAACCGATCCGATCAGTCCATTCATTTACGGGACCCAGGATGCTGTCAGTGACCTCGTAGCGCTGAGCTTTAATTCCACCAGCCACGACTTCACCCTCCTCAACAGTGATGTGTGCATCGCAGACTCCACACCTGTTTCGATAACGGTGGATCCTTCCGGCAAATTCGCGTACGTGGCGAATTCGGGTGCGAATGACGTTACTGCCTGTGCCATTGAGCAAAGCACCGGTGACCTAGGCAATATCTCTCACGATGGCAAAGTTGCGGCGGGCATGACTCCTGTATCGGTGGTCACCACGGGAACAGTTCACTAAGACACAGTTCACTCATACGAAGAGAAATCGGCTCTGACGGAATCGACTATGAAGAACACATCGGAAAATCGAAATTGGACTTCGAGAATGCTGGTGTCACCGGCAACGGTCGCGCTGGCTTTTGCAACCGTGCTGGCGTCATCAGGGATTATCCAATCGGCGCAGGCGCAGACCTTCACAACTTTGGCCAGCTTCGATGGGACGAACGGCAGCTGCCGCTGGTCCAGGCCAGCAATGGAAAATTGTACGGGACCACCAACCAGGCTACAGATGGGTCCGGCTATGGAAACATCTTCGAACTCACCACGAGCGGCACGCTGACCTCGCTCTACAGCTTCTGCTTGCAAGGCCCGCCCTGCACCGATGGCTACGGTCCGGTGCCGGGGCTGGTCCAAGCCGCCAACGGGGATTTATACGGGACAACGGAATATGGCGGCTCCACCGACGGTGGCCTGATCAATCCCTTTGGCACAGTCTTCAAAGTCACCCCAGGCGGCGCGCTGACTACCCTCTACAGTTTTCCTGTGGAGGACGGTTGCGCCCCCGAACCCACGGCGGGGCTGGTGCAGGCCATCAATGGGGACCTCTACGGGACAACCCAATGCGGCGGTGCCAACGGCTCTGGCACGGTCTTCAAGATCACCCCGGCCGGCGTACTGACCACGATTGGGCATGTTCAAGTTTGCGACACTTTACAACTTTTGCTCCCAAAGCCACTGCGCGGACGGGCAAAACGGCGGAAACTCCTCGCAACCGGCACTGATCCAAGGCACCGATGGAAACCTATACGGAACAACCCCGTATGGTGGGAACACCACCAGCGGCGTCAACTCGAACGGCTGGGGCACAATTTTCAAAATGACCCCAACTGGCAAGCTGACCACGCTTTACACCTTTTGCACCGTGAGCGGTTGTCTGGACGGCGGCGAGCCCTATGGGGGACTGGTCCAGGACACTAATGGAACCTTCTACGGAACAACCGCAGTTGGCGGTGCCAACTCACCCGGCGATGGCACGGTCTACAGTCTTTATACGGGTCTCGGCCCATTCGTGGAAACAGAGCCCACCTCCGGCAAGGTGGGAGCCACGGTCAAGATTTTGGGAACGGATCTGACCGGCGCGACCAGCGTCACCTTCGACGGCACGGCGGCTAGCTTCACCGTGGTCTCGGAATCCCAGATCAAGGCCACTGTCCCCACCGGCGCCGCCAGCGGTAAGGTCGAGGTGACGACGCCGGGCGGGACGCTGACCAGCAACGTGAACTTCCACGTGAGTCCATAGTGTTCGCGCTTCTCGCTCCATGACGGGCGAGCGCCGATTCACCTGTTTTTATACAAGAAGTATTCAACAACAATCAGAAACCACAATCGGCAATCACCTGCGCTGGGATTTCTGAAGGGAGAGACATTTCTCAAAGATCTAGCGGGGCAACTTGAAGATCACCGTGACCTGCGTCTGAATGTCGACTGGCTCACCGTTCAGCAGATACGGTTTGTACTTCCACTGCTTCACTGCCTCGACTGCGGCGTGCGCCAAACCCGCATCGCCGCTGAGAATTTTCACCCCGGAGATATCGCCGTTCTTGGTGATCGTTGCCAGTAACTGAACCGGACCTTCAGTGTGCATGCGCAAAGCGTTTGCCGGATACGAAGGCTGCACCGTTTTCACCAACAGTCCCCGTGACACTCCTTGCGAAACGCTCATAGTCTGAAGCACCGGAGTCGGCGCTTTGCTCTCGCCGCCCATGAGATTGGGAATCGTCCCCCCGTCGCTCGCCGCAGCAATCCCGGCTATGCTTGGAACTGGCTCATCGGTGGTTGGCGCACTCGTCTTAGCGCCAGGTCGCGAACCGCCATTCTTGATGACGATCGGCTGTGCCGCTGCGGAGGTTGCGGGAGCTTTGTTGGCCGCAACAACGGAAACTGGAGGTTTAGACGAATCCGCTGCAGAAACTGCCTTGCTCTGGTGAGGCTGTGCATTCTCCGCACTTGCGCTTGCTTGCGTATCGGAAGGAGTTGTAGCCGACCCGGTTGGTTGCGCAGTCGCTATAGAACTCGGAACGGAAGATACAGCGGAAGACGGAGCGGATGCAATCGATGACGCATCGGAAGATGGTGTAACAGGCGTCGCGCTCGGCGCCGTCTGCGGAACCGCGGCAGGAGTCACTACCGGCCGGACAGCAACACGCGTAGGAGCTGTCGCCGTCCCGCCTGAGAGATTCCACTGCATCCAGGCTTCGTACCCACCCGCAGCGACCAGCACAGCTGCAGCTACTGCCAGCAGGGCCTTCTTGCTTCCGCCGCCCGTGGACTTCGCGTCGCTGCCGACATTACCGCCGAATGTGAACGACGGCGAGGGCACAGCAGTTTCCTCAACCGAAGAACCGCTTGCGCCGTCCGCGACTGCCTCGACTGCCTGAACTGCGCTCTCTGGCTTCGAGGTAACCGTCGAAGGTTTGTCCTCGGTGGAGACGCTTGGTTTCGGTTCACGAGCGGGTGCAGGTGCACTGGCAGCGCTTGCTCCAAATCCTGCTGAACTCGCAGGCAGGCTGGCTGCCATCTCAATCTTGGGTTCAACCTTTGCAGACGAGGAAATCACGGAAGCGATCTCAGGTGCAAAAGCTTGTGTCGCGGGCTTTGCTATCGCCTGCGAAGTGATTTCCTCACTCGTTGCCTCGAAAGGTTCCGTGCCGGCTTCAGTCATCTCGGCGGAAACTGAGGCCACAGCGGTCGGCTGCAACGTTGGTTTCTTGGTTGGGATACTCGTCGTTGTCGCCGCGGCCAAAGGTGCAATCGGCGCTGCCGGACGAGCAGTAACCAGGCTTGGAATTGCGGCTTGCGGCGTGGCCTTCGGGGGCAGCAGAACGGGCGCTGCGGGCTTCACAGGTGTGCTCGCCGTCGGTGTCGCGGGTTTTGCCGCTTCGCCCTTGCGCAACAATCCGCGAGCAACTCGTAACGTGCCTTTTGCCTGGTCCACATTGATGGGCTTGGTAAGAACCAGGTTTGCCCCGATACGGAAAGCCTTTGCCACGCCCGCTTGCCCTTCCACGACCGCGACAGCCAGGGATGACTGGTTGTTGGGTGCGTTGCGCGCGCTTTTGAACAGCAACGTGGCGTTCTGCTCGTTATCGCAGTCCACCACAACCGCGTCGAAGTGCTCGCCCATCAATTTCTTGACGGCGGCGAAGGGCTCGGTGCAGGGAGTCACTGTGAAGTCCAGCTCGGCGAGAACCTGTGTCACGGTGCGAGCCGTTCTTTCATCGGGGCAGAAGAGAAGCGCTTGATAACCCATACTGAAGTCATCGTAGGTACACTCGTAAGGCTCATCAAGTTACGCTGGTAATTGCACTTAAGCCGGTTTGGGCTTGCCTGAATGGGCTTTCGATGCTTCTCCATCTTCAGTCTGGTTCCTGCGAATACAATACCGGAGTTATGCGAATCCCACTCTGGATCAAGTTACTTTGGACAGCGTGGGTGATTGTTTGGGTCCCGGTCTACTGGCGGGAGTACGGTCTGCAGAATTTCCTTTATTTCTGCGATCTCGGCAATCTCTTGATTGCCGCCGGTCTGTGGCTCGAGAGTCCGCTGATATTTTCCTGGCAAGCAACCGGGCTGCTTTTGTTCCAGACCCTGTTCACCATCGATCTGGCCGGCGCCGTAGTAAGTGGACGACACTGGATCGGTGGCACGGAATATATGTTCGATCCCCACGTTCCGCTTGCGGTTCGTCTGCTTAGCCTGTTTCACGTGGTGGTGCCGCCGTTGCTTCTGTGGGCAATTTGTCGTTTGGGCTATGACGGGCGCGGGTGGAAATATCAAACACTGACCGCATGGGTAGTGCTTCCGATCAATTACCTCTGGCGTCCCGAGTACGATGTGAATTGGGCCCGCGGCCCGTTCTTTCGCGAACAGCGGGCCTTGCCCGGGTTCTTATACTTGCTGGCGTATATGATCGCCGTGCCTGCCGTGGTCTACTTTCCGACGCACCGCCTTCTTCTTTGGCTGACCCAGCGGTGGCAAAGAAAGTCCTAGTCATCGTTCCTTGCGTTCTGTCCCGCATCTTGCTTCTGGCTGCCGGATGCCGATTCTGATTGCGAACGCACAGTTGAGTCCGGAAAGGAAGAAGTATTTTCAGTCGCCTTCTTAACCACGGCATCAAGTTTGTCCTTCGAGGCTGGATCGCCGCCCAAGTAAAGCGTCTGCGATGCGGAAGCGAGGTTGGTTCCGGAATCCTCCACGAACTTCATAATGCGCAACAGCAGGTCTTCGCGGACTTCGGCGAATTCGTTGAAATCCCGCGTCAATACGTAACAGAAAAGCTCCACATTGATGGAACTCGAGGTCAACTCCGTGAGCCGCACGCGGGTTGTGTCAGTTTCAATCTTGGGATGGCCCGACACGACGCGGAATATTTCGGAGAGCACATGACGGAGATCGCCGGGTGAAGTTTCCGTGTGCAATCCGAGCACCGTCTTGAAAAGGATCTTATCGCGACGGCTCAGGTTCTCGACGGTGATGGTCGCGACCGTACCGTTGGGGATGGCCAGTAGCGTTCTTTCTTCCGTACGAACGCGAGTCGAACGCAGGCCAATATCTTCGACCGTGCCGGTGCGATCGCCGAACTTGCAAACATCTCCCACGCGAATCACTTCATCGCCCAGGACGGAGACGCCCCCAAATAAATTCGCGATGGTCTGCTGTGCGCCGAAGCCGACGGCCAGGGTGCCAATTCCGACTCCCGCGAGCGCCGTGCTCATATTGAAACCCAGCACGCCCAGGATGAGGAACAGCGCCATGATGACAACGACCGCTTTAATGATCCGTTCGCCCAGCAACATCAGCGATCCAGTGCCGGAGTGTCCGCGGGCGAGTGCCCGGTTGCGCACGCGCTGCAAGAACCAGCGAATGATTCGCCACAGAATCCAAAACGCCCCCACGATCACAGCGACCGCGACAACCTGGTTGTAGTAGTGCCGCGGGAGCAAGGGAAGGCCGAGGTAGCTGGCTAGAATCCGGTGAACAATCGCACCGGCGAGAAGCCACGCCGGCCCGGATACCGAACGCCATTGCGCCAGTTCGGCCTGGCCGTGTCTCCGCGCCCACCAGCGCAAGGGAATTTGCAGAAGCACTAGCAGCAGCCACGCACCCGCCGCAGCCGCGGGAATCAACAGCAGCAGAGCAAACCATTGCCACAACGGCATGCCAGCCGGCTGGTGTTTCACCGTCCACTGGGGTAAGCGCGACTCTACCTGACGCGCCTCGATCTGATCGTAGAGTTCAGGAACTTTGACCAGAGTGTCGGAAGCGATCAGCCAAATCTTTCCTGCGCTGGGATCGGTGATTCGAACCAGTTCAAGGTCAGCTTCCACCTCGCCGGAGAACATGGTTCCAAGCTTCTGCCGGTCAAGCGGAACATCTTCCTGCGGTGTGCCTTCGGGCAACCTGCTGGGCCGCAAGCTGCCCGCAAATGCGCTATTCATCGCGACATTCAGCTTCATCGCGAGTGGGTCGCCTTCTGTCTGGCGGCGCGCGGGACTCATCTGCAGATATTGCGCGGCGATACTGTAGTTGCCCGATTGCGCCGCCTGCAAGAATCCAAAGACCGTCCCATAAGGCGTGTCTCGGCCTAGTTGGTCGGGGGCTTTCGAGGGAGCGCTCGTGGTCGATGATCCCTGCAATATCTGGGTGAGCGGGCTCTGCGCGGAGAGCGGCATACAGGACGCAAGAGCGAGGGCAAGAAAGGCAAATCCTCTGGAGAAATTGGACATGGGCTTCTTCCCCATATTATCCGTGTTTGGGACGGAAGACGTGCGTGCTGGTGCCGAAGAAAACTTCCGCGGACTCCATCACGGTTTCCGACAGCGTGGGGTGCGGATGGATGGTCATCGCTATGTCGCTGGCCAGCGCGGCCATTTCGATGGCGAGCACTCCCTCGGCGATCAGTTCGCCAGCGCCGGCGCCAACGATCCCCACGCCCAACACGCGCTCCGTGTGCGGGTCGACGATCAGCTTGGTCATTCCATCGGGACGGTCCAGCGTGACGGCGCGTCCGGATGCGCCCCAGGGAAACTTCGCAACCTTGATTTCGCGCTTTTCTTTTTCTGCCTGAGTTTCGGTGAGACCGCACCAGGCAACTTCAGGATCGGTGAACACTACTGCTGGAATCGCGTTGGGCTCGAAGGCGACCTTGTGTCCAGCGATAGCCTCAGCGGCAACTCGCCCCTCGTGCGAAGCTTTGTGCGCCAGCATGGGCTCGCCGACTACGTCGCCGATGGCGTAGATGGCAGGATCGGCGGTCTGCAGTTGCTTGTTCACTTCGATGAAGCCGCGCGGGCCGACGTGCACTTGCGTGGTATGCAGTCCGGGAATCTCGGAATTCGGCTTGCGTCCCACGGAAACCAGCACGCGGTCAAAAGTTTGTTCGCGGTCTTTTTCTTGTACCGCCGTGCCTTCGAACGTTGCCCGAATTCCCCCTCCATCTTCCTTAAGAGAGGCGACGGTGGTGTTCAGCAGAATTGCAGCGAACATTTTCTCCAGGCGTTTGTGCAGCGGAAGAACCAGATCGCGATCCGCACCGGGCAGTAAACCGGGCAGCATCTCCACCACGGTGACGCGCGTTCCCAGCGCCGCATACACCGAACCGAGCTCCAGACCGATGTATCCGCCGCCTACCACCAGGAGGCTGCCGGGGATGTCTTCCAGATTGAGGGCGCCGGTCGAATCCATCAGACGTGGTGAATCGAGCTTGAACACTGGAACGATGGCGGGCCGCGAGCCGGTCGCGAGAATGATTCGATCAAAACTGAGAACTACTTCACTGTTGTCTGTCTTGCTGATGCGCAACGTGGTTGAATTGTCGAATGCCGCTCGGCCCTGAATGTATTCCACGTGGCGCTGCTTGGAAAGCTGTCCCAGGCCTCCGGTAAGTTTTTTGACGACACTCTCTTTCCAGGTGCGCAAACGAGCCAGATCGATCTTCGGCGGAGGGAATTCGATTCCCCAGTTTTTCGACTGCTGGGATTCCTCAATGAGCTTGGCGACATGCAGCAGCGCCTTCGACGGAATGCAGCCGCGGTAAAGGCACACACCGCCTGGGTTCGCCTCGGGATCGATCAACGTAACTTGCATGTCAAGATCGGCGGCCAGGAAGGCGGCAGCGTAACCGCCCGGTCCGCCGCCGACTACTGCGATGCGCAGCTTCTCTGCGTCTTCGGGAGTTCCGTCCAGCGGTGTAATTAGAGTTTCGTTCATGCAGTGACTTTCTTCGGGTTCTGTGATCTTTGATCGTTGATGCTGGATCTCGGATATTGGATCTGGCCTGGCGCAGCTATCCTTGAACGGAAAGCAGGAAGGGCTGCTCGAACGCTTCCGCCACCCAGCGCAGAAAACGCGCGGCGTCGGCGCCATCAATCAGCCGATGATCGTAGGAAAGCGACAACGGCAGGATCAGCCGGGGCTCGAACTTTCCGGCGATCCATTCCGGCTCTGTGCGCGAACGCGAAAGTCCGAGAATGGCGACCTCGGGATGATTCACAATCGGCGTAAACCCCGTGCCCCCGATGCCGCCGAGGTTGGTGATGGTGAAGGTGCCGCCTTCCATCTCGGCGAGCGTAATTTTCTTGTCTCGCGCTTTCTGTGACAGTTGTGACAACTCCACCGCCAGCTCCACAATATTTTTCTTGTCCACGTCACGGATCACGGGAACCAGCAAACCGCGATCCGTATCTGCCGCGACTCCGATATGGATGTACTGTTTGTAGATGATTTCTTCTTCTTCCATATCGATGGTGGCATTGAATTGCGGGAAGACTTTCAGCGCGGCGGCGCAGACCTTCAACGCAATCGCGGTGACCGTCATTTTGCCGCCGGCCTGTTCGGCCTTGGGAGCAAAACGGGCGCGCAGTTGCTCAAGTTCAGTGATGTCGGCACGGTCTTGCTGGGT
>Ga0182015_10001607_pt1 | contig 29336 bp, 27 predicted proteins | sample 712P3MmetaG_FD_120478 | JGI IMG/M metagenome (GOLD analysis project Ga0182015, IMG submission 120478) | Permafrost microbial communities from Stordalen Mire, Sweden - 712P3M metaG | ecosystem: Environmental > Terrestrial > Soil > Wetlands > Permafrost | place: Sweden: Stordalen | collected... | reverse complement strand
GCCGACGCGCGGCTCGTCGGAATCGACGCGCACGTAGGCGACCTGGGCGAGATCGATGCTGACCGAGCCGTCCTCCAGCGCCAGCTCGACCCATTTCGTGTCGCCGCCGAGTCCGTCGGTGAGTCCCTTGAGGGCGTCGGGGGCGACGCGCACCGCCAGCACCTGGCCGCCCGCGAAGCCGATCGAGACCTTGTGGTGGCGCGGCGTGCTCATGCGGGGGCCGCCTGCACCAGCTCGCTCAGCACGCCGCCGCTCGCTCGCGGGTGCACGAAGGCGACGCGCGAGTCGCGCAGCCCCGGCCTCGCGACGACGTCGATCAGCTCGACCTCACGCGCCGCGAGCTCCGCCAGTGTCGCGTCGATGTCGGTGACGGCGTAGGCGACGTGGTGGATCCCGGGGCCGCGGCGCGCCAGGAAGCGCCCGACGGGCGTATCGGCCTCAAGCGGCGCGAGCAGCTCGACGCGCGCCCCGCCGGAGCCCATCAGCGCGGCCTCGACGCCGTCGTCGGCGAGCACCTCGCGGTGCAGCAGTTCCATCTCAAAACTGTCGCGGTAGCGCTCGACGGCGTCGTCGAGCTCCTCGACGGCGATCCCGATGTGGTCCACACGCTCGAACACCGCGCTGGATTCTACGCGGCGGCGTGGGCGTGAGCGGCTGGGGGCCCCGTGGTCAGGCGTCCGTCGGCTTGCCCTGCCGGCTGGCGGCGGCGAGGCGCGGGCGAGGCGACACAGCGTGGGCGACGATGCGCTCGATCGCGGCGCGCTCGAGCACCTCCTGCTCCTGCAGCTCCGCGGCGAGCTCGTCGAGCGTCGCGCGGTTGGAGCTCAGCAGGCGCGTCGCCGCGGCGCGGGCGGAGTGCAGCAGCTCCTCGCGCTCCTCATCGCGCAGGCGCAGCGTCTGCTCGGAGACGCGCTCGTCCATCGGCGAGCCGCGCCCGGTGACGGCGACCGTCGTGCCCATCGCGTAGTCGGTGATCATCGCCCCGGCGACCTCGGAGGCGCGACGCAGATCGTCGGCGGCGCCGGTCGAGACCGCGCCGAACACGAGCTGTTCGGCGGCGCGGCCGCCCAGCAGCATCGTCATCTGGTCGAGCAGCTCCTCGCGGGTCTTCAGGTAGCGGTCCTCGTCGGGCAGGTTCAGCGTGTAGCCGAGCGCGCGGCCGCGTGGCACGATCGAGACGCGGTGCACGCGGTCCACGGCGGGCAGCATCTCCGCGACCAGCGCGTGACCGGCCTCGTGGTAGGCGACGACCTCCTTCTCGTGCTCGTTGAGCACGCGGCGCGACTGCGTCCCGGCGATCACGCGCTCGAGCGCATGGTCGAAGTCTTCGTTCGCAAGCTCGTGGCCGGCGCGGCGCGCGGCGAAGATCGCCGCCTCGTTGCAGATGTTCGCCAGGTCGGCGCCGGTCAGCCCGGCGGTCTGGCGCGCGACCATCTCGAAGTCGACGTCGCCGACCGGCTTGTTGCGCACGTGCACGCGCAGGATCGCTTCGCGCGCATGGACGTCGGGGGGCGAAACGTAGATCTGGCGGTCAAAGCGCCCGGGCCGCAGCAGCGCAAGGTCGAGCTTGTCGAGCAGGTTCGACGCCGCGATCACGACCAGGCGATCCTGCGAGCGGAAGCCGTCCATCTCGATCAGCAGCTGGTTGAGGGTCTGGTCCTTCTCGCCGGTGACGCCGAAGCCGCGGTGGCCGCCGACCGCGTCGAGCTCGTCGATGAAGATGATCGAAGGCTGGTTCTTGCGCGCGATCCGAAACAGCCGCCGCACGCGCGCCGCGCCGAGGCCGGCGAACATCTCGACGAACCCGGACGCCGACTGGGCGTAGAAGCGGGCGCCGGACTCGTGCGCCACCGCCTTCGCCAGCAGCGTCTTGCCGGTCCCCGGCGGGCCGTGCAGCAGCACGCCGCGCGGGACCCGCGCACCCAGCTTCGCGAAGCGCTCGGGGGCGGAGAGGAACTCGACGATCTCCTGCAGCTCGGCGCGGGCATCCTCAACGCCGGCGATGTCCTCCCAGCCGACCGAACTGTCGGACTCGGGCTTGATCTCCTGCGGCTTGGTCCGCGGCATCTGGCGCAGCAGCAGCACCAGGATCGCCACGATCGCGAAGACGAAGAAGATCTCGAACACCGGCGCGGCGTTGTACGCCCACGCCTCGAAGTTGGCCCACCAGCTCGCGATCAGCACGGACGAACCTTATCGGCGCCGTTGGCGCCCGACTGGAGTAGCGCAGCACCACCCCGACGGTGACAAAACTCCCTTCGCCCGGGGAGCGAATTGCCCGGTCCTCAGGCGTGCGAGCCGAGCAACTCGAGCGCCAGATCGCCGAAGAAGGCGGTCGCGAACTCGAGGTCCCGCACGTCGATGCGCTCGTCGGCGCCGTGGATCAGGTGATCGGTGTCGAACTTGGTGGTGAAGCGGTGGGGGAAGAAGCCGTAGGCGGCGAGGTCGGGGAAGGCGTCGCGGAAGGTGCGCGAGTCGGTGAAGCCCGGCAGCACCGTCGGCACGCAGATCGCCGCCGGGTCCTGCTCGGCGATCCAGCGGCGGATGAAGTCGGTTAGCGGCGAGTCGATCGGCGAGCGGTTGCCCATCACGCGCTCGGTCCATTCCAGCCGGTAGGGGCCGGGCGGACCGAGGACCTCCTCGATCGCCTCGAGCGCCGCCTCCTCCCCCAGTCCCGGCGGCACGCGGCAGTCGACCGCGAGACGAGCGTGCGAGGGGATCACGTTGATCTTCTCCGAGGCGAAGATGCGCGTCGGCGCAAGCGAAACGCCGAGCCACGGCTCGATCAGCGCCACCAGGCGCGGCTCGACCTCGCCGACCCGCTCAAGCGCCGCCGCGGCGTCGTCGTCCTCGAGCACGCCGATCGCCTCGAGGAACGCGCGCGGCTCGGCGGTCAGCCGGTAGGAGGGCTGCGCGCCAGCCAGGCGCTGAAGGATCGGCGCGAGCTTCAGCAGGGCGTTGTCGCCGAGGCGCGGCATCGAGGCGTGGGCGGCCGCACCGTCGGTGTGCACGACGAAGCGGAAGATGCCCTTCTCGGCGCAGCCCAGGCAGTACAGCCGCCGCCCGGCGTATTCGAAGATGCCGCCGCCGCCCTCGTTGACGAGGTAGTCGCAGCGGACCTTGTCGGGATGGTTCGCAGTCAGCCACTGCGCGCCCTCGGCGCCGCCGGTCTCCTCGTCGACGAGCACCACGACCAGCAGCGAGCCGGCCGCCGGGCGCCAGCCGCCGCGCGCCAGCGAGCAGGCCGCCGCGACCTCGGCGGCGGTCTGGGACTTCATGTCGAGCGCGCCGCGACCCCAGACGAACCCGTCGGCGAGATCCCCCGACCAGGGGTCGTGCGACCACTCCGACGCCGTCGCGAGCACCGTGTCGACATGCGAGAGCAGGCACAGGACGGGTCCGTCAGCGAGCCCGTCCAGGCGGGCGATCAGGTTCGGGCGCTCCGGCGTTCGCCCGAGCAGCTCGCAGGTGAAGCCGGCCGCCGTGAGGTGCGCGGCGAGGTGCTCCTGCGCGGCGCGCTCGTTGCCCGGCGGGTTGACCGTGTCAAAGCGGATCAGCGCCGACAGCAGCTCGACGGACTCGCTGGGCGCCTGCGTGCTCACCGCTTGCATCCTAGGGTGATACTGGAGTGCGTGGAACGCCTGTTCGAGGATCCGCGCGCCGGGCGCCCGCCGGCCCCACTCGCCGTGCGCATGCGCCCGGGCACGCTGGATGAGCTGGTCGGCCAGCCGGCGCTGCTGGGCGCCGGGGCGCCGCTGCGGCGCGCGCTGGAGCACGGGCGGCTTCACTCGATGATCCTGCACGGCCCGCCCGGCTCGGGCAAGACGACGCTCGCGCGGATCATCGCCTCGGCGGCCGGCGCGCAGTTCGAGGAGCACAGCGCGGTCGACACCGGGCGCGCCGAGGTCCGCGCGGTGATCGAGCGCGCCCGCCACCGCGGCGGCCTGACGGTCTTCTTCCTCGACGAGATCCACCGCTTCAACAAGGCGCAGCAGGATGCGCTGCTGCCGGCCGTCGAGGAGGGCCTCGTCACGCTGATCGGCGCGACGACCGAGAACCCGCGCTTCGAGGTCAACAGCGCCCTGCTTTCCCGTGTCACGGTCTACGAGCTCGAGCCGCTGCGCGCCGAGGACGTCGCGACGCTGCTGCGCCGCGCGCTGGAGCGCGGCGAGCTGGGCGAGGGCGTCACGCTCGACGAGGATGCCGTGGAGCTGCTGGCGGCGCGCTCCGGCGGGGACGCGCGGATCGCGCTCGGCGCGCTCGAACGCGCCGCCGCGACGAGCGCCCGGATCGACCTCGCCGCCGCCCGCGACGCGCTCGCCGGCGGCCTGGTCCGCTACGACCGGGCCGGCGACCAGCACTACGACACGATCTCCGCCTGGATCAAGGCGACGCGCGGCAGCGACCCGGACGCCTCGCTCTACTACCTCGCGACGATGCTCGAGGGCGGCGAGGACCCGCGCTTCATCGTCCGCCGGATGGTGATCCTGGCCTCCGAGGACATCGGCAACGCCGACCCCCAGGCGCTCGTCGTGGCGACCGCCGCGGCCGCGGCGGTCGAGCACGTCGGCCTGCCGGAATGCAGCTACGCGCTGGCCCAGGCGGCGATCTACCTCTCGCTCGCGCCGAAGTCAAACGCCGCCGGCACGGCGCTCGGCGCCGCACGCGAGCTGATCCGCAGCGACGGCGCGCGGCGGGCGCCGCCCGCCCTGCGAGGCGCCGGCGACTACGACTACCCCCACGCCCACCCCGGCCACACGAGCCGGCAGGAGCTGATGCCCGAAGGGCTCGAGGGCACGCGCTTCTACGCGCCCGACGACGCCGAGGCCGCGCTCGCCAGGGCGCTCGCAGCGGTGCGGGCCGCACGCGGACGGGCTGGCAGCGGCCCCGGCCCGTGAGCGCGGCGGCGCTGAAGGGGGAGCAGGCGGCTGCTTGGGGATTGCGGACGCCGCGCGAACCGCGCCACCCCAAAAAGATCAACCCTCGTCATCGTAAGCTGTGGAAATGCCAGCCCAGGCTTACGCCGGCAAGGAGTGCGTGTGCCAGTACCGGCGCGGGATCTGCGACCAGTCGTGCGTGCGCGACATGCTCGCGGTGCCGTTCTACATCGCGTGTCTGAGGCTTGACGGCCGTCGCTGCCTGGTCGTCGGCGGCGGCGAGGTCGGCCTCGAGAAGGTCGAGGGGCTGTTGACCTGCGGCGCGGCCGTGACGCTCGTCGCGCCGTCGGCGCACGAGGAGCTTGCGGCGCTCGCCGCGGAGGGCTCGATCGCCTGGGAGCAGCGGCGCTATGAGCCGGGCGACCTCGAGGGCTCGTTCCTCGTGATCGCCTCGACCGACGACAGCGAGGTCAACATCGCCGTGCACGAGGACGCCGAGGCGCGCGCGATGCTCGTCAACGTCGTCGACGTGCCGCCACTGTGCAACTTCATCCTGCCGGCGATCGTGCGCAGCGGGCCGCTGGCGATCGCGATCTCCACCGCGGGCGCCTCGCCCGCGCTGGCCAAGCGGATGAAGCGCGAGATCGCCGAGCAGTTCGGCGATGACTACGCGCGCCTCGCCGTGATCCTCAACGACGCGCGCGGCTGGGCGAAGGCGACACTCCCGACCTTCCAGGAGCGCCGTGCGTTCTTCGACTCGATCGTCGGCGGGCGACCGGACCCGATCGCGCTGCTGCGCGACGGCGACGAGGGCGGCGTGCTGGCGTTGATCGAGGACGCCAAGCGCGCGGCCGTCGGCGTCTGAGCGGCGCGCGCGGCCAATTAATTCACCCACGTTGCGGCAAATCGCGCCGGCGAGGGCGACTGCGGGCGCCCGGGCCGGTCTATCCTGGCCGCGATGGCGCTGCGCGCGAAGGATCGCGGAGCAGGCCGGACTCGCTCGCTCGGACGTCTGCCTAGTCTGTGGCCAGTCTTTGCGGCGAAGCGGTCTGCCCGGTCGATGGGAAGAGCATGAGGCGATTCGCTCTCCACCGTTTGTTGCCGCTGCTCGCGCTTGCGCTGGTGGGTGCTTCGCTTGCCTCGGCAGCGCCCGCAGGCGCCACCGCGGTCGGCATCAACATCACGACCAACGCCGAGATGACCTCGCCGAAGATCGCCGCGCTGATCCGTGCCAGCCGCCCGGCCTGGGTGCGCGTGTTCCTCGTCTGGAGCGATGTCGAGCCGACCCAGGGCGCCTACAGCGCGGGGTGGATCCAGCTGTACCAGAACTTCTTCGCCTCGCTCCCGGCCGCCACGAGCGTCGACGTCGACGTCGTCGGAGCGCCCGCCTGGGCCAACGGCGGCTCGACCTCGCTCTCGGCGCCGCCGGTCAACGCCTCCCAATACGCCGGCTTCCTCAACTACCTCGTCAACACCTTCCACGGCCGCGTCGCGGCTTGGGAGATCTGGAACGAGGAGGCCTCGCCGAACTGGTGGACCGGCACGCCCGCCCAGTACGCGGACCTGCTGAAGGCGACCTACCCCGCGATCAAGTCCGCCGACCCCGCCGCGACGGTGATCGTCGGCGCCAACGACCCGACCTTCCTGACTGAGCTCTACGCCGACGGCGCCGGCGGCTACTTCGATGCCGTCGCGGTGCACACAGACACCGCCTGCAACATCACCTCGCCCTACGTCTACGAGTACAACAAGAACACGACGACGATCAACCAGTACTTCTTCCTCGGCTTCAACGCAATCCACCAGCTGATGGTCGCCAACGGCGACGGCGCGAAGCCGATCTACATGACCGAGATCGGCTGGGCATCGACCAGCGCCGAATGCGACACGGGCGCCTGGGCGGGCCAGAAGCTCGGCGGCGTCAGCGAGGCCACGCAGGCGACCTATCTGCAGGAGGCCTACCACTGCCTCGCGCAGCCGCAGTACTCCTACGTCAAGGCGGCGATGTGGTTCGAGATGGCCAACGGCGCCGACTCGACCTCGCCGATCGACAACTACGGCCTGCTGAACACCGATTTCTCGCCCAAGCCGGCGTGGACCGCGTGGGAACAGGAGTCGTTGGGCGGCGACCAGCTGACCGGGACCTGCGGCGACTTCAACGGGCCCGCGATCACGATCCTGCATCCGACGCAGGGACAGCACTACAGCGGCGCGCTGCGCATCGCGGTCTCCGCGAGCAGCCCGACCAACGGCGTGCGCGAGATCACGATCCAGCTGAACAAGCAGACGCGCGTGCACTTCGTCGCCAAGAACTTCCCCACGAGCTTCAGCGGCTCGGTCTCCTGGAAGTCGGCGGCCAGGCTGAAGCTCGGGCCGCACACGATCAAGGTGACGGTCATCGACAAGCTCGGCAACACCAGCACGGCGACGATCAACGTCGTCCACATGCGCGCGCCGCTCCACGGCCGCCGCCACCACTGAGGGCGGCCGGGGAGCACGCGCGGGGCGCGCGGGGAGCGCGCGCGGCGCGCCTGAGCACTACCGTGCAGCGCGTGCGTGCGGCCGTTTCATTGATCGCACCGGCGGAGCGCAGCGGCCCGGGCGGCGAGCGCCCCCGGCAGACGCCTTGGGGTGGCGATCCTGGCGGCGCTTGAGCTGCGCGGACTGACGCGGCGCTACGGCGAGCGCCTCGCGCTGGCCGATGTGACGCTCAGCCTGCCGGCCGGCCAGACGCTCGCCGTGCTCGGGCCCAACGGCGCCGGCAAGACCACACTGCTGCGGCTGCTCGCGACGCTGCTTCGACCTCACGGCGGCGAGGTCCACGTGCTCGGGCACGCGCTGCCCGCCGAGGGCTGGGCGGTCCGCGGGCGGATCGGACTGCTCGGCCACGAGCCGCTGCTCTACCGCGAGCTGAGCGCGCGGGAGAACCTCAGGCTCCACGCCGCGCTGCATGGCCTGACGGGCGAGGAGCGCGCGCAGGAGCTGCTCGGCGCCGTCGCGATGGAGCGGCGCGCCGATGAGCCGCTGCGGACGCTCTCGCGCGGCATGGTCCAGCGCGTCGCGGTCTGCCGCGCGCTGCTGCACGACCCGGAGCTGCTGCTGCTCGATGAGCCGCGGGCCAACCTCGATCCGGCCGCGACGGAGCTCGTCGAGCCGCTGATCGGCCGTGCGTCGGGGCGCACCCGGGTGATCGTCAGCCACGACCCGGCCGGGGTGCTGGCCGAGGCCGACCTGGTGCTGGGGCTCGTGCGCGGGCGTGTCGCGATGCTGGCGGCGGCGGGCGAGCTCGACGGCGCGTCCCTCGCGGAGCTCTACCGATGAGCGACGCCGCGCCGCGGCATCCGGCCCCACGCGCGCGCGCCGTGCTGCTCGCGCTGCTGCGCAAGGAGCTGCGGGTCGAGCTGCGCAGCTTTGAGGCGGTCCCGGCGATGTCGCTGTTCAGCGTCACGACCTTCGTGCTGTTTCACTTTGCGCTGCAGCGCAACGCGCTGAGCGGCGATCTGGCGAGCGGCGTGCTGTGGGTCACGCTGCTGTTCGCCGCGATGCTCGGGATCAACCGGCTGTTCGTCGCCGACGCCGAGCAGGGCGGCTTCGACGGCTTCCTGCTCTCCCCCGCCGACCGCAGCGTGCTGCTGTACTCCAAGGCGCTCACGCTGCTCGCCTATCTCCTTGTCCTCGAGCTGGTGGCGGTGCCGGCGTTCGCGCTGCTGCTGCTCGGTCCCGGGCTGTGGCCGGCGCTGCCGAGCCTGCTGGCCGTGCTCGCGCTCGGGGACCTGGGCGTCGTCGTGATCGGGACGCTGGTCGGAGCGCTCGCGGTGCGAACCAGCGTGCGAGACCTGCTCGGCCCGATGATCTCGCTGCCGCTGCTGGTGCCGGTGCTGCTGTGCGCCGCGCGCGCAACCTCACCGGTGCTCGGCGCCGCAGGCGTGGGGGCGCTGCCGCTGCGCTGGCTTTTGACGCTGGCTCTCTATGATCTCGTCTTCGCCCTGATCACCTTCGCGGTCTTTGACTTCCTCCTGGAGGACTGAACCGATGTACGGCAAGCGACTGCGGCCACTCGCGCTGACCACGTTCGCAGCGCTCACGCTGACGCTCGTGCTCGCCTTCTTCTGGGCTCCAGACGACGCCAACCAGGGCTTCCTGCAGAAGATCTTCTACCTGCACGTGCCGCTCGCGATCGTGACGCTGTGCGGATTCGTCTACGCCGGCCTGGCCGCGATCGCGCATCTGCGCACGCGGGACTCGCGCTGGGACATGCGCTCCTACGTCGCGATCCACCTTTCGCTGGTGTTCGGCGTCGGCGTCCTGATCAGCGGCTCGATCTGGGCGAAGGGGTCGTGGGGTGTGTGGTGGGATTGGAGCGAGCCGACGCTCGTCTCGTTCCTGCTGATCATGCTGCTCTACGCGACCTACCAGCCGCTGCGCTTCGCGATCGAGGATCCCGAGCGCCAGGCGCGCTACGCGTCGGTGTTCGCGATCACCGCCGGTGCGTTCGTGCCGATCAACTTCGTCATCGTGCGGCTCTCGACCGCCTACCTGCACCCGCGCGTGCTCGGCGACATCAGCGCGAACCTGCCCGGGCGCTTTCAGGTCGTCTTCTACCTGTCACTGATCAGCATGGCCCTGTTGTGGATCACGCTGTGGCGCTACGAGATGACCTCCAAGCACGCCGGCGCCCAGCTGCGGGCGCTGCGGCGTGCGCTCGCCGGCGATGAGGACGAGTCGATGCCGCGCCGCAGCGCCGTGCCGACGCTGAACGTCGGCTCAGGCGCCGGCGGGACCCGCGCCGGCGGCGACAGCGTGGGGGCGGCGCGATGATCGTGCCGGGCCTGCTCGAGATCCCGCTGCACGAGGCGGTGCCCTACGTCGCCGGCGCCTACACCGCCTTCGTCGCACTGATCCTGATCTACCTCGCGATCATGGCCACCAAGCTCAGCCGGATGGAGCGCGAGCTGGGCGAGCTGACCGAGCTGGCGGAAAGCCGGCGCCGGGCCGGCGAGGAGCGGGAGGAGCTGTGACCGAGCTGCTGCTGCTGGGAATCTCGCACCGTATCGCGCCGGTGGCGCTGCGAGAGCGCGTCGCCCTGACCGAGCGCCAGGCGGCGCGCTTCGTCGCCGGGCTGTGCGTCGAGCCGGCGATCAGCGAGGCCGTCGCGATCTCGACCTGCAACCGCACCGAGCTCTATGTCGTGCTGGCGGACGGCGGTAGCGCCGCGGAGAGCACGTTGCTCGCACGCCTCGCGGCGCACGCTGAGATCGCCGTCGACGAGCTGGCGGCCGTGACCTACACGCTGCGCAACTGCGACGCCGCGCGCCACCTGTTCCGCGTGACCGCCGGCCTTGAGTCGATGATCGTCGGCGAGCACGAGGTCCAGGGGCAGGTCCGGCGCGCCCACGAGAGCGCGCGAGAGAGCGGCACGAGCGGGCCGCTGTCCAACCGGCTGTTCGGCGCGGCGCTGCACACCGGGCGCCGGGTGCGTGCGGAGACCGCGATCGCCCGGCGCCAGGTCAGCCTCTCGTCTGTGGCGGTCGAGCTCGCCGAGCGGCTGCTCGGAGAGCTCGGCGGGCGCCCCGTCGTGGTGATCGGCGCCGGCGAAACGGCCGAGCTGACCGCCCAGGCGCTCGCGGGACGCGGCGTCGCGACGATCTTCATCGCCAACCGCCACGCCGACCGCGCGCGCTCGGTCGCCGAGCGCTTCGGTGGCTCGGTGGTCGGGCTGGACCGCCTGCCGGAAACGCTCGAGGCGGCCGACATCGTGCTCGCCTCGACCTCCTCGCCGCATCCGATCGTCGGCAAGGAGGAGCTGGAGCTGGTGATGCGCGCCCGCGGGGGCCGGCCGCTGCTGCTGATCGACATCGCCGTGCCGCGCGACATCGACCCGCTCTGCGCCGAGCTCGAGGGCGTCACGCTGCGCGACATCGACGACCTGCAGGCGGCCGTCACCCACAACCTGTCAAGCCGCGCCGCCGACGTCCCGGCCGCGGAGGAGATCATCGCGCAGGAGATCGTCCGCTTCGCGCAGTGGCTCGGCGAGCTGGACGTGCGCCCGACGATCGCCGCGCTGCACGAGCGCGGCGAGGACATCGTCCAGGCCGTGCTCGAGGAGAACGCGGGGCGCTGGGAGTCGGCGTCGGCACGCGATCTGGCGCGCGTCGAGGCGCTGGCGCGGGCGGTCGTGGGGCGGCTGCTGCACGAGCCGACGATCCGCCTGCGAAGCCTCGACGCCGAGCGCGCGCACGGCAGCATCGAGCTGCTGCGCGACCTCTTCGCCCTCCGCGGCGACGCCGCCTCGCGGGACGCCGGCGCCGACGGGCGGGCCGCCGCAGCCGGCGAGGCGCACGACAACGTGCGGGAGCTGCGCAGCGGCAAGCCGTGAGCGGGCCCGGGGAGCAGCCGGCGGGCGCGCCCGACACGCCGGGCGCGCGCGGGCGCCCACCGCTGCTTCGCCTGGGCACGCGCGGCAGCCCGCTGGCGCTGCGCCAGGCGGAACTGGTCGCCGGTGCACTCGCAGGGGAGGTCGAGATCGTCGTGCTGCGCACCGGGGGCGACCGCGGGGAGAGCGGCGACAAGCGACGCTGGGTCGACACGATCGAGACTGCGCTCTGCGATGAAAGCGTCGACCTCGCCGTGCACTCGGCGAAGGATCTGCCGGCAGCGCTCGCCCGCGGCCTCGTGATCGCAGGCTCACCGGCCCGCGAGGATCCTCGCGACGCCCTGTGCGGTGCCCAGTCGATCGCCGCCCTGCCCCCGGGGGCACGGGTCGGCACGAGCAGCCTGCGCCGGCGGGCGCAGCTGCTAGCGCTGCGCGAGGACCTCGAGGTGGCCGACCTGCACGGCAACCTCGACACCCGGCTCGGGCGTCTGGAGGCCGGCGACTTCGACGCGATCGTGCTCGCCGCCGCGGGGCTGCGGCGCCTGGGGCGCTTCGGTTGGCGGGCGAGCGACGACCTGGTGCCGGCCGCCGGACAGGGCACGCTCGCGATCGAGGCCCGCGAGGGCGATCGGCGGGTGGCCGCGGCGATCGCGGCGCTGCGCCACGAACCGACCGAGCGCGCGCTCGCGGCAGAGCGGGCGCTCGTGCGTGCCATGGGCGCCGGCTGCGACACGCCGGTCGGAGCGCACGCGCGCCAGCAGCGCGACGGCCTGCTCGAGCTGACGGCGTTCGTCGGCGCGCCCGACGGAACCCAGTGGATCCGCGACCGGCGCTCCGGCGCGCCTGAGCCCGTGGCGCTCGGCGAAGCGGTCGCGGAGCGGCTCCTGTCATGCGGTGCCGGAGCGCTGCTCGCATGAGCGGCCAGGACGGCGGGCGCGCTCGCGGGCGGGCTCGGACGCGGACTCCGGACGACGGTGGCGGCGATCGGGGCGACGGCGCGAGCGGCGGCGCGGGTGGCGGCGATCGGGGCGACGGCGCGAGCGGCGGCGCGGGTGGCGGCGATCGGGGCGACGGCGTGGGCGGCGGCGCGGGTGGCGGCGCGGGTGGCGGCGATCGGGGCGACGGCGCGGGTGGCGGCGATCGGGGCGACGGCGCGAGCGGCGGCCGCGTCGCGTTCGTTGGGGCCGGGCCGGGGGACCCGGGCCTCCTGACTGCTCGCGCGCTGCAGCTGATCGCGCTCGCCGACGTGATCCTCTACGACCGCCTGATCCCCGCCGAGGCGCTGGCGGGCGCACGCGCGGACGCCGAGTGCCGCTACGTCGGCAAGCAGGGCGGCGGGCCGTTCGTGCCCCAGGAGGAAACCGAGGCGCTGATGCTCGAACGCGCGCGCGCCGGCGCGCTGGTCGTGCGGCTGAAGGGCGGCGACCCGTTCGTCTTCGGGCGCGGAGGCGAGGAGGCGCTCGCGCTGCGCGCTGCCGGGATCGCCTTCGAGGTGGTGCCGGGGATCACCGCCGGCATCGCCGCCGCCGGGTACGCCGGCATCCCGGTCACCCATCGCGCCCTGGCCAGCGCGGTGGCGCTGGTCACCGCCCACGAGGACCCCGAGAAGGCGGAGGGCGCACTGGACTGGCAGGCGCTCGCCGCGTTTCCCGGCACGCTCGTCTTCTACATGGGCGTGCGGACCCTGCCGGGGCTGTGCGCGCGACTGATCGACGCGGGGCGCCCGGACAGCCAGCCGGCCGCGGTCGTCTCCCACGGCACGCTGCCGCAGCAGCGAACGGTGCTCGGCACGCTCGCGACGATCGCCGCCGACGCCGCCGCCGCCGGCCTGCAGGCGCCCGCGATCACGGTGATCGGCGAGGTCGCCGCGCTGCACGCGCAACTGGAATGGCGGGCACCCGGTCCGCTGGCCGGCACCACGGTCGCCGTCACACGGGCCCGCGCCCAGGCCTCCTCGCTGGCGGCGGCGCTGCGCGCGCTCGGGGCGCAGGTGATCGAGGCGCCCGCGATTCGCATCGTCCCGACGTCGGACGAGTTGCCTGCGCTCGAGCCCTTCGACCTGATCTGCCTGACCAGCGCCAACGGCGTCGAGCTGCTGTTCGAGCGCCTGGCCGCGCGCGGGCAGGACGCACGCGCGCTGGCCGGCAGCGTGGTCGCGGCGATCGGACCGGGCACCGCGCGCGCGCTGCGCGAGCGCGGCGTGATCGCCGACGTCGTGCCCGAGCGCTTCGTCGCCGAGGGCCTGGTCGAGGCGCTCGCCGGGATCGAGTTCTCGCGTGTGCTGATCGCCCGCGCAGCGGCGGCCCGCGACGTGCTGCCCGACGCGCTGCGCGAGCGGGGGGCGAGCGTCGAGATCGTCAACCTCTACGAGACGGTGGTCGAACCGCTCGAGCCGGCGCTCCTGCCCGCGATCGCGGCAGCCGACTACCTGACCTTCACCTCGTCCTCCACGGTGCGCAACTTCCTCGCCTCCGCGGCGGTCGGGCCGCACACCCGGATCGTGTCGATCGGCCCGGTGACCAGCGCGACGCTGCGCGAGCACGGCCTGGACGTCAGCGTCGAGGCGGACCGCCACGATATCGGTGGCCTGCTCGAGGCGATCGTCGCCGACCGCGCCGCGCGCGAGGACGGCCGCTCGTGAAACGCGGGAGCTTCGGCGCCCGCGTGGCGGGCGCGCGCGAAGGCGGGGGCCGGTGAGCGCGGCGGGCGGCGCGGCGGTCGTCACGTTCCTGTCCGATTACGGTCGGCAGGACGAGTTCGTCGGGGTCTGCCACGCGGTGATCGCTCGGCGCGCGCCGAGCGCACGAATCATCGATCTCGGCCACGGCATCGCCCGCCACGACGTGCGCGCCGGCGCGCTGGCGCTACGCGCAGCCCTCCCCTACGCGCCGGTTGGCGTGCACCTCGCGGTCGTCGATCCGGGCGTCGGCTCACAGCGGCGAGCGCTGGCGCTGGCGGTCGGTGCGGAGGGCGCGACGATGGTCGGGCCGGACAACGGCCTGCTGACGCTCGCCGCGCAGAGCCTCGGCGGCGTGGTGGAAGCCGTGGACATCGGCGACTCGCCGGAGTGCCTGCGGCCGATCAGCGCCACCTTCCACGGTCGCGACGTGTTCGCGCCGGTCGCCGCGGCGCTGGCCGACGGCGCCGCACTGCGAACGCTCGGAGAGCCGATCGCGGCGGACGACCTGGTCATGCTGAGCCTGCCTCAGGCGCGCTGCGAGCAGGGCGCGCTGGTCGCGCACGTCCTCAGCACCGACTTCTACGGCAACGTCTCGCTGGACGCGAGCAGCGAGCTGGCCGCCGCGGCGGGGTTGCACGCGGGAACCACGGTCGGGGTCGAGGTCGCGGCGGGGTCCGCGAAGGCGCCGCTGCGGCGGACCTTCTCCGACGCGGCGCCCGGCGAGTTGCTCGCCTACATCGACGCGCGCGGCCACCTGGCGCTCGCGGTCAACGGCGGCTCGGCAGCGCGGGAGCTCGCGCTCGGAGTCGATGACGAACTGGTGCTGCGGGCGCGATGAACCGATCGGCTGGGCGGCGGCGGTGAGGCGTACGACGACGAGCCGCCCGGCTGGCCTCGGCGCCCCGCGCGTCGCGCTCGGCACGCCGCGCGTTCACCGCGCGGTCACGGGCTCGACGAGCCTCGATGCCCGCGAGCTGGCGCTTGCGGGCGCACCGCACGGGACGCTCGTCACGGCGCGCGAGCAGCGCGAGGGGCGTGGCCGCCACGGCCGTCGTTGGCATGCGCCGGCGGGCAGCGCGCTGCTGTGCTCGCTCGTGCTGCGCGAGCCGCCGGCGCTGCTGTCGATCATCGCCGGCGTCGCCGTCGCCGAGCTGGTCGGTCCCCAGGCGAAGCTGAAATGGCCCAACGACGTGCTCGTGGGCGGCCGCAAGGTCAGCGGGATCCTCGTCGAGGGACGTCCGCAGGAGGGTTGGGCGGTACTCGGGATCGGTGTCAACGTGGCGCTTTCGCCCGAGGATCTGCCGGGCGAGCTGGCGCGCAGCGCGGGTACGCTCGGGCTCTCTGCCGACGCGATCGAGCCGATGCTCACGCGCCTGCTCGAGCTGCTGGAGCGCCGGCTTGCCGCGTCGCCCGCCGACGCGCTGAAGGCCTGGCGCCTGCGCGACGCGCTGGTCGGCGCGGCCGTGGACTGGCGCGGGGGCGGCGGCGTCGGAGCGGGCATCGACGAGCGCGGCCACCTGCTCGTCAAGCTCGCCGACGGCAGCACCCAGGCGCTCGAGGCCGGCGAGGTTCGCCTGCTCCCCCAGCGCGGGCCGTTTCACTGACGGGGCGCGGCGGACGGGCGCACGGTGGCGGGCGGGCGCACGGGGCGGGGCCGCACGGGTCGGGCGGACGGGGCGGACGCACAGGGGCGGGGCCGCACGGGTCGGGCGGACGCATGGTGGCGCGGAGGCGGACGGGCCGCGCGGACGCACGGTGGCGGGCACACGGTGGCGCGCGGACGCACGGGGTGGCAGCCGGGGCGGTGAGCGGCGGCCGCGCCCCGCGAGGCGCGCGCCAGGTTCAGTCCAGAGCGCTTTCGCCGGCCGCGGCGCCGCCGTCGCCGCCGGCGTCCCGTGAGGGCGCGTCGGCGGTCGCGACACGCCTGCGCGAGCGCCGCTGGCCGCCCTGGCGCTCGCCACCGCTGCGGGGCGAGGGGGCAGAGTCGTCGGCAGAGTGGTTGCGTTGTGGGTCGCCGGCGCGCGACGCGACGCCGTCGTGCGACGCGGCGTTGTGGGGCGCGGAGCCGTTGAGCGAATGCTCGAGCGAGATGCCGGGGGCGCCGTCGACGCCGTTGCCCTCGCCTCCGCGACGACGGCGGCGTTTGCCGCGCCCGCGGCGCTTGGGGAAGTTGCGCAGTAGCTCGCGCGCCAGGGCCGGCGGCTTTCGCGCCATGCGCGTGCGCGCGCCGCGGAGCACCTCCTCGGCCTCGGGGGCGTGGGCGAGCGCGGCGGCCAGCAGCGCCGCGGCGAGGCGGCGATCCTGCTTGCGGGCGGCGTGGACCAGTCGCCGCGCGTTGCGCGCGTGGGCCGCGCCGGAGGAGTTGACCAGCAGCCCAAGCAGCCGCTTGGTCTCCGGCCAGCGCTGCACGGCGTACTCCTCGTGCACGTCACGGGTGTACTCGGCGATCCGCCAGATCCACGCGTTGGCCTGATCGCGGCGGCCGATCCGCTTGTCGACCATCGCCTGCAACATGATCTTCGCGGCCTCGCGGCGCTCCTCCCGTGTCCAGGTGCCGATGATGTCGATCGCGGAGTCGAAGGCGTCGGGGTCGCGCGCCGCGGCGATCTCCGCCAGTGCCTTCAGCCGCAGAGCCGGGTTGGTGTTGCGCTGGACCGCGGTGATCAGGAACCGCCGGCGCAGCTCGCCGTCGCGGTCGAAGTGCAGCATCGCGCGTGCGCGCCGCCAGCCGTTGGCCTGCACGCGGGCGCCGGCGAGCGCCGCCCAGACGTGCTGCTCGCCGTAGTCGAGATGCTCGACCGCGATCCGCCACAGCTCCCGTTCGAAGACCTCGGCGCGCCGCTCGGGCTCCGGGCACACCGGCAGCACGCGCCGTTCGACGCGAACGCGCCGGCCGCGTCCCCGTCGCACGGGTCCGACGACGATCGCGCCGCCGCGGTAGACGTCGCGGTCAAGCAGCGAGTGCAGCGTGACGACCGGGTCGTCGTGCTTGGTCGCCGGATGCACGAAGTCGACGACGAGCCCCGCCTCCTTGCCGGGATGGCGTCGCGTGACGCGCCCGACCCGCTGCTGGTAGATCCGCTTGGAGGCCGTCGGCGCGAGGTGCACGCAGACGGTGGCGCGCGGCGAGTTCCAGCCCTCGGCGAGCAGCTGCGCGTTGATCAGCACGTCGATCTCGCCGCGCTCGTAGCGCGCCAGGATCGAGGCCAGCTCGCGCTTGGGCGTCTCGCCCGACACCGCCATCGCCTTGATGCCCTCGTCGCGGAAGGCCACCGCGAGGTTGTAGGCGTGGCGCACGCCGGCCGCGTAGACGACGCCGGGGACGCCGTTGAAGCGCGTCTTGTAGAGATTCGCGACGGCCAGGTTGAACGGCGCCTGATCCAGCAGCTCGGCGAGCATCTCCTGGTCGAACTCGGTGTCCACCTCGCCGCGGCGCAGCGGCACCTTGGCGATCGTGCGCACGCCCGGGCCAGGCGGGATCCGCACGCAGCGCAGGGGCGAGATGACGCCGCGCCGCGCCGCCTGCGCGAGGTCGAAGCGTGAGGTCTGGGTCGGGAAGAGGTCGGTCACGTGGCGCGCGATCAGCGCGCCCGTCGCGGTCATGCCGATGAAGATCGGGCCCGTCCAGGCGCGGATCGCGGCGCTCGTCTTCTCGCCGAGCGCCGTGTGGGCCTCGTCGCAGATGACGATCGTGTAAGCGCTCGAGATGCTGCCGGCGTTGCGCACGAACCACTGGTAGGTCTCGACGGTGACGGGGCCGTTGGGGCGGTCCTCGTGCCCGAGCAGCGCCGGCGCGATGCGCTTGCGATAGCCGCGGTCGCGCAGCTCGCCGAGGAACTGGTCGACGAGGTTGCGCCGATGGGTCAGGATCAGCACGCCGCCGGTGCGTGAGGCCTCGACGAAGCCGAGCGCGGCAACCGTCTTGCCGGCGCCGGTCGCATGCTCGAACCAGAAGCGCTTGGCGGCGTTGGGGTCCTCGGGCTGCTCGGCGAGCTGCTCCTCGTCGGTCGGCAGCTCGGTGTCCTCCTCGTCCCAGTCGGTCAGCGGCGCCTCGGCCTCGGCCCGGTCGAGCTCCGCCTCGAGCTCCGCCGCCACGTCCTCGACGTCCTCGTACTCGTCGTCGGCCTCCTCGGCCGGGGCGCGGTCGAAGTCCTCGTCCTCGTCATCGTCGTCATCGAGCGCGGGCTCGTCGTCCTCGTCGTCCTCCTCCTCGAAGTCGAGCTCCTCGATCGGCTCCTGGGCATCGGTGTCGTCCTCCTCCTCCTCCTCGACACCGAGGATCGCCGCGCCCGCGAGCACGTCGACGGACCCGTTGGCACCCGAGCCGCTGGTCGCCTCGGCCAGCAGCGCGGTCAGCGTGCCGGACAGCGCGTCCACCTGGTGCGCCGAGAGCGTCGTCCCGTCGGCCAGCTTGGGCTCCTCCTCCGACAGCACCCGCTCGAGGCCGAGCAGCAGCGAGAACTCGCGTCGCCAGGCGGTCGAGGGGACCTTCAGCCCGCCGTCCAGCTCGGCCAGCGCCTGGTCGAGCGCGCGCCGGCGCGGCGTTCCGGGAGCAAGCGCGCTCGCCGGCTCCTCGCCGGGGTGCACAAAGGGCTCGCGCGTGAACGCCTCTGCGCGCGCAATGTCGGCATCGCTGGGAAGGGCCATAGCGGCCACTGTTGTGGGTTGGGCCATGGAGGCTCTGTACGGCAAGGAGGCGGAGTCGCTGGCGAGCTCGACGCGACTCGGCGGTGAGGGTCTGAGCCGGAAGTCGACTGCAGATCCCTCGCGCTACATACGGGAAGATACCAAGCATGGCACACGGAACCGCCATTGCGCGAGTATCAGCCGTGATCGCGGTCGCGCTAACGGTCGCAGGATGCGGCAGCGTCGCGCACGACAGCGCCCCGAGCGCCGCGCAGCTCCGCACCGACCTGAAGGCCTCCCCACCGCTGCTGGCCGCTCTCCACCGCCAGGGCAACCAGCTGCTGGGCGGCGGCAAGCCCGCATTCGAGGTGCGGCTGCACGCGCTGCGCGGCTATCCGGTGGTCGTCACGCAATGGAGCTCGACCTGCGAGCCCTGCCAGGTCGAGTTCCCCTACTTCCAGCAGCTTTCGGCGGAGCTCGGTAGCCGCGTCGCCTTCATCGGCGTCGACGCCAGCGACGACAGCTCCGGCGGGGCGAAGAGCTGGCTGCGCCGCTTCCCCGTCAGCTTCCCGAGCTACCGTGACGCCGACATGGGGATCGCGCTGGCCCTCAGCGTCCCGTTCGCAAACGACACGCCGGTCACCTACCTCTTCACCAGGACCGGTACGGAGTGGTTTCACGTCGGCTACTACACGAGCGAGCACAACCTGCGCCAAGAGATCAGAGCCGACCTCGGTGTCTGAGGTTCGCGTCGACGCTCTCTCGGGCCTGCGTACGATCCTCGCCCCCGAACGGGCCCTGCGGCGCGAGGAGCAGGGCGACCCGTTCGCCGAGGGCAACGAGGCGCAGACGCCGCCGGAGCTCTACGCGGTGCGCCCCGGCGGGGGCGAGCCGAACACGCCCGGCTGGCTGGTCCGCGTGTTCGCAAACCGCTACCCGGCACTGGCGGGCGAGCCGCCGGCGCTTGCGCGCGACGCAAAGGCGAACCTGTTCACGGCGCTGGCCGGCAGCGGCGCGCACGAGGTGATCGTCAACTCGCCGCGCGCCGTCGAGGCGCTCTCGGCACTGCAGGCGGACGAGCTCGCGCTCGCGATGGACACCTGGCGTGCGCGCATGCGCGAGCACTCGCAGGCCGCCTGCCTGCACCTCTTCGTGAACGAGGGCGAGGGCGGCGGCGCCACGCGCGCGCACACCCACGCGCAACTGCTCGCGCTGGACTTCGTGCCGGCGCTGATCGCACGCGAGCGCGAGCGCTTCGGCGCCTACGCCGCCCAGACGATGGGCCAGCAGCTGCTCGACGACATCGTCTCCGAGGAGGTGCGCCGGCGCGAGCGGATCGTCGCGATCGACGACGAGGCGGTCCTTCTCGCGCCCTACGCCGCGACCTTGCCCTACCAGCTGATGCTCGTGCCGCGGCGCCCGCGGATGCGCTTCGAGGACGACGGCCCGACCGGCGCAGCGATGCTGCACGACGCGCTGCGCCGGCTCGCGCGGCGTTTCGCGCAGGGGCCGCCGCTGAACCTGTGGATCCGAACGGCGCCCCGTGGCGCGGAGCACTTCTGCTGGCGCATCGACATCGTGCCGCGGCTCTCGGCGATCGCCGGGCTCGAGCTCGGCAGCGGGCTGCATCTGAACTGCGTCACGCCGGAGCAGGCGGCGGCGGAGCTGCGCGAGGCGTGAAGGCCGTGGTCCAGCGCGTCGCGCGGGCCGCCGTGCGCGTGCAGGGCGAGACCGTCGCGCAGATCGGCCCGGGCCTGCTGGTTCTGCTCGGCGTCGGCCACGACGACGGCGCCGACACCGCCGAGCGCCTGGCGGAGAAGGTTCGCGCGCTGCGCATCTTCGCCGACGCCGACGGGAAGATGAATGAGGCGCTCGGCGATCGCGAGGTGCTGTGCGTCAGCCAGTTCACGCTCTACGCCGACACCGCGCGCGGCAACCGGCCGAGCTTCGTCGCGGCGGCGGCGCCGGAGGCGGCCGAGGCGCTCTACGAGCACTTCTGCGCGCGCCTCGGCGCGGCGCGGGGGCGCTTCGGCGCCCATATGGAGGTCGAGCTGACCGGCGATGGGCCCGTCACGATCGTGCTGGAAGTAACCTGAAAGTGATGCAGGAGCCAAAGCCAGAGCCCGCGAGCACCGACATCGTCGGCGGCATCGACCTCGGCGGCACGAAGATCGAGGCGGTCGTCAGCGACTCCGAGCACCGTGTGCTCGGCAGTGCGCGCCATCCGACGCCGACGACCGGCGGCCCCGCGGACGTCGCGAGCGCGATGGCGGCGGCGCTGACGGAGGCCGCGCGAGCCGCGAAGCTCGAGCCCGCGCAACTGCGCGGCGTCGGTGTCGGCTCGCCGGGGAGGGTGGACACCGCGACAGGAACGGTCTCCCGCGCCGACAACCTGCCGGGCTGGTACGCCAGTTTCCCGCTCGCCGCGGCGCTGCAGTCGGCGCTCGGCACCCCGGTTACGGTCGGCAACGACGTCAGCGTCGCGACCGATGCCGAATTCAAGCTCGGTGCGGGCCGCCCCTACCGCTCGCTGATCGGCGTCTTCTGGGGGACCGGCATCGGCGGCGGCCTGGTCCTCGACGGGGTGCCCTGGCACGGGCGCGGCGGCGCCGGGGAGATCGGGCACATGGTGATCGTGCAGGACGGGCGCCAGTGCACGTGCGGGCGCAAGGGCTGCGTGGAGGCCTACGCCGGCCGCGGCGCGCTCGAGGCCCACGCGCGCAGCCTGCACGCCAAGGGCGAGAAGACCAAGCTCTTCGAGCTGGCGGCCGAGCACGGCCGCGACCGCCTGACGAGCAGCATCTGGGCGCGCGCGCTGGAGCACGGCGACAAACTCGCGACGAAGCTGATCGACCGCGCCGTGCTCGCGCTCGGCGCCGGCATCGGCTCGGCCGTCAACCTGCTCGACGTCGAGGCGGTGATCATCGGCGGCGGCCTCGGCGTGCGGTTCGGCGAGCCCTACCGCGAGCGGATCGCCGAGGCGACGGCACCGCACCTGTTCAACGACGCCAACCCGCCGGCGATCGCACTCGCCGGCCTCGGCGACGTCGGCGGGGCGCTCGGGGCGACGTTGCTGGTGGAGCGTTGAGCGACTCATCGACGGCGCCGCCCGGAAGCTCGCACGCCTCGGCGGACGCCGGCGACCACCAGACACAGCTGCACAAGCGCAAGACCCAGCCGCAGTTGCCGCGTGACAAGCGCGGCTGGCAGGTCGCGCCGGCGCCCGACGGCCGCGGGACGCCGCCGAGCACGCAACGCCCGATGCACCGCACGCGCGGGTTCATCTGGTTCATCGTCGCGCTGCTGGCGATCAACTGGCTGTCGGTGTTGCTCTTCGAGCCCTCGTCGCAGCCGCGCGTGACGATCCCCTTCAGCCCGTTCTTCATCTCCGAGGTCAAGGCGGGCAAGGTCAAGCTGATCACCAGCAAGGGCGACGCGGTGCAGGGCACCTTCAAGGCGAGGGTGACCTATCCGGTGGGTTCGAAGACGGCGACGCCGACGACGCTGTTCGCGACGTATGTGCCGACGTTCTGGAACGGCAGCCAGCTCGAAACGCTGCTGACCGCCAAGGGCGTCGAGATCACCGCGCAGACGACCACCGCGACGACGTCGCTGCTGGAGGAGATCCTGCTCGGCTTCGGCCCGACGCTTTTGATCGTCGGGATCTTTGTCGTGATCGCGCGGCGGATGGCCAAGAGCGGCGGCGGGATGGGCGCGCTCGGACAGTTCGGGCGCTCCCGGGCGCGGCGCGTGGACCCCGAGAAGATCCGCGTCACCTTCGCCGACGTCGCGGGGATCGATGAGGCCAAGATGGAGCTGACCGAGATCGTCGACTTCCTCAAGAGCCCCGATCGCTACAGCCGTCTGGGCGGGCGAATGCCCCACGGCGTGCTGCTCTCCGGCGCGCCCGGCACCGGCAAGACGCTGCTCGCACGCGCCGTGGCCGGCGAGGCGCACGCCGCGTTCTTCTCGATCTCCGCGTCGGAGTTCATCGAGGCGATCGTCGGCGTCGGCGCCTCGCGCGTGCGCGACCTCTTCACCCAGGCGCGCGCCGCGGCACCCTCGATTGTCTTCATCGACGAGCTCGACGCGATCGGCCGTTCGCGCCAGGGCTCGGCATCGGTGACCGGCGCCAACGACGAGCGCGAGCAGACGCTCGATCAGATCCTGACCGAGATGGACGGCTTCGAGCCCAGCGAAGCGGTCGTCGTGCTCGCCGCGACCAACCGCCTGGACGTGCTCGACTCGGCGCTGCTTCGCCCGGGACGCTTCGACCGCCGCGTGGTCGTCCAGCCGCCCGACCGCGCCGGACGCGCCGCGATCCTGCGGGTGCACACCCAGGGCATCCCGCTGGACTCGGGCGTCGATCTCGACGCGCTGGCGTCCGCGACCCCGGGGATGGTCGGCGCCGACCTCGCCAACCTCGCCAACGAGGCGGCCCTGCTCGCCGCCCGGCGCAACCACAAGAAGGTCGAGATGGCGGACTTCACCGACTCGCTCGAGAAGATCATGCTCGGAGCTCCGCGCGGCATCATCCTCTCGCCCTCCGACCGCGAGCGCACCGCCTACCACGAATCCGGCCACGCGCTGGTCGGCATGCTGACCGCGGGCGCGGACCCGGTGCGCAAGGTCTCGATCATCCCGCGCGGGATGGCGCTCGGCGTGACGCTCTCGACACCCGACACCGACCGTGTCTCCTATTCGCGCGAGGACCTGCACGGCAAGATCCTCGTCGCCCTCGGCGGCCGCGTCGCCGAGGAGGTCGTCTACGGCACGATCACCACCGGAGCCGAGTCCGACATCCAGCAGCTCACCGCGATCGCCCGCCAGATGGTCGGCCGCTGGGGGATGAGCGACGCGATCGGGCCGATCGCCGTGCTCCCGAGCGAGGCGCAGGGCTTCCTGCTGCCCGGCGCCCGGGAGACCTCCGAGGCGACGGCGGAGCTGATCGACGCCGAGGTCCGCCGGATCGTCGACGAAGGCCACCACACCGTCACCGAACTGCTCACCGCCCATCGCGACCAGCTCGAAACGCTGACGCGAGCGCTGCTCGAGGCGGAGACGCTCGACACGCTCGACGCCTACGCCGCGGCCGGCCTGCCCGCGCCCGTCGAGGCGCCCGACCCGATCGCCGCACACATCGAGGCGGCACAGATCGAGGCGCACGCCTAGCCCGCAGCGCTGGGGACGCCGTCGAAGTATCCTCCCGCCCGCCATGCCTCCGCTCGAGACACCGATCCCCGCCAACGTCGCCGAGCCCTCGCACGAGCCGACGCCGAGCGGACGCTGGGCGGACCGCCTGCGGGCCGAGTTTCTCGCCGCCGCGCAGGACCTCGACGAGGTCGGCGAGCCCGGGGAGCTGACCTTTCACCCGGACCGCACCTGGCACGGCTACACCTACATCCCGGTGACCGCGATGACCTCGAAGGACTACCAGCTCTACGGCTACGTGCGCTTTGTCGCCGGCACCGACGGGCGCGACCAGAGCGACTTCACCGCCTATGCCGATTTCACCGAGGAGACCGTGGAGCGAAACCCCGACTGGAAGCTCGACCTCTGCGACGAGGTGGTCGGCAGCTGGCACGGCGTCGAGGACGCGGTCGCGTCGATGACGCTCGTCTGGGGCAGCTCACTGGTCTCGGGCGGCGCGTTCGCGACCGCCGAGCTCGGCGAGACGACGGTCGATCAGTGCACGCTGACCGCTGACCGCTTCACGCTGCTCGCCCCCGACGACTTCGCCGGCGCGCTGCTCGAGGTCGCGCTCTTCACCCAGGCGGGCGAGGAGATCGCGCGCGAGTCGCTCTACGACGAAGACGACGACACCGCCGACGACGACGACACCGAGACCGACAAGTAGCTAGAGCGCCAGACCGGACCGCCCACGCGCGCCCTCGTAGTCCAATGGATAAGACGGCCGCCTCCTAAGCGGCAAATCCAGGTTCGACTCCTGGCGGGGGCATCGCCGCGCGAGCGCTACGCGTGAAGGCGGCCCGCTACCGGGGGCGCTCGGGGTAGACGTCGTCGATCGTGCACAGCGCGACATAGGGCGCGCCGGCCGCTGCCTCGATCGCCTCCCGGCCGCCGCTGAGACGGTCCAGCACGCTGATCACGCCGCAGATCTCGTGGCCGGCGTCAGCCAGCGCCGCGATCGCGATCAACGTCGAGCCGCCGGTCGAGACGACGTCCTCGACGACGACGCAGCGCTCGTCGGCGCCCAGCAGCGGCCCCTCGATGCGCCGCGAGAGGCCGTGCGGCTTGACCTCCTTGCGGACGAAGAACGCCTTGCCGGGGAAGCCGCCGGCGAGCGCCGCGCAGGCGACCGGGTCGGCGCCCATCGTCGTCCCGCCGATCGCCGTCGCTCCCCACTCGCCGGCCTGGCGCGCGACGAGCTCGCCCATCGCGGCGAAGCCGTCCGCCCGCAGCGTCGCGCGCTTGGCGTCGACGTAGTAGGACGCCGTGGCGCCGCTTGTCAGCACGACCTCGCCGATCACCAGCGCGTGCTCGCGAAGCAGCGCGATCAGTCGCTCACGGGCGTCCATCGCGGGGATGCTAGTGGCCGCCGAGATCACAGCCGCCGGGGCGCGAGCGAATCGACCGCGGGGGCGAGGAGCCGCACGAGCGCGAGCACGAGGGCGACCGCGGCGAGCGAGGCGAGCGTCAGCCAGACGATCCGCACGCCCCAGTGCTCATCGGCGCCGAAGGCGATCGAATTGTTCAGCAGGTGCAGCACGATGCAGGGATAGAGCGAGGCCGTCTTCCAGCGCACGAGGCAGAGCACGAAGCCGAGGAAGGCCAGCGGCAGGAGGTCCACGGCGGGGGCGGAGAGCCCGTGGACGACGCCGAACAGCAGACCGGTGATCGCCGCGGCGGGCCAGGCGCCGCGCCAGTTGCGAAGCGAGGTGAAGATGAAGCCGCGGAACAGGAACTCCTCACACAGCGGGGCGACGACGCAGGTCACCGCGCAGGCCGCGAGGATCCCGATCGTGCCGGAGTTGCCGCCGATCTCCTTCACGAGCGTCTTCTCGGTGCCGCTGGTGTGCAGCGCCGAGAACCAGACGAGCGACATCAGGTAGAAGGCGAGCAGGCCGGCGGCGACCGCCAGCGCGGCGCGCCAGAGCTTCGGGCTCGCCACCAGCCCGAACTGCGCGGCGCTGACCGGGGCGACGCGCGCCGCGAGATAGACGGCGGCCACGACGAAGCCGATGTCCTGAACGAGCGTCTCGGCGTCGGTCAGGCCCGGCGAGACGTTGGTCAGGCTGGCGCCGCCGGCGTGGGCGATCAGCCCGACGATCACGCCGCCGAAGATGCCGAGCCCGAGGCCGGCCAGAAGTCCGACCGGGCCGTACCAGGGCGGCCAGCGTTGCGATCCTGCGTCGGTCACGCGTTGCAGCCTACGGGGAGCGCCACCGGCACGAAATCCCGCCGCCGGAGCAGGGCGAAGCCCGGGCGGAGGCCCTAGAACTCCTCGAGCGTTGCGATCACGCGCACGCCGGGCGGCGCTGCGGGCGCACTGGAGCGCTCCGCGCGGCGCAGCCAGACCGCCTCGATCCCGGCGGCCCTTGCGCCCTCGACGTCCTCGCGCAGGCTGTCGCCGATGTGCGCGGTCTGCCACGCGCCGACCCCCGCCAGCGCGAGCGCGGCGGCGAACAGCTCACCCGAGGGTTTGGCGGCGCCAACCTCCGCGGAGGTCACGACGCCGTCGATCAGCTCGCGCAGGCCGCTCTCGCGCAGGACGCCGTGCAGCGAGATGTCCCAGTTGCTCGCGACGATCAGGCGCATGCCCGCCGCGCGCCAGCGCGCGAGCGCCGCGGGCACCTCCGCGAAGGCAACGAACCGCAGGCTGTTCAGCAGCGTGGGAAGCAGCGTCTGCGGCGAGAGCGCCAGCGCGTCGCCGCCCAGCTCGCGGGCGAGGATCGCGGCACACTCCAGCCGGAGCGCCTGCAGGCGCTCGGCGTCGGCGGCAGCGATGCAGTGCTCGCGGTAGTGGCTCATCTCGGCCGCCAGCGCGCTGCGAACACGCTCGGGCGAGACCTCGATCGCGTGGCGCTCGAGCATCAGCGCCGTGAGCGCCGGCGCTGGATCCTCGATGCGCAGCAGCGTCCCGAGCGCATCGAGCAGGATCGCGCGGCGCGCCATGGCCGGCGATGATCGCAGGGCGCCTGCAAGTCTGCCTGCACCGGCGCACGCCGGCGATCCGGCCTGCGCCCTGTGCCAGAATCAACCGATGCGCCTGGCGCCGCTGCGCGGGGCCCGGGGCGCACGGTGACCGATGACCGCCCGTGAGCGACAGCGCCGCCGCAGGTCGCGCCACACCGGATCGGGGCGTCGCGTCCTGGTCGCGATCGGCGCGGTGTTCGGCATGATCATCGTGGTCGCGCTGGCGGGTGTGATCGTCGTCGCGGCGATCGCGGCGAAGGTGCCGCCGCTGGACAAGCTCGTACCGATCACCGCCGGCCAGGCCTCGACCGTCTATTACGACAACGGCACCCAGATCGGCCTGATCAAGTCGACGATCCTGCGCGATCCGATCCCGGGCACGCAGATGCCTTCCTACCTGCGCGAGGCGACCGTCGCGATCGAGGACCAGCGCTTCTACCAGCACGGCGCGATCGATTACCTGGCGCTCGCGCGCGCGGCGCTCACCGATCTCACCGCCGGGCAGACGCTGCAGGGCGGCTCGACGATCACGATGCAGCTGGTTCGCAACCTCTACCTGCCCGACGACCGAACCTTTGCCTTCAAGGTCAGGGAGGCGGTGATCGCGCAGCGGCTCGAGCACGCCCACAGCAAGTCGTGGATCCTGACCTCCTACCTCAACACCGTGCCCTACGGCACCGACGCGGAGGGCCAGACCGCGGAGGGCGTCGAGACCGCGTCATGGACGTTCTTCGACCACCCCGCCGCACAGGACGATCTGGCGCAGTCGGCGCTGCTCGCCGGCCTGCCGCAGGCGCCCACGGAATACGACCCCCTCGTGCACCCGCAGGCGGCGCTCCAGCGTCGCAACACGGTGCTCGCGAAGATGGCGCAGCTCGGCTACATCAGCGCCGCAAGCGCAGTGGCGGCCGAGCGCTCACCGCTCGGGCTCGTCCCCAACGGCCACTACGACGTCTCCGGCGACAACTACTTCCTGGACTACGTCAAGGCGGAGCTGATCGACCGCTACGGCCTGGCGCGCGTGCAGGCGGGCGACCTGAAGGTCTACACGACGATCGACCCGCGGCTGCAGCAGCTCGCCAGGGCCGCGATCGACGGGGTGCTCGATCTGCCGACCGACCCCTCGGCGGCGCTGGTGAGCGAGAACCCCGCGAACGGCTACGTCGACGCGATGGCGCAGTCGGGGACCTACGCCCAGTCGCAGTTCAACCTCGCGACCCAGGCCCATCGCCAGCCGGGGTCGACGTTCAAGGCGATCGTGCTCGCCGACGCGCTCTCTCACGGGATCGACCCGTTCACGACCTACTACCTCTCGCACACGCTGGAAGCGGGCTGGCTGACCGGCTACCCGACCTACATGGTCACGATCGACGGGGGCGGCAACCTGGACGCGCCGCTGAACCTCGACCAGGCGCTGGTCGCCTCCGACAACACCGTGTTCGCCCAGCTCGCCGCCGACCTGACCGAGGCGAGCGTGACCAGGATGGCCTACGCGATGGGCGTGGTGCCCGGCACGCTGCACAGCTACCCGGCCGAGGCGCTCGGTGGGCTGACCTACGGCGTGACGCCGCTGGAGATGGCCAACGTCTACTCGACGATCGCCGACGGCGGCTACCGCAACAAGCAGATCACGATCACCAAGGTGGTCTTCCCGAACGGCCGCGTCGACTCGAGCTGGGGCCGCCCCGCGCGCGTGCAGGTGCTCTCCACCGCCGCGACCGCCGTCGAGACCGAGATCCTCCAGCACAACGTCGAGTACGGCACGGCGACGCTCTCGGCGATCGGCTGCCCGACCGCCGCCAAGACCGGCACGACCAGCAACCTCGTCGACGCCTGGCTCGACGGCTTCACCCCGAACCGCACGACGGTGGTCTGGATGGGCTACCCGAAGTCCGATGTCTCGATGACCGACGTCCACGGGCAGGCCCAGTACGGCGGCGACCTGCCGGCGCAGATCTGGCACAACTTCATGTCGGGCGTGGTCACGCCGCCGTGCGCGCAGTTCCTCTCCCCGACCGCCGACGCGATGACCTACCTGCCGTTCTCGGGCCACTACCAGCAGGTCGGCCTCGCGAGCTACGTGCCGAGCACCGGGCCGACGGGAGCCACCGGCGCGAGCGGGGCGAAGGCCGGCACCGGCGGCGCGACCGCCCCGAGCGGGCAGGGCTCGACCGGCACCCAGCCACCCCCGGGCGGCACGGGCGGCGCCACGACGCCGGCCACCGGCTCCACCTGAGCACGACGCGATCGCCCGGCGGCCACGGCAGGGGATTTTTATGGCGCGCCTTCGGCGCGGTCGACGAATGTGTGGCGGGAAGCCGTCACGACGTGCTGCTGCTACGGTGATTGCAGGCGCGGCCGCAGCGGGGCCGGGCGTCACACGGCGAGGAAGATCAGAGCGTGACTAAGGAAGACAAGGTCGAATTCGAGGGCGAGGTGATCGAGGCCCTGCCAAACGCGATGTTCCGCGTCAAGCTCGACAACGACCACGTGGTGCTGGGGCACGTCGCGGGCAAGATGCGGCGCTTCCGCATCCGGATCCTGCCGGGCGATCGCGTTCGCTGCGAGCTCTCGCCCTACGATCTCGATCGCGCGCGCATCGTCTACCGCCACCGGTAGGAGG
>Ga0182015_10001606_pt1 | contig 29336 bp, 20 predicted proteins | sample 712P3MmetaG_FD_120478 | JGI IMG/M metagenome (GOLD analysis project Ga0182015, IMG submission 120478) | Permafrost microbial communities from Stordalen Mire, Sweden - 712P3M metaG | ecosystem: Environmental > Terrestrial > Soil > Wetlands > Permafrost | place: Sweden: Stordalen | collected... | reverse complement strand
CGCCGACGAAGAAGGCAAGTGGCAGTTCGCCGGGGTGCTGCCCTTGTTCGATCCGCCGCGCGAGCAGGCGAAAGCAACCATCGCCAGCGCCCGGCAGATGGGCGTGAACGTCAAGATGGTCACGGGCGATCAAATCGCCATAGCTAAGGAAACTTCCCGGCAACTGGGACTGGGCACGAATATCCTGGATGCGAGCGGGTTGGGCGACACCAAACAGCAGGCGAGTGCGCAGACCGGAGAGGCCATTGAAAAGGCGGACGGCTTTGCCCAGGTCTTCCCGGAGCACAAGTATTTCATCGTCGATGTGCTGCAGAAGCGCGGGCACATTGTCGGGATGACTGGCGATGGTGTGAACGACGCTCCAGCGCTCAAGAAAGCGGATTGCGGCATCGCTGTTTCCGGAGCGACCGACGCAGCGCGCGCGGCTGCCTCCATCGTGCTACTCGCTTCCGGCCTCTCGGTGATCATCGACGCGGTCAAGGAGAGCCGCCGCATTTTCCAGCGGATGAACAGTTACGCGATCTACCGCATCGCGGAGACACTAAGAGTCCTGTTCTTCATGACCCTGGCGATCCTGGTCTTCAATTTCTACCCGCTAACCGCCGTCATGATCGTGATGATCGCGTTGCTCAACGACGGGGCCATCCTCTCGATTGCCTATGATAACGTCCAGTACAAGGACAGGCCAGAATCCTGGAATATGCGGCTTGTGCTGGCCATTTCCACAGTGCTCGGAGTTATCGGAGTTGTCGCTGCCTTTGGCTTGTTCTATCTGGGCGAGCGCGTCTTTCATCTCGACCGCCTACACATCCAGACGCTGATGTACCTGAAGCTCAGCGTAGCCGGACACTTGACCATCTTCCTCACGCGTACCCGCGGCCCATTCTGGTCGATACGCCCGGCGCGGATCCTGTGGATTGCTGTGCTTGGCACGCAGACCATTGCAACGCTGATCGCGGTCTATGGCGTCTTTATGGCGCCCCTCGGATGGAAATGGGCAGGTTTCGTCTGGGCCTATGCACTAGCCTGGTTCCTCGTCAACGACCGCGTGAAGCTGCTCGCCTATCGCATCTTCGACCCCTCCAAACCTTCGGTACTCGAGAAGAAGCCGCCGGTGGATCTTACTCACCAGATTGCTGCGCGAGCTTACGAGATCTACCAGGATCGGCTGCACGGGGAAACCCAGCAGGACCAGGACTGGCTTGAGGCTGAGCGAGAGACACGGGGCAGTCCGGCCGAACATCCAAAGGTTGCGTAAACGCCTACGGGATCGAAAAGGAGACGATGAAACTCAATGCGAACGATTTCCGTGTGCATTCCGGAAGGAAGGTGACACTCAGCAAGTGGCCGACGACAGTCGAGCCGATCTGTACGTCGGACGTCGAGTATGACGACCTTCTCGAAAAGCACGTAGCAGAGCTAAGTTCCCTGCAGCAGCTTCATTACGCGTCGCATCGCTACGCTTTGCTTCTGGTTTTTCAGGGTATGGACGGTGCCGGCAAGGACGGCGCTATTCGGCATGTGATGTCCGGCGTTAATCCGGAAGGTTGCGAGGTGTTCAGCTTCAAACAGCCGAGCGCCGAAGAACTGGACCACGACTTTATGTGGCGCACTACGTGCCGCCTTCCCGAGCGCGGTCGGATCGGCATCTTCAATCGTTCGTATTACGAAGACGTACTGGTAGTTCGGGTGCATCCCGAGCTTCTCCGTAGCCAGGGACTTCCTACAGAGCTGTGCGACGAGAAGACCGTCTGGGATGGGCGGTATCGCTCCATCGTAGATCTGGAGAAACACCTGCTCCGCAACGGTACCCGGATCGTCAAGATATTTCTTCACCTTTCTGAGGAAGAGCAGCGAAAGCGCTTTTTGGCGCGCATCGATGAGCCGGACAAGAACTGGAAATTCAGCCTCGCTGACATTCACGAGCGGAAATACTGGAAGGGTTACGTGAAGGCCTATGAGGAATGCCTGCACGCCACCAGCACGCACCACGCTCCCTGGTACGTCGTTCCCGCCGATGACAAAAGGAATGCGCGGCTGATTGTCTCCCGCATCGTCCTCGATGCGCTCGAAGATCTCAAAATGGCATGGCCCAGAATCACGCCGAAGCGACGTGCAGAATTGCAGTCCATCCGGAAGCATCTGGCAGTGTAGGACCGAGCAGATTCCAGGCGTCCATGGGAAGCTGCCCAGATTCTGTTGCAACGGGGATTGGTCTCTGTCTCGAGTAGCACCTTGCGAGCGGACGGGGCCAGCTTTTTAGACCGTGCTAGGGTCCGATGGTGCCGTTCGGATTTGCCCTGCCACCTCTGTGGAAACGGTGCTGAACCATGGTATGGGCGAGCGCAAAGAGAATGACAACCAGAACGACAATCCAAATGAATGTCCAAATTCCTGGCCGGGGTGGCTTTCTACCTGTACCGGAGGCCTCATTCGAATCGGTAGTCATCATCGTCTCCGTGGTGAATCGCTACGCGGTGAGTGGCTGAAATACGCACTCTGGTGCAACGCCCGCCAGTTGTGCATCATACTGTCGCTTTCGGCGGATTCATATCTCCTCCTGCAGGCAGCACCTCCGGCAGATCCAGACGCGCGACGCCGATCCGATTGTCGGCCATGCCGTAGTAGACGTCAAAGCGGTCCGGCAAGCCGAGGTCGTCGCGGCGATCGATGCCGGTTGGGAACACGACGTTGGCGATGGTCCCGTGGCATTCGGCCGGAAGCTCCGGTTTCAATACCGGCTCCGCCGAGCGATAGCGGATCTCCTGCGGATGCTTCTCTGACAGCACCATGACCCCTGCGGAATAGCACAGTTGGTGTACTTCGCTGTTCGGCTTCGCCAAGTCACTCACGCCGTGATACAGGATGAGCCATCCATGGCGGGTAAGGACAGGAGGAGTTCCCGCTCCGATTTTGAGCCGCTCCCAGGGGGAAACCGGAGTTGCGAGGCGGTGATGAGAGGTGAACCGCCCGAGACGATCTGGATTCTGATGCTCCAGCGTCGGCGGGCAATAGGAAATCCAGATGCTTTCGCGATCGAGGTCCACTGCGCGAGGTGAAGAATTGCAGGCGGTCTCCTCTGGACGAGTGCCGGAGAAAAGCGGCCGGTGCAACATGGCCAGCTCCGGATGCCCCGACGGGTTGTGAATCGCGACCGGAAAGAAACTGGCGTCCTTGTCGTCCTCATCGCCCAGTTCGACGCCGCGCCACAGAGCAAAGGTCGCCAGCCCCATCCGCTGCCAGTGGATGAGATCTTCCGATTGAGCCAGCGCGATCCGCGGCCCATTGGGCGAATAGGCCGTGTAGGTCATAATGTAGCGCTTGAGCGGTTCCACGAATGTGACGCGCGCATCCTCGCAACCGCCGCCGCCATCGGGGCGCCGCTCATAATCGGCCTCCGGTTCCAGCGCGATACCAAGCCTCTCGACGCCAGCAGGGTCGCCGGCAGCATTGAACTGCACTCGGGCAATGCCGATGCGCGAGTAATTTCCCTTCGCAACGAGACGCGGGAAAAGATATAGCTGGCCATCTGGGCCGCGCGCGGCCGCCGGATTCAGCACACCCTCGACCTCGTGGGGATTCCCGGGCTCCAGCTCCATCACCATTCCAAGGCGCTGCAGCTTAAGCCCGCCCATGGATTCCCACCTGCAGGTCAGCCTGTTTCTCGTCGCCTAAACAAGCCAGGATGGCTTCGATCACGCGCTTCGTGTCCTCGGGTCCGCGCACCGGAATGGAGATCGCGCCCGCGTGCTCAGCCGGATAGTCATTCCCGCCCACAAACAGGGCATCGCCGATGTAGATCATCTCTTTCAGCGAGATGCCGAGGATGTCGCGCAGTTTGCGAATTCCGTAAGCCTTATCGATGCCTGGCTTCGTGACATCGATGGATGTCGCGCCCCCCAACCGGACCGAGAAGCCGGGAATTAGTGGGTCCAGGATCGCTTTGACCTTTTTCCGTTTCGCAAAATCCGGATCCCACTTTTCCTTTTCTGCCAGCGGTGCCTGCTGACCCAACGCGGATAGCGTTATCTGGCTTCCCCGGTCTTCGATGACCTCTCCCCACACCTTATCGGCCTTGAATCCTGATGCCTCGAATGCTTTCTTCAGCGAACTAACGATCTTTTCCTTTTGATCTGCTGTGAAATCTTCCGAATAAATCTTCTTCCATTCCCGTGAATATCGATAGAACTGCGTTCCACATGTGGGAAGGATAGACAGATTCAGCAGGCGCTCGTCATGGGGCAGATGGGAGAGCAGCTGTTCCTCAAACTGCGGCCAGGCGCCTCCGGAGATTACAGCCACTTTGACGATCGAGAGAAGATCACTCAGCAATGCCGACATTTCGTCGTCGAGAGACGACTTACTTCTGGCGAGGGTTCCGTCCAGATCGAAAACGATGAGCTTCTTCATTCACTCTCCATATGCGGCACCGATGCCTGCGAATCAATCTGTGATGCCGACGTCATCTAGCCGGGCAGGCAATCTCCAACAAGTTCACTCCATCGCTGGGCCGAAAATGACAAATCCCGACAACCGCCGGCAGCAGCCACACTTCGCCCCTTTCGATTGCATAGGTCACGCCGTCGTGCTCAATCTGCCCCGCGCCCTCGACGCAGACCAGGACACGTGGAAGATCCGCAGCGCCCACGGGAAAAGGCGAATGGCTACGGAGCCGCCACAGCCGAAACGGTTCGCAGTCAAAGACCAGCTCCCGCTCCGGAGCTGCTGCGTCCACTATTGGATCTACGAGTCCCGCGGCACCATCTGCAAAGTCAATGCAGCCCAGTGCCTGGTCCACCTGAAGTGCTCGCGGTTTGCCGGTCTTCGCATCGATATGGCCCCAGTCGTACAGGCGGAACGTCGTGTCGCTGTTCTGCTGAATTTCAAACACAACGACATCGCCACCCAGAGCATGCACCGTCCCGGCGGGGATGAAGACGCCATCCCCGGGCTTCGGCGTGAAAGATGCGAGATGGTCCGCAAGCGTTCCGTTTGCGATCGACCGCCGAAGAATGTCTGGAGTGGCGCCTGGTTTGAGCCCTGCATAGATGCGACTCTTGTTCCCGGCGTCGATCACCACCCATGCCTCCGTCTTCGCCGTCTCGCCCTCTGGCAGAGGTTGATCGGGAGGATATCCAGGATGGACCTGAACCGAGAGCATCTCCTGCGCATCAAGAAACTTCAGCAGCAGCGGGAATCGCTGGAAACGCCCTGCCAGCTTTCCCATGAGTTGTTCGGGAAAGTCGGCCATCATCTGACCGATGGTCTGCCCTTTGAAGATGCCGTTGTCCACTATGCTGGCGTGGTCATCGCGGTCGCTGAGCACCCAGGCTTCGCCGATCGGACCGTTCGGCAACGGCGCGCTAAGCAAGTCCGCTAGTCGGCGGCCGCCCCAGAGTCGGTACTGATAGATTGGCTCAAATCGCAGCGGATATAGAACGCTTTGCCCCACGGTTGCGCCTCGTTGCTGTGATCAATGAACGGGAGTGTGTGGTGGCCCCGATCCGTCCGCGCGACTGCCTGTTCGAGGTTTTCGGCGCGACAATCGATGAACTCGTCATTGCCCGGCTGGGATCGTCGCGTGATGGCGCCGGCCTGGCACAAGCGATAAGTCGACGCTCGTGATGTAAACGAACAGGGCCACGGCGAGGCAAACGACGCCAACCCAGAATCGCCAATCGCGGTGCGCGCGCATCCAGTACGGGCGCTCCTGCTGTGAGCGGCTCGGATGCGGCCCTTCCTCATGATGAGAGTGAGTCTGTCCGGGGTCGGTCATGCTCCCTGTAATTCTTCTTCGGGAGCGGGTGCGGAGCCACTGTGTCCATTGCGTTCGCCCGCCGCGGCTTTGTTCGCGCGTTCCTGTCCGATGCCCATGGTCAGCGCGGTCATGCCGGCAAGGCCGCCCAGCTGCATGGTCTCAATGGCGGAACTGGGAACAATGACGATCGTGGAGTTCTGCTTCAGCCCTTCGTACAGCATGTTCATCGCTCTCAAATGCAGCGCAACCGGATCGTTGGCATAGGTCTTGGCAGCCTCGGCAAACTTCTCCGCCACCTGACGCTCCGAATCACCAAGAATGACGCGGGCCTGACGCTCTCTCTCCGCCTGGGCCTGCATCGACATCGCATTTTCCAGCGCCGGCGGAATCAACACATCCTTCACCTCAACCGAGATCACGTTGATGCCCCAGGGCTCGGTGCGCTCATCGATAATTTCACGCAGCACGCTGCTGATCTTGTCCCGGCCTTCGAGCATGTCCGAAAGCATCGTCTTTCCGATCACGTCGCGAAGCGCCGTTTGTGAGGCCCAGCTGATCGCGCTCTGGTAGTCGGCCACATCGAGCGCAGCCTTTTTAGGGTCGATAATCTTCCAGAACAAAACTGCGTCCACATCCACCGGGACAGTGTCTTTCGTCAGTGTTTTCTCCGCTTTGAAAGAGCTGGTGAGAACGCGGGTGTCGAGCCAGTAGGGAATATTTTCAATCAACGGAATGATGAAGAAGAGTCCTGGTCCCTCCAGGGAGCGGAATTTGCCCAACCGCAGAACAACAGCCTTATTCCACTGATCCGCGACCTGAATGGAGGACGAGACGATGAAAGCAACGACAATTGCAGCGCAGAAGATCGCTATGCCGGCCGCGTCGGCCCCCGCTCGATGTGTGGTGTAGGCAAGCGCCGCCCCGAGACCAGCAATGACGACGAAAACCAAAGCCGACAACGAATTGCTTTTTCTCATTTCAATATCCTCTTCATCTCAGGTCGAATCGGCCCGGATTCGAGTCGTCATTGGGCTTCGGCACAAGAACAAAAAGCAGCCACCAGAAATTAACCCTGGAAAGGCTCCTTTTGCAGTTAGTCCAATTACCCGGCGGATGCGGGTCGCTTGTCGAGCGTGGAGTCACACTCGGAGATTCTTGCAGACCGGCACTAACAAAGATGGTCAGTTTTGCTCAAATCAAACTTGTTTTCGGCGCCTGGGTATCGAGGATAACGAAAGATGGCATGACCAGGCGACTGCGGGATTGCTTCGAATTGCCTCATTCTGCGAAAGGGGTCCGGCGGCAATGTTAGGTGCGATCAGACTGGGGCACGCCGTATGCAGCCAAAATATCCCGTAATGTCACGATGCCTTCCAGCTTGTGCACATCCGCCCGGTTCACCACCGGCAGGATTTCGATCTGGTTTGCACCCATGCGTTCGAGCGCCAGGTCCAGCCCCTGATCCAGGTGGACATGCGGAAAAACCTGCGCATTCAGCAGTTCACCGACCTTCTTATCCGCGCCTTCCGCCAGCTCTCGCTCCAGCCTCGCGAAGTCGATAACACCAATGACACCCCGTCGATCCATCACCAGCCGCGTTCGCGATTCACTCGATCGAACCTCCTCCAGCGCCTCCCGAACCGTGATTTCGGCCGGCAGGAACTGGCTCGCATTCTGCATGATTCCTGCTACCCGACGCTGACCGGATCGTTGGCGCGTCTTCGCCGTCGGCAGGTGTATGCCATCCTGCACGGCCAGCGCTTCGTAGATGGGCTCGTGCTGCAACAGTGAAGCAATGAAAAGACTCACCAGATTCGCAATCATCAGCGGGACGATCACGGCATAGTCCTGCGTCATCTCGAAGATCATCAGCACCGATGTCATGGGCGCGCGCACAACCCCCGCGAACACCGCGCCCATCCCAACCAGTGCGTAAGCGCCCGGCGTCGCCGTGTAAGCGGGGAACAAATGATGCGCCACGGTCCCCACCGCACCTCCCAGCATCGCTCCAATGAAGAGGGCTGGGCCGAAGATACCGCCCGCGTTGCCCGAAGCATAGCTGGTGGTAACGGCGATAAGTTTCAATACCACCAGCAGCACCATCAGGTTGAACGCCATCCTCCCGTTCAACGCGTCCCCGACAAACCCATAACCTACGCCCAGAACCTGCGGCACAAACCAGCCCATCAGACCGACCAGCAATCCGCCCGCGACTGGTTGGAACCAGACCGTGTTCTGCGGGAACCGCAGGAAGCGCGCCCGCATACCCAGCAAGAGCCTGGTGAAGGCCGCCGAAACGACACCGCCAGCCACGCCGAGCACCGCATAGACCGCAAACTCCGCCGGACTTACCAGTCGATATTGGGGAACTTTGAAGAGGGGATGATCGCCGAGAGAGACACGGAGAGCCATCCAGGCCGTTGCCGAAGCCAGCACCACTGCGCCCATCACCGGTGCGTTAAGATCGCCCACAATTTCTTCGAGCGCAAACAGCACCGCTGCCAGAGGCGTATTAAACGCGGCTGCAATGGCCGCCGCCGCTCCCACCGGAATCAGTTTCTTGACCTGCTCGGGGCGCAATCCCAGCAGGCGTCCCAGCACCGAACCAATGCCCGCGCCAACCTGAACCGAAGGCCCTTCGCGCCCCAGCGGGATTCCGCTGGCAAGCGTAACCGACGTACAGAAAAACTTGCCCAGCACGGTGCGCAGCGTGATGCGCCCTTCGCGCGCATACAGCGCGGCCTTGGTCTGCGGCACGCCGCTGCCGCGTGCGTTCGGAAAATAGCGATAGAGCAGGTAGCCGATAATGAGCGAGCCGGCGACTGGGAACAGGAGGCGTCGCCACGGAGCACCGCCGACCGGGTAGAGCCGCATCCCAAATCGTTCCGTAAGCACAATGAATGCTGCGACCGCGAAACCGGTCAGTGCGCCGATCACGATTGCCAGGACCAGAAAAATCTGGTCCTCAGATTGCCGCAGTCCAGCCAGGCGGGTCAGCAGTAAGGTTTTCCACCGGGTCCGGCTCGTTATCGGGGAATTTTCGACGTTTTCACCCATCTCCAAAGAAATGCTCCACGATAGGATAACCCGCTGAGATTAGTTTGGAAGGCTACTAAGCTTGCCGCGTCTTTTTGTGTCATTCTTGTCAACTGTCGAGAGATCGCCGATCCGCTCATCGAAACACTGCGACGCGGCGGTCCCTCGCCTTGTGTTGGGAAAACGTCCAACCATGTGGCATCATCGTGATTAGAGCGCAGTGACTATCCCACGCCCCACTTCATTCCGCGATAAGACTCCAGGCTTTCGCGCTCTCGCGTTTGGACTTGTGTTGCTGGCTGTGTGCGTGTTCGCGTGGGGGCTGAAGTACAAGCTTTCGCTTTACGATCCGCCCCGCGCGGTCTCCCACAATATGCCGGCGGCGAAGCTGCTGGCGGGAAAAGAGCGCAGTGTTCCTCTCGCCGGAGCCCAGCTCCGGGTGAATCCAGTCGTCCCGCCCCTGTTGAGCACTCTGGCGGTCGCGTTCCTGGCGCTGGCAGCAGCCAAATCGCGCGTCGGCTTCGGTGGCTGGATCGGGAGATCGTCGACGCTTCGTATCGTGCCGGCATGCGCTCGATCCGGTAATTCTTTCGTTCGACCCCCGCCGCGCACCCGCTAATCCTCATCTAAGTACGCGCCAGCGGCTGCGCAGCCTCCCCAAAAACTCGGCGCTGCGAGCACGCCAGCGCGTCCTTTTCCGGTCAATCTTCCGATCAGGCCCGGGGCCTTCAATGCACAGGAAGGTAGTTTCCGCACATGCGCAAACGTTTTTGGATCCTCGTCTCCGCCCTCGCTGTCGCGATGGTGGTGGTGGTGTTGGTTTGTTATGGTCATCGCCGCCCTGCGACAGTCGAGGCCGCGCCGGGCCCGCCCGCGGCGCAGGTGGCCGTGGTGCAGCGCGGCAATATCGAACAGGTGCTCACCCTGGCCGGACAGTTTCAGCCCTACCAGGTCGTCGATGTCCATCCCAAAGTCTCCGGCTTCATCCGCCACATCTACGTCGACATCGGCGACCGCGTGCACCGGGGGCAAACGCTGGCGGTTCTGGAAATTCCGGAGCTGAAGGCCCAGCTCGCCGGCACCGTCTCCGAAGTAGCCCGCGGCAGCGACGAGATCGTGCGCGCGCAGCATGAAGTCAAGCGCGCCGAGTCAACGTACGATGCCCTGCATTCGGACTATCAGCGTCTCCTCCAAACGTCGCAGGCGCAACCTGGACTGGTGGCGCAACAGGAACTGGACGACGCACAGGCCAAAGACTTGTCGTCCGCCGCGGAGGTGGATGCAGCCAAAGCGGCTCTCGCCGCGGCTGGGAAGGGCATGGAAGTCTCGCAGGCCGACAACCAGCGGGTCAGCGCCATCGAGGATTACACGAACGTGATCGCCCCGCTCGACGGCGTAATCGTCTGGCGCTACGCCGATACGGGCGCGCTCATTCAGTCCGGCATCAGCTCCAACAGCCAGGACCTGCCCATCGTGAAGCTCGCGCAGAGCGGGATCATGCGCCTGCGTCTGCCGGTTCCCGAGGCATATGTCCGCTACGTGCATCTCGGCGACACCGTCAAGGTGCGCGTGGACGCGCTGGGTCGCTCCTTCACCGGCACGGTGGTGCGGTTTACCCGCGAACTGAATTTCGAGACGCGCACCATGGAGACCGAAGTCGACGTCTCGAACCAGGACCTCTCCATCGACTCGGGGATGTATGCGAATGCCATGCTCCGCCTGAACCATGCAGACGATGTGCTCACAATTCCCGCGGGGGCCATCGTTCTGAACGACAACAAACAGCAGGTGTATGTGCTCGACAGCCGTAATCACGTGCACATTCGCCGGGTGGATGTCGGCATCGAGGGCAATCAGCTGGCGGAGATTGGGGGCGGCCTCAACCCCGGCGATCGCGTGATCCTGGCTGCCCAGGCAAAATACGCAGAAGGCGAGGCAGTGACCCCGGTGGTTGAGAAGACGCCTGCCTCGGAAACGGCTCCGCGGTCCGGCGGCATGATCGACATGAACGCGCAGACCAGCTCTGCGAGCGAGGGCCCCCAGTAAATGCCAAAGTTCGCGCTGCGTTTTCCGTATTTCATTCTCATGCTGTGCCTCATGGTATCCCTCGTCGGCATGGTCAATCTGTTCTCCATGCCGGTGGATCTGTTCCCGGACATCGATATGCCCGTGGTGGTGGTAGCCACGTTCTATAACGGCATGCCGCCCCAGCAGATCGAAGCGGACATCACGAATACCTTCGAGCGATTCTTTACCCTCGCCGCCAACGTGGACCATAGCGAATCCCGCTCCCTCACCGGCGTCAGCCTCATCAAGATCTACTTCAAGCCGGGTACCGATCCCAACGCCGCCCTGAGCAACGTAGCCAACCTCGCGATGGCCGATCTGCGGCGCCTCCCACCCGGTACGCTGCCGCCTGTGGTGCTGGGTCTGACTGCCTCAACGCAGCCCGTCTGCCTCGTCACGCTCGAAGGCAAAGGCCTGAATGAGACGCAGCTGAAGGATCTGGCGCAGTTCCAGGTACGCAACCAGATTTCCAATGTCCAGGGCGCCTCCGTTCCTCAGCCGTACGGCGGCACTTATCGCCAAATCCAGGTCTACGTCGATCCACTGAAGCTGGAGGCGCGCAACCTCAGCTTGAGCGACGTGGTGCAGTCGGTCAACAGTTCGAACTTTATTCTTCCGGCAGGCGACGTGCGCATCGGAAACAAGGATTTCAATATTTACGCCAACAGCCAGTTCCCGGATGCGGAATCGATGAACCAGATGCCGCTGAAATCCGTCGGAAACGGCTCGGTGCTGGTGGCCGATGTGGGCCACGCTGTCGATTCCGGCGCGTTGCAGTACAACATTGTGCGCATCGATGGCCAGCGGTCGGTGTATGTTCCCGTTTTCAAGCAGGGCGGCAACAGCAACACCATCACCATCGTGAACGGGATGAAGAATGCCATCAAACACCTGGTGGATATCCCGGCGTCGCTCAGGACCGCGGTGGTCTTCGACCAGTCCGTTTTTGTGAAACTGGCGCTGAAGCAGCTGGTCAACGAAGCGACCATCGGCCTGGTGCTCACCGGGCTGATGATCCTGCTGTTTCTCGGCAGCCCGCGCGCCACGGTGGCAGTGATGCTGTCGGTTCCCCTGTCAGCGGTCGCCTGCTTGCTGATGGCCAACATCCTCGGAGGGACCATCAACACGATGATCCTCGGCGGTCTGGCGCTGGCCTTCTCCCGCCTCATCGACAACGGCATCGTCGTGCTCGAGAACATCTTTCGCTACATGGAAATGGGAGAGCCGCCGCGCCTCGCCGCGGAGAAAGGCGGAACCGAAGTCTCGCTGGCGGTACTCGCGGCCACCGTTACCACGTCCATCGTGTTTCTCCCTGTAGCTGCACTTTCCGGAGTGAGCAAGTATCTGTTCACTCCACTGGCGCTCGGCGTCGTGCTTTCCATGTTTGCCTCGTACGCCTTCGCTATGACGGTCGTTCCGCTTTTTTGCGCCATGTTCATCCACCCGTCCGGCGAAGTGAAACAGGATCAAACCGAGAAGCCGAAGCGGCGCTTCGGATTCCAGCCCATCGTCGAAAAGTTCAACGTCTACTTCGTGCGCATGGTGAACTGGTACGAGCGCCTGGTGCGCCGATCGCTGCAACGGCCGGGGGTGACCACCGCAGGCATCCTGGGTGGCGTGGTGGTGCTGCTGGTTGTGACATTCCCCTTCCTGGGGCGCGCCTATTTTCCGCGGACCGATCCGGGACAGTTCGTCATTAACGTACGCATGCCCAGCGGCACTCGGCTGGAGGTCAGCGATCAGTACATTGCCCGGGTAGAGCAGATCATTCGCGAAGAAGTCCGGCCGAAGGATCTGGGCATGATCGTCTCCAATATCGGCGTCTATCCCGATCTCTCCGCCATCTTCACTTCCAACGCCTCGATGGACACGGCCTTCGTGCAGACCAGCCTGAAAGAGGGCCATTCCATCGGCAGCTATGAATACATGCAGCGCGTACGCGACCGCCTCTCGCACCAGATGCCCGAGCTGACGACATTCTTCCAGGCAGGCGGCCTGATCGACGGCGTCATCAATCAGGGCCTGCCCGCGCCCATCGACGTGCAGGTCAGCTCTATGGACATGAACGGGGCCTACACCCTCGCCGAACAGCTGGCCGCGAAGATCAGGACCTTTCCCAATGTCAGCGGGACCTACATTCCCCAGGATGTAAACTACCCCGGTATCGCACTGAACATCGATCGTGAAAAAGCCAGCCTGATCGGTCTTTCGGCGAAGGATGTCGTGGACAACGTCATCACCGCCCTTACCTCCGACGGCATGGTCGCGCCGAGTTACTGGATCGATCCAAAAAGCGGCAACAACTACATGGTGACCGTCCAGTATGCGAATCGCTGGATCGACAACATGACCATGCAGGATTTCGAGAACATCCCGCTGCGCGCGCTGCATCCCGCGGGCTACAGCCCGCTCGACGAAGCACTTCAGGCTTCGGATACCAGCCCGGAGCAATGGGTCGGCTCCCACCGAGCCGGCTATACGCCGCTCGGCTCCGTCGCGAACATGAAGCTGATCAATACGCCCACGGAAGTGGATCACTACCAGATCCGGCGTGTGATCGACGTCTATGTGGCGACAAAGTCCGAGGCGCTGGGCCAAACTGGCAAGCAAATTCGCGATCTGATGGCCAATACCAAAACCGACCGGGATACGTTGCTCACTTTGCGCGGCGCTGTGGTCAACATGAATGACGCCTTCGAGGACTTTGGATTAGGGCTGGTGATCGCGGTGGGTCTGGTGTACCTGGTGCTGATGGCCCAGTTCGCTTCATTCGTCGACCCTTTCATCATTCTCATGGCGATTCCCCCGGGCATCGCCGGCGTCGTGCTGCTGTTGCTGGTGACGGGCAGCACCCTCAACATCATGTCGCTGATGGGAATGATCATGATGACCGGCATCGTAGTGTCGAACAGCATTCTCATCGTCGATTTCTCCAACATCCTGCACAGCCAGGGCCTGCTCCTGCTTGATGCCACCGTCGAAGCCTGCAAGATGCGCCTTCGCCCCATCCTGATGACCTCCATGGCCACCCTGCTGGGCATGATTCCCATGGCCATCGGCGCCGAGGCGGGCAGCGAACAGTACGCGCCGCTGGCTCGCGCTGTCATCGGCGGTCTCGGTGTCTCCGTCGCGGTCACCATGTTCCTCGTCCCCGCGGTCTATCTCGCAATTCATACGCGACAGGAGCGCAGAGCGAACGAACGCCGAGGAGCCGAGGCATGAGGAGAACTCCGATCCTGATCGCCGCTGCGCTCGCCGGTTGTGGATGGCTCTCCGCGCAGTCCGCGCTGCCCGCCGCGCCTGGTCCCCGCGTCATCGCCCTGCCGCAAGCCCAGCCTGGTGCGAAACCGGCGTTCCTTGCGCAGGCGGCGGCAGCCGGCCAGACGCCCGCGCCCACCACCGCCGCACCGTCCGCCACCGCAAATTTTCTCCAACTCACTCTGGCCCAGGCCGAGCAGACGGCCATTCGCAATAACCCGCGCGTAAGCGTCGGCAAACTCATGGCGCTGGCGCAGCACGAAATCTACCGCGAAGCGAAGTCCGCGGAGTTGCCGACCGCCAATGCGGCTGCGACTGCTGTACAAGCTGAAGAAGCGAGCCGCCTTTCCGCCGGATCGCTGACCGCCTCACGCCTGCTCCAGCATGTAGGTGGGGGTGCAAACTTTACGCAGCTCATCTATGACTTCGGGCACACCCACAACCTCGTGCTCTCGCGCAAGCTGGAGGAGAAGGCGTCGAACGCCAGCGCGCTCGCGACGGCCGAGGAAATCGTGCTGGCCACCGACCAGGCCTTCTACGATGCCCTGACCGCGCAAGCGGAGCTGAATGTGGCGCGTCAAACCGTCAATGCGCGCCAGACCACCGAGACTCAGGTAGGCGAGATGACGCGCAACAAACTTAAGTCCACCCTGGATCTCAGCTTCGCCGACGTGGATCTGTCGCAGGCCCAGCTCTTCCAGCTCGACGCGCAGGACAACGCGGATGCCGCCATGGCCGGTCTCGACGCGGTTCTGGGCATCGACCACAGCGTCCAGTACGCGCTTGTCGAGGATACGACGCCCCCGCCGCCTCCACCGCCCGCGCCCGACCCACTCATCCAGAGTGCCCTGCAACAGCGCCCGGATTTGCAGTCGCTCAGCTACGAGACCGAGTCCGCGCAGAAGTTCGCGCGCGCCCAGTGGGACCAGCTCCTGCCCTCCATCAGCGCCGCGGGCACGGCCGGCATCGTCCCGGTTCATCCCGGCACGTATTACATCGCCAACTGGTGGGGCGCGATCGGCGGAAACGTGAATATTCCCATCTTCAACGGGTTTCTCTTTTCATCCGAAGCGAAAGAGGCGAAGTACCGCGCCCAGGCCGCAGCCGAAAACACGCGCGACCTGCGCGACCGCATCGTGCGCGACGTGCGCACCTCGTGGCTGCAGACCACCATGGGCTGGCAACGCATGAAGGTGACGGCCCAGTTGGTGCAGCAGGCCAACCTTGCCATGAACCTGGCGCAAACCCGTTACAAGCTGGGGCTCAGTTCGATCGTCGAGCTAAGCCTGGCGCAACTGCAACAAACCAGTGCGCAGATTCAGGACACCAGCGCGCGGTACCAATACCGCCTCTCGCTGGCAACATTGAATTACGAAACCGGTGTCGGACCGTAGATGCAGATCAAGGTGCGATCCGGCCTACCGCCTGTTTTTCTCGCCGCTCGCTGAGACGGGCGCGTCGGACCTCCACTTCGGTTTTCACGCCGGCAACTACGGACCAAGAGTCCTCGCCGCCGCCCTTTCTCTCAACTACCGGTGCACTCATGGTGCTGCTGCGAGCCAGTCATCCGCCGGCGGGGCAACCACCCTGATTGTTTCGCTGGGTATCATCTCCCATCCCCGAGATCTCGTCATCATTAGAAGTCGCGGTGTTTCTTTTGGTTTCACAGGCGCTCGTCATCAATCGCCTGCGGGGTTGCTATATCCCAGTGGAACTCTCATCGGGACGCATCGGTTCCGTCGTGAGCGGCGCACGCATTCTGGAGAAGGGGGGCTATTGGTCGCGATGAGAACTCCAGGCTGAACCTTGGCGAACCATCTTAAATTCTGCCCTCAGCCAGGACCAGCGTGTTTCATCAAAAAAATCGGTGGCCTTAGGGTGTTAGATGATGCGCTCACGAAAAGTAGGCTGAGCCCCCCACGGCTCAGCCTCCTGGACCCACTTGGTTTTGGTAGCAACTTGGTAGCAAATAGCGCCCGGAGTGCCGGTTTCTTGCCATCCCACCGGCTTTTAACTCCTTTATTGCCCTCAGCCGGTCGCTATAGCGCTACCTTGACACGGTAGAGGTCAGGAGTTCGAGTCTCCTCGTGCCTACCATCTTCTCAATAACTTGCGGCGAAGTGACGGCGTTGGTTGGTCTGTGGCCGGACAGATTTTGCTGCCAAAACGCTACCAAGTCACGTTCGGATCCGACGCATCTCTTTGACTCCGCACCAGAGATAGCCGCAAAGACCCTCCGACCTCTACCGCGCTCGAAAAGGGATCACGGCCTCCGGATGCGTCATGCATCGGGATCACCAAGCCGGAAGAGGATGGTTGCTGGCTTGCAATCAAGCGCACGACTTCCTGCTGACCGAGTACCTGCGGCAGCCGAAGAACCCGGGTATGGACGGTTTTGAGGTTTTGCGTGCATTGCCTGGAGAAGACCTGCCCGCAGTCATTTTTCTGGCAGCGTATGAGCAACATGTTTTGCGGGCATTCGATGTTTCATGCGCCGCATTACCTTTTGAAACCGGTGGACGGCACGCGCTTCGCGGCAGCGGTCGGTCGACCTCGTGATTCCGAATTAAGAGCGGTCATGGCACAGCGGGTTATGAAAATGCCGGACGGCGCCTCGGATGGATACACCTCCCGATTTACGGTGCAAACCGGGTCCCGCATTCAAATCGTCACTGCAGAGGATGTTGAGTGGATTGGCGCTGCGGGCGACTACGTTGAACTCCACGTCAACGGTCGTTCTTTCCTGTTGCGAGACAATGGCTTCTCTCGAACAGGGGCTCGACCCGGCAAAGTTTCTTCGCATACACCGCTCCCGAATTGTGCAGTCAAAAGGCATACTGGAACTGCGATCCATCGGGAACCGCGAATTCACGGTGAACCTTTCGGACGGCTCGGAGCATCGATCCAGCCGCACCTACGCTGATCGAATCGAGCGCTGGTTGTCATCTGGCCGAACTTGACAAACGGTTAGCGCTGTCAGCGATATTTGGGATTTCGACCCTAATCAATTTGCGTTGCGGTGGCGGCAGCGGGAATTGTTGCAGCGATGAATCACCCTGCGGCAAGATCTGCCGCTTCATGACCGTCAGGCACTCGCGCGGCGGCGTTGATTCTCTCAGTAAACATTTACTTGACTGTTGGCACTGATTATAGGGAGTATGAATCTTTCTTGAGCCAGTGTATTCTGTAAACGCATTCTCCAACGGCGACTCGCCGATCCAGGTCTTCGCGGCCGTGGGCCCAGAGGCCGCCGCGCATGGACATTCATGCCGTGGCGACGCTCGCTGATGTTTCGATTGCCACCGTGTCCCGCACCATTAACCATATCCCTACAGTCAATCCCCATATGGCGAAAAGGGTGTGGGAAGCGGTTCGGGAACTCAACTATTTCCCGAATACACAAGCCCGCGGACTCGTCTCCGGCCACAGCCGCCTGCTCGGTCTGATTGTCTCGGAGATTACCAACCCATTTTTCCCCGAACTCATTCACGGATTCGAAGACACCGCCGTAGAGAACGGATACGAAGTCCTGGTCAGTTCCACCAGCTACGATCCCGATCGAATGTCCGTCTGCATCCGGCGCATGCTCGAGCGACAGGCTGACGGCGTCGCTGTGATGACCTTTGGTATCGAAGAGCCGCTGCTGAAACAGCTGGCTGAGCGCAACATCCCCCTCGTTTTTGTCGATATTGGTCCGGAACGCCCGGGGATCAGCGTCTTGAAGGTGAATTATCATCATGGAATCCGTCAGGGCGTCCAGCATCTCGCTGCGCTCGGTCATCGCGACATCGCGTTCGTGACCGGCCACTGCGGCTACACTCTGCCTGTTCTCGCTTAGCTGCATTTCAACAAACGCTGCGGGACTGCAATGTTCACAACGCTCCCGAGTGGATTCTCGAAGGAGACCACACCATGGAGGGGGGCATGGCGGCGACCGAACGGCTGCTGAGCAAAAAGACTCTGCCCACCGCGATCATGTGCTCCAACGATATGGCTGCCATCGGCGTGCTGCATAAACTCTACCGGGACAATTTCCGGGTCCCCGGCGACATATCACTGATCGGTTTCGATGACATCCATCTTACCGAGATGATGATTCCACCTCTCACATCGGTACAGTTATCACGCCTGGATCTAGCGCGAGCGGCCGTATCCGCTCTCCGGGCCCACGTTGAAGGGACTGCCCCGAAGCGTGAATACTACATCGACACTCGGCTCGTCGTGCGCGAATCTACCGGCCCTCCGCGAGGAACGATGCCTGCTCTGCGCAACGCTAAGAGCAGGAGCCAGAACCGGGCCCATCTTACTGACTCGGGGGTACGCCGCTGAGCTGATAACGGCGCCCGGCATTTTTGTTATCCTCATCGGCCAGCTTTTGCGCTGTAAGCAGCTCGCGATCCGATTCTTCTTTCTGGCCGAGGCGACTTAGGGTCAGTCCCAGATAATAATGGCCCGGTTGGTAACCCGGCGCTGCGCCGGTTGCGCGCCGCAAATAGGCAAGGGCTTGTTCATAGCGTTTTTCCCGGTACAATGCTTGCCCAGCACCGGTAAGAGCTCCACCATGCTGCCCATTGCGTGCCAGTACCTTTTCGAAGTAACTCAAAGCCTCGCTGTAGTTATCCTGTTTCAGAGCTACGTCGCCCAGCTCGTAATAGGCTTCGGTCTGCAAGGGCTGAAGTTCAATCGAACGCTGGAACTCCCCGCGCGCCTGGTCGAACTGCATGCCGAGCTCGTAAACGCGGCCCAGGCCATAGTGAGCGCTGGCGTCGTCCGGACGCGCCTTCAGATAGGTCGTCATATTCTGCTCTGCAGCGTCTAACTGGCCCTCATCGATCTTCACCCGCGCCATTGCATAGTAGTTGTCCGGATTGCCGGGATCGATTTCCTGCGCGCGAGCGAGCGCCTTTTCCGCATCCGGATAGAGCTGCATTTCCTCTTCCAGAATGCCAATATCGAATAACAGGCGAGCGTTGCCCGGCGCATAGTCCTCGGCACGCATCATGTCCCGCAGCGCTTCAACCATATGGCCTGCGCTCCGCTCCTTCAGCGCCAACGCTTCGCTGGCCTTCACTTCCCCGTCCAGGGCCTGAGGATCGCCAGGATTGCTGCCGAGGATAGCTTCAAAGACAGCGCGCGCCTCGTCGGGTTTCCCCGCCTGTAGCAAAGCCAACCCGTCCTGAGGCGAGGTCGGCGACTGGGCGAGCGAAGACTCAGGCACGGCGAGTAACAGCGAGACAGCGATTGAACAACATCCCCACCCGTGCATAGCAACAACCCGTACCAAACTCATTGTGGACGGACAGAAACTGTTTTGCAATTCCGCGCTGCGCATAGGCTGAAGGGATTGCGAGCTCCACAAAAAAGAGGGAGTCAGACGGCTCTGACTCCAAGGGAGGCTCAACAATATTCAAATCAAGCAAGCTGGGCGGAGCAGGGATGACTCCCGACGCTCCGCCCGATGCGACACTAGAAGGTGATGCGGCCGCTGACCTGCAATTGGCGCGGACCATAATCGACCGTGGTTGGAATGCCGAAGCCCGTGTTCTGGCTGGAGTCACCCGGCTCCGTATCCGGCAGCCCCATACGATGGCGGTTGAAGACGTCAATCGCCTCGCCTTTCAGGACGAACTTCACGCGCTCAGTAACGGAGAAGCTCTTGAGAAGGCTGACGTCTTCCGACTTCCACATCGGCCCGGTAATCGCCTCCGTGATACGAGGAATTCCGGTACCGAAGACGTAGGGATCATACGAGCATCCGTCTGCACAACTGGGTGAGATCGTCCGCAGCCACTGCTGTCCCGTGTTCGTCACGCCTTCACGGTTCTCGTCGACAAAGGCCGCATCCGTAAGCGGAACTCCAGGATCGGATGCGCTGTTGGTGCCCGGCGGCCGATAGGCCGGCTTGAACCAGGATTGCTGATTAAAGAAGCTGGGGCCGTTCTTGTTGCTCTTATACGCGGCGCTGGCGAAGCTATTTCCTGCCGCGGCCGGGCCCAGGGTGAAGCGGAAGCAGTTTTGGTAGTACGGCACGCCGGTTGCGCACCCAAAGTCGACTGGCTGACCGCTTTCATAACGCTGGATGCCACCCACCTCCCAACCGCCCAATACCTCATCGGCCAGACGATTGTGATTGAGGAACGAGCGTCCCTTTCCGAACGGCAGCTGATAAAGGTAGCTGATCGACAAAGTGTTCGGGATGTTCTGGACACTAACCGCCTTCTCTGCCCGGTGGTCCAGCGAGTTCTGCGTTTGAGACCGGTAACTGTCATAGCTGAACGGAATGGTCGAGTCAGCATCGGTCTCGTTCTTGGACCAGGTGTAGGAGACGTTGAGGTTGAAGCCCTGGCGGAAGCGGCGATTAAGCGAGGTCACCAGCGCGTCATAAGAGGAATGTCCCAGGTTCTCAAGGCAGCAGTCGGCGGCTACGTAGTCGTACTGCGGATACGGCCGGACCGTCTGGCCCAGGGTACCGATAAACGTCGAATACGGCGCGTTAAAGGTTTGGCCGTTTGCCGTTGTGGAGCCGCCTGGCGTGTTAATTCTGTTTCCGTTGTCGTTCAGGTGATCGCCCAGAGAGAAATACTTCGGGTCGAGGTTATTGGAGTTAGAGAGGAAACCAGAATGCAGGTTCTGCGCCGTCTCACCAATATAGCCGAGGGTGAAAATCAGGTCCTGCGCCACTTCATCCTGTAACTGCACGCTCCAGTTGCTGGTCATCCCAGGCCGACCGTCCGTAGGTGTAATCACCTCGCCTCCAACCGCCAGTGGGTTGCCTGGACCTCCATCGTCCTGGGTTGGACTGGTGTTCGGAGCGAAAAAGGCAGGCGTCCACGGCGCATAACCGGTATCGAGATTGAACGCCGGAGTAAAGCCCGCTGCCGTTCCCGGCCCGGAATAGATGGAGCCAATGCTGCGGAATTGCGAATAACCCAGCGTCATCGATGCACCGAAGTCACTGTACTGCAGCGGCGCGTAAAGAATAGCGGCGCCGCCTCGCAGCACGGCTCTGTCGTTGGTGTGGGGCAGCACATAGGCAAATCCAAGGCGCGGACCTATGTCCTTCTTCCAGGTATTCGTCCACGCCGTGTTGCAGTGGCAATTCGTGCCGAAGACCAGCGCACCGGGCAGACCGCCGGCGAGCGTATCGGGGGCCGTATAGCTGAACTCCGACGTATCGTTATCCGCCTCATGCCGAGGAACATCGACGTCGTAGCGGATACCCAGGTTCAGCGTCAGCTTCGCGTTCACCTTCATGTCGTCTTCAAAGAAGCCCGCGATGTAATACGAGTTCCAGCGCGAGTTGTGGTTATAAACATTCTGGTTGGCGTAATCCAGGTCCCCCAGTTCGAAGCCCGCAAAGCTGTTGCCGCTCTGGAACTGCGGGATCCCGCCGAAGTCCGCCACATCGGTTTCGCTGCGCAGGAAGCTGAGGTCGGGGATGGTTTTAAGGATGGTCGTGTACTGCTGATGGCGGAAGTCGACCCCGAACATATAACTGTTCCGGCCCTTCTGCCAGGTCACGATGTCGTTGGTCCGGATGCCGTTGTCGATATTGTCGCCGTTGTTGCCCACGCCCCAGCCGGAATACTGATCCAGCCCGTCCCACGATACCGTTGGGAAGGAATCGGTATAGAAGTTAGGCGCCCCATCGGCGGCCAGGTTCTGCGGCGAGCCGATCTGCGGAGCATAGTTAACGCTGTTGGTGCGGTTATAGCCTACGTTCACGTGGTTTAGCAGTGCCGGCGTAAACGCGTAGTCCCAGCCAACGCGGGTGTAATGGGTTTCGAAGTCCTGCAGATAGGCCGAGTTATTGAACGGATTCGGCATATCCAGCGCCCCGTGGACGCTGTAGTTATCGCGCGAGCTGTATGAACCCCATGCTTTGCTCTTTTCCGTGAACGACTGATCAATCCGCACGGTGATGGTGGTGTTCTGCGTCGGGTTCACATAAGCCTGCGAATAGTTGCCCGCGGGCCCGTACAGATTGGTCGACTGCGGCGTCTGATTGGGGTCGGGCAGACCTTTCATCATCGCCGTGGCTACCTTGCTGAACCGCGCCGTAGGAACCACATTGTTCGTGGTAAACGGGAAGCGGCAAATGATACCGCTGGGCTCGGTCGTCGTTGTTGCCGGATCGAAGATCTGATTCTGCAGAACCACCTGCCCTGTGCACGGATTGGTCAGTGCGGTTGGCCCTCCCAGCAGCGCGGTGAAATCGCCCCCTTTCTCGGCCGCCGTCGGTACCGTCGATACCGCAGTAGCTCCCAGCTTTAGCCGGTACTGCTCCCACCCGAAGAAGAAGAACGTCTTGTCGGTTCCGTTGTAAAGCAGTTTGCCGGGATGCGTGGGGCTGGGAATCTTAACCGGGCCTCCAAAGGTGCCGCCGAAATCGAACTTGCTGTCCTGCGGACGGCTATAAGCACAGCCGTCGGTGGCTTTCCCTGCGCAGTCGATGTCGATGAAACCGTTGTTGAACCAGTTATTCCCATCAAAGGCTGCATTCTTCAGGAAGAAATAAGCAGATCCGTGGAATTCGTTGGTGCCGCCCTTGGTAGAAAAGCTCTCGATACCGGCCGTGGTGCGGCCGTACTGTGCCGACGGCGTCGAGGTCGTGACTGACAGTTCCTGCAACGCCTCGATCGAGGGCGATGTCTCGTCGAACGACGATCCATTCTCGCTGCGCTGAATGCTGGCACCGTCGAGCAGAACCTCCGCGCCGTAGCTCTGACCGCCGGCCAGTTTCGCAAAGAAGACGCCGTTCTGGTTCAGACCGGTAGGTACACCACTGCCCGGTCCCGTTGTGCCCGGCACGAGGAAAGCGAATGCTTCAGGGGAACGGAGGCCGCCCACGCCGGTCGCCATCGATAGCGGCAGGTCTTCAATCTCCTTTTTTGAGATCGTGCCGACAACGCTGGAGGACTCGGTCTCGATGGTGGGCGCACTCGCATCGACCGTAACCGTTTCCGAGACAGATCCGGCCTTGAGCACCACATTCAACGAGGAGACCGTGCCAATCGTGATCAGGACACCCGTGCTCGTCGATTTCGAAAACCCCGGAGCCGTGACCGTGACGTTGTAACGTCCAATCGGAAGCTCGGTGAAGCGGTACGAGCCGGAGCTCGTGGAGACCGTGTCGCTTTTGAAACCCGTATCGACCTCTGTCACCACAATGTCTGCCCCGGCGATGACCGCGTCTGACGTATCGGCGACGGTGCCGGCCAGCGCACCCTGACTGGATTGGCCGAATGAAAAGGATGTCGCGAACATCGCGAAGAGTGCGAACCAAAGGGAAACCAAACTATGCCTACCCGATACCTTGCGCATGCGCCCCTCCTGAAGAGTCGAACCCAACATTTCTTGATTGCCGAATGCAGCAAACGTTTTCTCAATCCGCCACAGCGACTTGTTTTTAGATCGGACGCAAGGTTAAATCAGCGGCGTTTTGACTGTCAAGCATAAAACTCAATCGAAAGTTTGGGCCTCAGTAACCCCTTGTAATTCTTGACTATTATGAAGATTCTTCCCTAATCACCCGCTTTGAGTTTCGAAGCTGATCGATAGCACGCCGCTCTCGGCGATGAGTTTCGTATTGAAATTTGTGCCCAGGAATCGGACACCTTGCGGGATGGATTGGTGATATCGTTTACCGGGACTGGCGAGGGGGGCGGCCCGCTCATTCTCTCCTCCGGCCCACCCGATCAGGCGTTCAGTCGCCCTGCGCTGAAGGACGCGGGAGACAGCCGGGTTGCGCTATGATCGCGAACTGAGCAAGGGATGCTGAACCATATGCCGTTGCACGTTCGCCGGTTGTTCTGTGTTTCTCTCCTGATTGGCCTGTGCATGCAGGCGCCGATCTCGTCCCGAGCCCAGGAAGGCCCTGCCTCCGAAGCCGACCGGCTGATGCAGAGTGGCGCTGCCGCGGTCCGGCAGGGTAAGCCCGCCGAGGCTGAGCACGACTTTCGCCTGGCGATTGCCGCCGATCCTCATTCGGCCAACGCCTGGCTTGGGCTCGGCATGTCGCTGCTGCGCGAAAACGAACCTGAGCCAGCGCAGGAGGCACTGAAACAAGCGATCGTCGACGATCCCCAAATCCATGGTGCTCGCATGTTCCTCGGGATCGTGGACTACCAGCGCAACGATTTCGACGAAGCCGTCGCCTTACTACGCGCCGAGGCGGCTCTCGAACCAGACAATCCTGAGGTGCTGACATGGATCGGCATCGTGGAACTGGCGGCGGGACATCCGGAGCAGGCAACGGCGCCTCTCGATCATGCTGCAACTCTCCAGCCGCGCGACCTGAGCATTCTTTACTACCAGGGGCGCGCCCACACTCTGATGGCACAGAGTGTCTATCAAAAACTTTTCGACCTCGGCCCCAACTCCTGGCAGATGCACCGCGCAATGGGAGAGGTTTATTCGCAATCGAAGCAGCCGGAAAAAGCGATCGCCGAATTTCAGGCGGCGCTGGCGAAGCAGCCCAACGATCCGGACCTGTACCAGAACATCGGGGACGAGGATCAGCGCCTGAGCCGCTTCGACGAAGCGACGAAGGCCTACGAACAAGCGCTGAAAATTCATCCTGGCGATGGGCCGGCCCTTTATAACCTCGGCAAAATCCAGGTTCAGACCGGCGATCCGAAGCAGGGAGTGACGCTCCTCCAGCAAGCGGCCGAGGCGCACGCCCCAGCGGCGCCCGTTTCGTTCTATCTGGGAGTGGGGCTGTCAAAGGTCGGACGTGATGCAGAGGCGGCGCAATGGCTGGAGAAAAGCCTGGCCAGCGATCCGTCTCCGTTCCTGCGCAGGAGCGCGTGGTTTGAGCTGGCTCGGGTGTATCGAAAGCTGAACCGGCCCGAAGATGCGGCGAAAGCTGTAGCAGAACTGAAGAAGCTCGACGCCGCTTCCTCGGCAAATCCCTCGTCCGCAGGAAGCAGCCCGGAGCCCTGAGCGACGGACCGTCGCTCCAAATACCACTACAATCCAGAGGGAACAGGTCCCTGCGCTTATCCGCATAGGAAACTATTTCCTCGCCATCCTGCAGAGCATACACAGGGAGCCGGTAATCCCCTTTCCTTCCTCGACCGAGTAGATGCGGTCGACGGCGGGAATCTTCAGCTTCTCGACAGGCCCTCCAGCCCAGCGAATCTCCACCTCATCCACCGAGGCAGTATCTCCCAGCCCAAAGTGCACGCGCATATCGTTTGAGGAAAGATAACTTCCGCCGCTCAGCACATCCTCGCGCTGGCGCGTCCCGCCAGCAGTCAGATAGACCGTTGTGCCCACCGCATCCCGGGGAGTCTTTCCCTTTCCCGTGAGCTTCAGCTCGATCCAATGGTGGTGGTCCGGGTTCACGTTGCGCAGCAGCAACGGCGGCCCGTCGAGATTATTAATGACCACATCGATCTTGCCGTCGTTGAATATATCTCCAAAAGCTGCGCCGCGACCAACGGCCAGCGCAGCGAGCCCAGTCCCCTCCACCGCCGGGACTAACTCGAATTTGCCATTCCGCAAATTGCGAAACAGCAACGGCCGTTGCGAGTAACTCATTCCCCAGTCCGGATTCTGATCGACCTGCGGATAAACATGCCCGTTCACGATCAGCAAATCTTTCCATCCATCGTTGTCGTAATCGAGAAAGCCATCCCCGAATCCGACAAACGGCACCGTGGGCGACGCGACCCCGGAACGATAGCTTACATCGCTGAAGTTCCCTGTCCCGTCGTTCAGAAAGACGACGTCGTAGTCGTCGGAGAACGTCGTGCTCACCAGGTCCAGATGACCGTTATTCTCGTAATCCCCGGCTGCAAGGCCCATGTTGGAGACTTCGCGCCCATCGCCATTGAGGGCAAACCCGCTGAGATAACTCTGATCGTCGAATGTTCCGTCACCCCTGTTGATATAGAGATAATTGGGCGTCGAGTCGTTCGCGACCAGCAGGTCGGGCCGCCCATCGTTGTTCACGTCGACGAAGAGCGCGCTCAGTCCGTAGAGCCCCTGTTTGTCGCTGACGCCTGCCTTCTCGCTTACGTCGGTGAAGGTCCCGTCGCCGTTGTTGTGGAACAGATGGTCGTGTTCGCCCTGGAGACCGCGCGGCCCGCACATGACGTCGACGCCGCGATACTGGCAGGATCCAGAGCCCGCGGCCTTTGAGCCGGCCACGGGCGGGTGCTGAAAATCGAAGCGAATGTAGCCCGCAACAAACAGATCGAGCCGGCCGTCTCCGTCATAATCCCCAAACGTAGCCCCGGTGTGATCGACCACGATCTCCGGGTTGCCGCTGTCCAGCGCGACCCCCGCCTTTACCGCCACGTCGGTAAACGTTCCGTCGTGATTATTGTGGTAGAGCCGATTTGTGCCAAGATTCGTTACATACAGGTCGGGCCAGCCGTCATTGTCGTAATCACCGACCGCCACGCCGAGTCCCCAGCGATCGTTGGTCACGCCGGCCTTGTCCGCAACATCCGTAAACGTCCCATCGTGGTTGTTGTGGAAGAGCGCGGCACGCGGCGGTGTGGTCTTGCCCGCCTGCGCGTCGAACGTCGATCCATTGACCATATAGATGTCGAGCCATCCGTCGTTGTCGTAATCGAGAAGAGCCACTCCAGAGCCTTTAGCCTCGACAATAATGTGCTTCAGCGCCGTCCCGGTGACGTTATGCCACCGCGTCAATCCAGCCTGCTCCGCGACATTCATGAAGACCACTGGCCCTGTCTTCACAAGCCCACCCGCTGTGATGGGCTGATGCTGGCTGTCGAATTCCGCCTTCTGCGGCCCAGCCGACGCCATTCCGCTCCGCTGCCCAGAGTCGCTGGAAAGTCCCGTCCGCTGCACATCCGGCGCCGTTTGCCCGGCGAGATTCAACCAACTCGCCAGCGCCAGAAATATGCCCGTGCATTGCGGAAGCGGACCTGCAAACCATCTCATTTTGCATTCACCGAATCGCGGGTTCCGTACAACTTTTCGGAAAGCGCCAGTTCCGCTTTGGCCTTGTCCAGCATCCCGAGCGACCGGTAGAGGTGCCCCAGCGTGTAGTGCAACTTCGGATCGTCCGGTGAAAGCGCCACAGCCTCACTCAGCTCGGCGACCGCCCCCTGCGGCTCCCCGGTTGCCGCGAGGGCTTTTCCCATTTTGGCGTGGCAGTCCGCACACCGGGGAGCGAGCATCGCCGCTCGCCGCAACAGGGGGAGAGCCTCCGCTGCGCGATCGTGCTCCAGCAGAAAAGATGAGTAATTCAGATAGGGCCACTCATTCGTGTGAACATCGCTGTCCGCCAGCAGGATAGAACTGCGATAGGTGCGATCCGCATCCTCATTCCGGTTCTGCATCTCGTAAACCAGCGCCAGATTCGTGGTCGCCTTCAGATCCTTCGGATTCAGGCTCAGCGCGCGGTTGAGTGCAATCCCCGCTTCTTCGAAGCGGCTTTGCGTGTAATAACACCGGCCCAGCGAATACCATGCCTGCTCATTCTGCGGATCGAATTCCGTCGCCTTCTTCAGCCACCGTATTGCATCGGGATAGTCGTCCAGCAGCACATAGTCCAGCCCCACGATTCTCAGATCCTCAGCCTTCGGAGTATTCAGCGCCGCAGCCTGGGTGTACGCGCGCAGGGAGTCCGCCGGCTTGTCTTCACGGTGCAGGACAAAACCCAGCATGAAGAATGCGTCGGCCGACTCCGGATGCAGAAGCGTGTAGCGGCGGAGCGCCCCATCCGCTTCAGAGAACTTGCCGATATTGGCCAGCGACTTCCCTTCCAGCAGCAGAGCATCCGAATTCACCGAATCGCTCGATGCGGCATTTGCGAACAACTCGGCCGCCTTCGCGTACTCCCCGCTCTTGAACGCGGCCTTCCCCTCGTCGTAGGGACTCGCTGCCTGCGGCGCGGTCTGTGCAACCGCGGCGAGTATGCCGCCACAAAACAAAACGGCGCCCAGCGCAGCCACTCGCTGCGTTGTTCCCATCATGGCTCTACCTTACTGTTGGAGCGCAGCGTGTGGCCAGCCATCATCCCAGGTTAGCGTGGAAATCTGCAGGGCCGGTCTGCCCGAGTGCGCGTCGTACGCGTGATAGACGATGATGTCCTGGCCGCCAGGCTGCATCAGCACCGACTCGCCGCCCGGCCCCAGCCACCGCTCGTTCGCCGTTAGCAATGATGTACCTCCGCCTTCCATCATCGGAACGCCATCCTGATCCGCGTATGGGCCGGTCACCTGCTTCGACCTCCCCACCATCGTGCGGTAATTGCTCTTCGTTCCGCGGCAGCACATATCCCAAGAGACAAATAGATAGTAGTAGCCCCCGTGATGCACGATGAAGGGCGCTTCAATCGCTTCCCAGCCCGGCGGCAGATTCGGCTCGTCGGGCCCCGGACTCGCCGGCCGCTTCCGCGTCGCCAACGCATACACCTTCGTATCCTTTTCCGACAGCAGGCCCGTCCGGTCGTCGAGCTTCCGCATCTTGATTCCAGTCCAGAAACTGCCGAATACCAGCCAGGCGTGCCCCTTTTCATCCGTTACATAGTTCGGATCGATCGCGTTGAAGTCATCCGATGCCACCGACTTCAACACGAGTCCGTGATCGACCCAGCGATAATCGGGGCTCTGCGGATCAAGGGTCCTGTTCGTCGCCAGGGCAATGCCCGACGTGTTCTTTCCGAACAACGAGTAGGCGTAGTAGAGCCGGTACTCGCCTTTCTCGTACGAAATATCGGGGGCCCACAGCTCCTGGGTTCCCGGACTATCCTTCTTGATCCAGTCCGGAATCGCGTCGAACACGTGACCGCACAACTTCCAGTCATGCAAGTCGGTGGAGCAGCGGATCTGGAACTGACCGCCGTCGCGCGCCTTGCCCGTGGCAAACACGTACCACGTATTCCCAGCTTTCATGATCGAAGGATCGTGGGTTCCCCAGAAGTCGCCGGTCAGGGTAAGGGCTTGTGGGGCCTGGCCGAATCCCACAGGCACAAGCAGCAGAGCAACAGTCAGCAGAATTGCAGGGCGACTTCTCATGAAAAACCTCATCCAGAAGAACTTAGTCAGCGTTTGCGAACCCTTCCTTGTATCACAGGGACTCACTGAATATACGGCCAGCCATCCGAGGAGAACCCGAGCCGGTTGATCCCGAGGGTCGGCGTCCCCGAATTATTCGCGTCGTAGTAGTGATAAACAAGCGTCGGCGTTTGCACTCCACTTACAACATCGGTAAACACGCTCTGCCCGCCCGG
>Ga0182015_10001604_pt1 | contig 29371 bp, 19 predicted proteins | sample 712P3MmetaG_FD_120478 | JGI IMG/M metagenome (GOLD analysis project Ga0182015, IMG submission 120478) | Permafrost microbial communities from Stordalen Mire, Sweden - 712P3M metaG | ecosystem: Environmental > Terrestrial > Soil > Wetlands > Permafrost | place: Sweden: Stordalen | collected... | reverse complement strand
TTCCCGATTGGCGCGATCATCTTTCTCGATCAAGAAGAAGGCGGCAGCCTCTTACCTGAGCAGGCCGACTACATTGGTGCATGGATCGCCGCAGTGGCTCACTCCGCTTACAAGCCCGGTATCTATTGTTCAGGCATTGCTGTGCGTTCGGGAACAACAATGGTGTCGACAGCGCAGGGCATCGCGAAGCGCTTTCCCCGCGCGAAGCTCTGGATATGGAACGATCAGTGCCCGCCCGCTCCGGGATGTCTCGCCCCCTCCCACGGATTAGACCCCGCAAAGATCGGGTTTCCCGAGGCCCTGGTGTGGCAATATGCCCAGTCGCCGCGCCGGCCAGAAAACACCGCTGCCTGCCAACAAACGTATGCGGCCGACGGCCGCTGCTATGCGCCAGGCCTGCCGCATTCCGAGCAAACCCAAATCGACCTGAATGTCAGTCGATCTCCAGACCCTTCGCATGGTCGCTGACCGGCGACCGGAGCTATTCGCTAGTGACTTGATGATGTTACCTGACGATAACTCTCCGGGGGGCCAAGATAGCTGTCAGGTATCAGGTTCTGATTCGTATTGGAAATTCCAGAAAATCTAGCCGTGGGATCCGCAAAACCAACCACCAGTTTTTCCAGGACAACGCCCGGATCAATCATCCGAATCTTCAGCGTGTGGTAACCGGGAGCATCGACGGTCAAAGTCGAAGTAACTTTGCGCACTCCATTGCTGACAGCTTCCTCCCAGGCCTTCTGCGAGTTATCCGCCAAAGCATCGACGACCAGTGGCGGCTGATCGTCGAAGGAAATAGCGTAACGAAGTCCGCGCCCCGGAACAAAATTGTTGGTAGGCGCCAGAATCGCCTCTACATCGCACTTCCCGCTGTCGAACAGATACATCCGGTATTCGAGCGTGGGCGCAGGCTGCGGTGGCTCAAGACTCGCAGCCGTAACTGGAAAGATGGTCACGCCGCTGAGAGTCTCGCCAAAGCCGGGAATCTTATCCCAGTGCACGGAATCCACTGACGATTGACGGGTGAAATGCTCGGCCTCCACCGAAACGAGGTGGTTCGCCTCCACAAATCCCTCCAGCGAATCACGCGCAGGAGTTGCCGGATTGAGCGCCTGAACGCGAACGGAAACGGCCGGCCCATCTTTCTGCTGAATCGCAATTGTGCCGGAGTCCTCACCCCGCGGGACGGCGGCCCAGTCGATGTTGATGAGCAGTCGCTGATCCGGACCGACCTCGCCAGAAGACTGGCTGAGTTGAATCCAGGGCTGATCCGTTGTCGCCGTGTACGAGAATGGCTGGTTGCCTCGGTTAAAGACGTCCACGGTGCGAGTCTGCCGGTTGAAGTTATCGAAGGCAGGCAGCGCCAGCGGCGGAAACGGGCCCGATGCGGCGAATGCCGATCCCTCGACGGCGACGGCCATATGCGGCCCGGTTAATGGCTGGACCTGAGTGACCGCCGGCATCGCATTTACCGGCGGCTCGTTCCAGAACGTGTAGCCGATATGCGTCTGGTCCATCATGTGGTCCCACTTACCGTTCAGCAGTGTGTGGTTGTACTCATCGGAAAGTTGCGCGTCCTCAGCGAACAGGGCCCGCGCCTGCTCCGCTATATCGTTCGTGCTCGCCCTGCCCTGCTCCGCATAAAAATGGTTCTTCCCCGCAGTGATGTACAGTTCATTCACAACGGCGGAAGCCTTCAGCGGATACATCACTAACTCGAAAAACGCCGCGCGCCGGTCTTCAGGCAGCTCCTGGTAAATCCGCTCGGCCTGCTCGGTCAGCGCTTTCCACTGATCAAAGACGCGGTCAGCCTCGTCAAAATGAACAAGGCTGAAAGTATCCGGTTCGAGCTGTTCCGGCTTGCGGCGGCCGTTGAACCTCGTATATTGCGACATCAAGTCGGCGATCTCGGAGGCATGTTTAGGACCAAATTCCCGCGCCGCCCACAGTTGCGTGAAACCCTGGAGGCTGTCCTTGCCCCAACGCTCGGGATTGCGTGCCATCGACAGGAAAAACTCGATGGGAAACTCCATCGGCTTTAGGTCGCCAACATTCACAACCCAGATCCGATTCGCACCATAGTTTAGAGCCAGATTCATCTGTTCCCATATCTTTGGCAGATAATTCGTGTTCAGCCACTTATACGATCGCGGACCGCCAACATAGTCGAAGTGATAATAAATACCCGCTCCTCCGCTGCGCTTTCGCTCCTCGGCAGTCGGCACCCGTCGCAGATTTCCCCAGTTATCGTCGCTCCACAGCAGCGTTACATCGTCGGGAACGCGCATGCCTTTTTCGTAGTAGCCCTGAACCTCTTTGTAAAGCGCCAACACCTGCGGCACCTTTGTGAGATCCGGATTCACCGTCTCCTTCAGAATTTGTCGCTGGTTCGCGACGATCTTCTCCAGCAGATCGGTATTAGCGGAGGCCGACATCGGCGTATCGTCGACGCCGCGCATGCCCAGCGTGACAATCTGCTCGTAATTCTTGTCGCGCTCCATGCAGCCGCGCCAGTGGTCGTCAATCTTCTGCTGATTGGTGACATAATTCCACGGCCCGTCGCTGTGCTTCCATTCCTTCTCCGCGCACATCATCGGCTCCTCATGCGAGGTGCTCATGACGATGCCGTATTCGTCGGCGAGTTTCGCGTTCAGCGGATCGTCAGCGGCAAAGGAGCTGTTCCACATTGCGGGCCACAGGAAGTTGGCACGTAGCCTCAGCAGTAACTCGAACACCTTCACATAGAATTGGTGGTTGTACCCGCCGTACTTCTCATTGACCCAGCCAGTGAGTGCCGGCGCCTCGTCATTCAGGAAAATACCGCGGTACTTGACTGCCGGTTCACCCTGAACCCGGCGGCCCGGCTCGACATAAAGCGCATCCTTGTACTCAACCGGCACATCGGCCCACCAATACCATGGTGAGACACCGATCTGTTCCGACAGATCGTAGATGCCATAGATAGTTCCGCGCTTGTCACTGCCCGCGATGACCAGCGCGCGTGCAATTCCCGGCAGTGGATGCTCGACTACCTGGATTAGCGTCGATTCCCACTTACCCCGTATCTCGCTGACGTCGATTTTGTGTTCACGAATGAGCCGGTCGATCGCCTGGCTCTTACCTATGGTCCCGATCAGAAGCACATCGCCAGAGGGCGGCCTCGCACCGTCGCCGAACGGCGCAGCGATCCCGGTCACGCGCTGCAAGTCCATCTGGAGATCGTGCGCAGCGCGGATCACGCCAGGCCAGTCGTTGGGATCCACCCACAGCTTCGCAGTCGCCTTGTCGCGAGCAAGAGGGAAGCTCCCGGAAGAGGGGGTCGTCTTCACATAGACCCGCTCTCCCAGTCCAAAGCAGTTTAAAGAAACGCCGACAAGAGCTGCGGCGAGCACCCCACGCGTGATCCACCTTCGAGCCCGGCGAGTGAAAGCGGCGCGCAACGAAAAATCCAAACTCAGCTTCGAGCGAATCGACGAAAGGAACATCGGCACCACGTCCGTTCAAATTCGGGTCCCGAACAATATAGCGCAACCGCGCAGCCGTGGACGTGCTCTTCAGCGGGCCGTCAGGATTTCGGCTTGCTTTGCCCCGAGCAGAACCGTCAGCTCCGATCCACTTGAGTGCAGCACCGCAGACGATCCTACCTCCCCAGTGAAATCCCTACAGCCTTCCAGAGCAGTGCGCTTGAGGTCAAGCTTCATCTCGCGAGGCTGCTCGGAGGAGTTGACGGCAATCACATAATGTTCGCCGCTGTCTGCACCGCATCCCTTCCGCAAATCGGCAGTGCGCACAAAGATCAGCGCCGATTCGTCGTAGAAAATTTCCTGCTGCTCGCCCGTAGCCAAAATCGGGTGATGCCCGCGAAACCCGAACAGTGATGCAACCCAGTCATGAACTCCGGCCTGTTCCGGCGTTCTCCCGGAAGCGGTGAAAGCATTCTGCGCATCGCCGGGAAATCCGCCAGGAAAATCGTGCCGGTTGTCAGGGTCCGCGCCGCCGCTCATTGCAAGCTCATCGCCGGAGTAAATCTGCGGCACGCCGCGCAAAGTAGCCAGCAGCGCAAACGCAAGCTTAAGGTCCGCCACCGTGACCCCCGGCTGGCTCATGAAGCGGCCCGTATCGTGATTTCCGATGAAAGTCACAAGCCGATCCGGATGCGGATAAAGCCAATCCTGACCAAGGATCCCCACAATGGCGAACATGCCGTCTCCGCGAGCCTGGCCGGCAGAATCAGGATGAGAGAGCGCATTGCGCAGCGCGAAGTAGATGGGAAAGTCGAACGGAGTCGAAAGCCCAGTGTCGATGCCCTCATGGCTGATTCCGCCGGCGAAATACGAAGTGACGACCGGACTGCCGTTGAAGACCTCGCCGACCGTCGTCAAGTGCGGATACAGCCCATGCAGCTCCTGATCCAAAGCTTGCCAGAACGAACGCCCGACGTAGGGGAAAGTATCGTAACGAAGCCCGTCCGCGCCCGTATTCTCGATCCACCAAATCACATTCTGGATGAGGTATTGCCGGACCAGCGGATTTTCCTGATTGAGGTCGGGCAGCACGTTCGCGAACCAGCCTTCGGTCACGTCACGCCACTGTTCCCAGGTCGCGTGCGGATCGATGACCGCCTGAAACCGATCGCTGGCGATACGGTGGTCGGCGCGAGTGCCGTGAAACCAGTCCGGCATAGGAGGATCGGCAGCCCACGGATGCATGGCGCCAACGTGATTCGGTACTGTGTCCAGAACCAGCTTCATGCCGCGGCGATGCAGTGCGTCCGACAGCTGCCGCAGATCGGCCATCGACCCGAAGTGTGGATCGGTTTTGTACAGGTCCGTAGCGCTGTAACCGTGATAAGCCTGTGTTCCGCCGTCGTTGTCATAGACCGGAGTCGTCCAGAGCGTGGTAACGCCGAGCTGTTGCAGATAATCCAGGTGTTGCTCGATCCCCCGGAAATCGCCGCCATGCCATCCTCGCGCCAGAGCCCGCTCCGAAGGCTGCGGATCATTGGACACATCGCCATCGGCGAAGCGGTCCGTCATGGCGAGATACAAGGTGTCTGCCGAAGAGAAACCAGCGTGGGGAGCCGGTGTGCGGCGATCGAAGCGAAACCGCACCCCAATGGAGCCCGCCGAGGTACTTATGCGAATCACAACCGACTGCGGAGCGGCAACTTTAGTCGAGAGCCAAAGAAATGCGTAATGCCCATTAGCCATGATCTCGGATTGAGTGATCGAAGCTCCCGTACCCGAAACCGAAAACTTTGCGCCTTTGAGGCGTGCTCCGTGCACAAGCAGCATGGGGGAGGGCAAACCAATCCACCAGTTCGGCGGATCGACCTTGTCGACGCATGGCGCGCCTGCCGCCTGCGTCGGGTCGCAGGCGGGCAGTGCGTTATCAAGTGCTGGCGCGGCTGCAGCCAATGCGGATCCGCCGCAAGCGAGCGACAGCGCAACCAGAGCAAGCAGCCTCCCGGAGCCCTTCATGGCATCACCTTTCAATCTTCAGGCTATCCGTCTCGCGATTGCGCCGAAAATCTGCGCCACGGCGGGAGGCCACACCGTGGCGCATTATAGCGTTAACGGTTAGAAGGTCACACGCAACGCCATTTCGAGCTCGCGCTCGCTGGCCTGACGCAGACTCGTGCCCACCAGTCCAAAGCCCGATGGTGTCCCACTCACCAGATAGTCACTGATGTTGGTATCCTTCGCGCCCTGGAACTGCGGATGGTTGAAGAGGTTGTAAGCCTGAACCCGGAAGTCCGGCTTCACGCGCTCGCCGATGGAAAAGACTTTGTGGAGCGCCAGGTCGACCGAATCATAGCCAGGCCCGTAGAACTCGTTGCGAGATACGGTTCCGGGGCGATAGTAGATACCGGCCGTGTTGGTTGGAGGCAACGCAAATGCTGAGGCGTCGAACAACGTGACCACACCGTCGGCCTTCTTGGTCGTGCCGAAATGCGGATCACCCACCAGGTCCGGCCGGCTGAAAACGCCTCCCGACGAGTTGTTGACAGTAAGGTCAACCGGAGTGCCCGTGCCCAGATAGATGAACGGATCGAGTTCCCATCCGCCCACTGCTTCGTCCAGCGCCCGGTTCATGTTGCTGCCGAACTGGCGTCCACGCCCGACGGGAAGATCCCAGATTCCGGCGAATGTGAAGGCATGGCGCTGGTCGTCGCCCGTGTTGCCGCGGTTGAGGTTGAAGTCCGGGCCATTTGCGGTCGTGTAGATATCGCCGGTACCCCCAGTGGGCGAGAACGGTCCAGTCGAGTTATCGGTTGCATGCGACCAGGTATAGGTGCCGATGAGCTGCAGGCCATTGGACATCCGGCGCTCGACCTTGCTCTGCAGACCATAGTAATGTCCGGTGCCATTGTCCTCGTTCAATGTAACGCCCAGCCCACGGTTCGCGGTGACACCCGGACCGCTGTCGAAGAACTGATATCCGGTTCCGAGTTGCGGCGCCGTATAAGTGACGCTGTTAAACAGATGATCCTGTTTCGTGCCCATCCCGGCCACGGTCAGCACCGTCTGTTTGTCCAACTGCCGCTGCACGCTCACCGAGTACTCCTGCAGCATCGAGTTCTTGTTGTCTTTGGGATACGCGATCGCCGACACGTTCGTCGGGTCCGCTTCGTTCACGGTGAAGTTCGCCGAAGGCAGCAAAGCCGTCGCGTCGGTATTCAGATTGTCGGGCGGAGTCTTGATTGGAAAATTCTGTCCCGTGAACGTAACACGATAACCCTGGTTAGAGGGATACGACGATGCGCCGTTGAAATCCGGATTGTTAGACAACTGGTTGCCGACTCCGCCGCGATCCCGGAAATAGTAGATCCCGTAACCCCCGCGCAGCGATGTCTTGCCGTCGCCGAAGATGTCATAAGCGAATCCAATACGCGGGCCAACATCGCCCCAGTTGGTGTTGATCAGGCTGCGCGAGTCGCCGCCGACGCCGGCCACGAGCAGCGTGCCGCTCGGGATGTCGAAATTCGACTGCCGATTGTCTTCTTCGTAAGGCCAGGTGAGAATGTCGTAGCGTAGTCCAAGATTGAGAGTGAGCTTGTGGTTCACTTTCCAGTCATCCTGCCCAAAGAGTCCATTCTCGAAGTTTCGAGTGTGATAGTAGCCCAGCGGATTGGCGATCGAATAAGTATCCACGAACGCCGCCATCAGCTCGGAAACCTCGTAGCCGGTATAGTCGGCGCCATTGCCCGCGATGTTGAAGAATCCCTTGGAGCGATAGTCGCCCTGGAAAAAGTCCACTTCGCGGAAGATGATGTTGGCGCCGAACTTGAAGCTGTGCTTGCCATGGATCCAGCTGGTGGTGTCCAGCCACTGGAATGCGTGCTGCGGCACTTCGTACGGTCCGCCATCCCCGGTGTAGCCGATCTCGGTATCGTTGCCGCCGATCAGCGCGCCGCCGCCGAGCAGGGAATTGCGATTCGCGTTCAGGATTCCCAGATCGGCCGAGAATGGCTCGCCCTCGAACGGATTGATGTAGCTGAAGAACGGCCGCTGGTAGCCGAAGCGGAAATCGTTCACCGCGTTTGTGCCGAAGATATGCGTCCAGCCGCCGGCCACGCCGCGCGGATGGGTGTTGTTGTCTCCGGAACCGAACCCGGAAGGCAGGCCAAGATACCGCGTATCCTTGGTGTCGTTGTCCATCTGATAGCTGTAGCGGGCGAAGAGCATATCCTTCGAACTCGCGTTGTAATCCATACGCGCGTCGAAGTCGTTGTACCGCTTGGTGTCGAATTGCTCGCGGCCATAATTGTTCAGAACGTTCGTGCTGGTGTGATTGGCTGCGGGAAAGATGTTGAGATACTTGACCGCGGCTGCATTGAGTCGTCCAGCCGGAATCACGTTCGCAGCGCCAATGACCGCGCCGCTCGCGCTCAGACCAAACTGCGCGCACGTGGTTGGATCGAAGATCGCCCCATTATCGAGACTGGCGTTCAGCTGCGCAGTCGTCGTGTACATTCCATGGAAACCGCGGAAGGCGGCGCAGCCTGTGGGACTGTAGGCAGTTCCGCCGCTGACCGTCGGAACGACGGTCAGGCCTTCGCCCAGCAGATCGGAGAAGTCCCCGGTGCGCATCTTTGCCGTCGGTACCGTCGATACGTAGAAGTCCAGCGGCAGTGCCTGACGCAGGCCCTGATAATCCGCGAAGAGGAACAGCTTGTCCTTCAGAATGGGGCCGCCGAGGGTGCCGCCGAATTGGTCGCGGTGCGAGTTAGTCGGTGTACCTCCGAAGTAGTTAGGATTCGCGCCCCACACGCTGTCTCGATAGAAGGCGAATGCGGAACCGTGAATCTGGTTCGTACCCGACTTGGTCGACACTTCCACGATCGTGCCGCCGGCGCGCCCGAACTCGGCGGGAGCCAGACCGACAATGGCTCGGAACTCCGACGTGGCCTCGATGGCGGGCCACACATTGATGCCGTTGGCCAGCGCTTCGTTGTCATCCACACCGTCCATCAGGTAGTTATTCGCCTGCGGACGAATACCGTTCGCCGACAACGCAATGCCGCCCGTATCGCCGTAGCGCAGCTGCTCGGCGTTGCCGCCCGTCCCCTGAAGGATTCCGCCGTACGCGCCGCGAGTGACGCCCGGAGCCAGAAGCGCAAGCTGGCTGAAATTTCGGCCGTTCAGCGGCAGATCGACAAGATTGCGATCGTTGATCACCGTCGAGAGCGACGAATCCGCGGTTTCCACCAGCGGAGCTGCGCCCGTCACGGTAACCGTCGTGCTGGCCGAGCCAGCTTTCAGTTGAAAATTGAGTTGCTGCACCTGCGAGACGTCCAGGGTGAGATTCTGTACCTCAGATTCAAACCCCTGCGCAACGACCTTGGCGCTGTATTGCCCTCGCTGGAGCGCGTTAAAGGAGAAGTCGCCGGCGGCGTCGCTCGTCGCGGTATAAGTTGCCGCGGTTCCCAGGTTGGTCACTGTTATCTTCGCTCCGGAGATCACTGCTCCGGAGGCGTCAGCCACCGTGCCCTGAATTTGGGCGGTGTCGGTTTGCGCATGGACGCGCGCCGTCACGAATACCGGAAGTACCAGCAGCATGCCAAGTGTCAGCCACCGGCCGAGGAAATTCCGGCTACTCTTCGTTGTAAAGATCATTGTGTTGCCTCCAAAAACGTCCCCACCCGCTCCAGATTCGGAAGTGTCTTTTCGAAACTCTCCAGAGCCAGCGTGACTAGACTCGCTTGCCTCAACCACTCGCAATGCACAGCAAGCCTTTTTTCCATCAAATCTCGATCAACAGCCAAGTCACGGCATTTGAAAAGGATGCGCCTGTATTTCACCAGATACCGGACGACCGGGGTGCATTGACCGCGGTGCATCGATAGGGGTACAAAGTAATGTCCCGAGGACCGAACCCATATGCCGGCCCCAGTCGAGCATCAGGAAAAAACGGCGTCCAGGTTCTGCTTCGGTCTTTATGAGGCTGACTCCGAGTCTGGAGAACTGCGCAAGTCCGGTATCCGCATCCGGCTTCAGGCGCAGCCTTTTCGCGTTCTGATCTCCCTGCTGGAGCGTCCCGGCGAAGTCGTGACCCGCGAGGAAATTCAGCAGCTCCTCTGGGGTACCGACACTATCGTCGATTTCGACCACAGTCTTGGCACAGCTATTAATAAGCTGCGCGAAGCGCTGGGCGACTCTGCCGAGAATCCCCGCTTCATCGAAACTCTGGCGCGCCGCGGCTACCGCTTCATTGCCCCCGTCACCGCGACCGGTCCCCGGCATGACGAAAGACTGGGCCACGCGACCGACCTGATAACAGGCCCAAACGAAAGTCCTGGGCCACACCTGGCGCAGCCCGCCGCCGCAGCCGTTGCAGCGGCCCCGCCCATCACACGTTTCCACCAGGCCGCCATCGCCATCGCCTCAATCCTGCTGGTCGCGGCCGGTTTTCTCGCCGGTTCGCGTTCGCGGACTTCGTGGAACGCGCCCCCTCTCATTAGCCAGGTAACCTTCTCCGGCCGCGTTTCCCCAGGCGATCCCCTCTTTGAGAGTTTTCCCGGAACGGCCACCGATGGCTCGCGCATCTATTTTCCGCAAATTGAAAACGGCCGTGGCGTGCTCGCCCAGGCGTTGATCGCCGACGGCGAGACGGGCACTCTGCCGCTCCCCGACGAACTCGCCGCCCCGTCCCTCGGCGATATCTCGCCCGACGGATCCCGGCTGTTGCTCCGCAATCATCTCGCGACAGCGGCCGAGCAGTCGCTCTGGATTGTTTCGACCATCGGTGGTACCGCCCGCCGCATCCCCGGCATCCTTGCCCACGACGCAGCCTGGATGCCCGACGGGCAGCACATCCTCTTTGCCACCGGCAACGATCTTTATCTGGCCCGCGATAACGGATCGGAGAGCCGCAAGCTCGCGACCCTGCCCGGCCGCGCCTTCTGGCTGCGCTGGTCGCCGGACGGTGGCCGCCTGCGCGTGACGCTGCTCAACAGCGAGACCCACACCTCGACGCTGTGGGAGGCCGCGAGCGACGGCACTGGTGCGCACGTGCTGCTGGATAAATGGAACAGCTCGCCGGCTGCGGAATGCTGTGGCAGCTGGACCGACGACGGCCGCTACTACGTTTTCCAGTCGGCACGCGATGGCAACAGCAATATCTGGGCCATCCCTGAACATGGCGGCTTCCTCGGACGCCCCGCGCAGCCGATTCGGATCACCAATGGCCCGCTCGATTATCGTGCGCCAATCATCGAACGCGGCGGCCGTCGCACCTTCTTCATTGGCCTCAACACAGAGTCGGAATTGCTCCGTTACGACCGCACCGCCAGCATCTTTGTTTCGTACGGCGCCGGGCTCAACATCGCCCGGCGCGTTGAGTTCTCGCACAACGCCGACTGGGTCGGGTGGATTCGCCAGGATGATGACTCCCTCTGGCGCAGTCGCGGCGACGGATCGGGGCGCCTGCAACTCACCAGCCGTCCCATGCAGGTCTTCATGATGCACTGGTCGCCCGATGGCCGCCAGCTTGTCCTGATGGGTCGCCAGCCCGGCAAGCCCTGGAAGGTTTACACCATGGACGCGGATGGCGGCCATCTGCAGGAGGTGCTCGACGAAGCGCGCAGCGAGGCCGATCCCGACTGGGCGCCGGATGGCAAGAGTCTGGTCTTCGGGCGTCTACCCGACCTGATGGCCGAAGCCTCGCAGCCCAAGGCCATTTATATGGTGGATCTCGCCACCAAAGCGATGGCGAAGCTCCCCGGCTCCGACGGCGTCTTCAGCCCGCGCTGGTCCGCCGACGGCAAATACATCGCCGCGCTTTCCATCGACCAGAAAAAACTCATGCTCTTCGACATTTCGGCGAAAACCTGGCGCGTCGTGGCCGACGGAAACATCGCCGATCCGAATTGGTCCCACGACGACAGCGCGATTTTTTTCCACGACTTCGCGCAGGCCGATCAGCCTATCTATAAGGTTGTGATTAGAACAGGGAAGATCGAGCGCGTCGCCGATCTGCACGATCTCCGTTCCGCCAACGTCGTCGACTACCGTTTCGCAGGCCTCGCTCCCGGCGATATTCCTCTGGTCAGCGCGCGCCTTTCCGCCGCCAACATTTACGCAGCCGAACTACCGCACTAATCCTCATCGCCGCCTCGCAAAATCACCAGCCATTCTTAGCGGATAAAATGAAGTTACGATGCCCCCCGCCCGCACCGCTGCTCCCGAGACTCACCCTGTAGACGAACTGCTCAGCAGGGGCGAGCTCGCGTCCGCGCCCCATTCTCCTGGAAGCGCACGGCGTCGGGAGTCAGGTCCGCCTCCCCCAGAAATTCGCCCGCAAACCCCAAAGCGCGTGTCTAAATCGAGGATCGAGATCATTCGCGCTCCCGACTGGAACGCCTGGCCCTGGCTGCTGCATGGTTTCAGCACCCGCACCGGCGGCGTCACCACCGCTTACCGTCCCACGCAGCGCACTGGAGAACTGAACCTCGGTTTCACCGAATCCGACACCCGCGACAACGTCCTCGACAATCGCCGCCGGTTCCTCAAAGCTCTCGGCGCACCGCCCTCCATGAAGCTCGTTACCCTGAAGCAGATTCACTCCTCCAGCGTGTTGAGCATCGGCGAGAACAATGCAACAGATTCTGAACCCTGCCAGGGCGATGGCCTGATCACCAGCCAGCCCGGCATCCTGCTCGCCATCCAGACCGCGGACTGCATTCCCGTCCTCATCGTCGACGTGAAGAAGAAAGCCGTGGCCGCGTTTCATGCCGGATGGCGCGGCACGGTCAAGCGCATCGTCGAGAGCGGCGTGGGAAAAATGCGCGTCGCCTTCCGCAGCCGTCCCGAAGATCTGATCGCCGCCATCGGCCCAGGCATCGGCGCCTGCTGCTACGCCGTGGGCGAAGAAGTCCTGTCCGAATTCACCTCTCAGTTCGCGTATGCGCGCGAGCTCTTCCACGAAGTCTCCGACTCCGATCCCATCCGGCAGAAATATCCGATGCTCTTCCTCACCGCGCGCGCGCCAGGCCACAGCGATCTGGGACCGTCTCTGCACCTCGACCTGATGGAAGCCAACCGCCGGCAACTGCTGGATGCCGGCCTACGCCCGAAGGCAATCACCGTCATCGGCGACTGCACCCACTGCCAGAACAACCGCTTTTTTTCCTACCGCGCCGAGCAGGGATTCACCGGGCGCATGCTCTCCGTCATCGGCATCCGCCCCTGAACGCGCCCCACAGCCTGCCCTGAGCGAATAGCGAGCGGCGCGAGGCGAGCCGAACGGGTCTCGAGCTTGAGACGTGGGTTCGTGGAACCTCAATCAGCGAAGAATTCTCTGCGACAAGCCCCTAATTGCCGCTGCCCGGCAAGTGCCGAATACTCAGCACCGGCGACTTCGCCTCCGCGATGATGCTGTACACAGTGTCGTCGCCGTGAATCGGCCAGAAACCCCCATCGCTGTTCACGCCCAGCAGGATCAGGTCGGCACTGATCTCCTTTGCCACGTTCAGAACCTCTCCCACCACATCGCCGATCTCCACCTGAGCCGTCACCCGAGTCCAAAGCGGCGCTTCTTCGGGGATGATGCGCTGCATTTCTGACTTGGTCCACTCCACCACGCGATCGGCGTCGGGCTGGCTTTTTACCGCGCGTGACAATACGTGCAGCAGAGTGATGTCCGCGCGATAGAACTCCGCCATCTCGATCGCCATACGAGCGCTGTTCTCGTATCCAGCGCACAGAGAAACCGGATGCAGGATCTTCCGCGGCGCGCCAAACGACGACGCCTCGTGGGCGTGCGGTCCGATCGTGCACACCGGTACTTCGGCCGAGCGCAGAATTTCGTGAGCCACCGACCCGAGCAGGAATTTCTTCAGATGCTTGCGCCCGTGCGTTCCCGCGATAATCCGTCCGGCATGAACTTCCCGCGCCAGCGCCGTAATTTGCTCTCGCGGATTCCCCTCCGTCACGATCATGTCGCAGGGAATGCCACTAGCCTCTGCCTGCGCAGCCACCCGCTTCAGAGTCTGTTCCGCCTCAAGCTTCATTTCCGCTACGTCAAGATACGGAATGGCACTGGCGTCGAGCGGAATAGCCTGACCCGGCGGAATAACGTGCACCAATGTCAGAGAACTGCCGCAAGCCCGCGCCTGGGCTACCGCGTGCGGAATCAGGTAGTCCGTATCGGCAAGATCCGTCGCCACCAGAATCTTTTCAGGTACTACGAAAGTGCGTTTGCTGGAAACAACTTCGTCGAGGGTTTTCATTGTGAAAAACCTCCTGCCGGAGAGTCTCCCGCCACCTTATAGATGGGTCTGTGACTGTAGGCACAAGCCCCTGTGACGGCGATCACGTCCGAATCCCCATCCCCTGTTGCTTAATGGTTTAGCCGGAACGGAACCGCAAATTCCGCTTCCGGTGATGGAAATCACATACAAGCGTTTTTCCCCAGCGTTACGGTCTGTCTGCACTTCTCCAGGGTCCCAAATATCTGCAGGCAGGAGAGCCGAATGGCCACTGAAGAGTCGGTTTTAGAGACATGTCGAAGGCGCGGCATTTCGCGCAGGCGGTTTATAGAGTTCTGCGGCACCATGGCCGCGACTCTGGCGCTGCCGGAAGCCTATACGCAGACCATCGCGAAAGCGCTCGGCCAGCAGCGTAAACCCGTGATGGTCTGGCTGGAGTTCCAGGATTGCGCGGGCAATACGGAATCGATGCTGCGCTCGCCCCACCCAACCATCGAAGACATCGTTCTGGAAATGCTTTCGCTCGAGTACCACGAGACCATCATGGCCGGCTACGGCAAGCATGCGGAAGCAGCCCTGAAGCGCGTGGTCGATGAAGAAAAGGGGAAATACCTGGTCGTGGTGGAAGGCGCCATCCCCACTGCGGACGACGGAGTTTACTGCACCATCGGCGGACGGACCGCCCTGGATATCGCGCGCGAGGTCTGCAGCGGCGCTGCCGCGACCATCGCCGTCGGAGCCTGCGCCTGGGACGGTGGCCTGGTGCGGTCGAATCCCAATCCTACCGGCGCGGTCGGCCTGCATGAGGCCGTGCCCGGAATCAAGATCGTGAATCTCCCGGGCTGCCCACACAACTCCGTGAACACGGCCGCGGTTCTCGTGCATTACCTCACCTTTGGCGTGCTGCCGGCGCTCGATGGCGAAGGCCGCCCGCTGTTTGCCTATGGCCAGCTCATCCACGACCAGTGCGAGCGCCGCGCCCACTACGACGCCGGCCGCTACGTGCAGGAATGGGGCGACGAAGGCCATCGCAAGGGCTGGTGCCTCTTCAAAATGGGCTGCAAAGGCCCCGAGGCCAATTACAACTGCCCCACCGTGCGCTGGAACAACGGCACCAGCTGGCCGGTGAAATCCGGGCACGGCTGCATTGCCTGCGCATCCTCACGCTTCTGGGATACGAAATCGCCCTTCTACGAGCGCCTTCCGCATCCGGCCGGCTTCGGTGTGGATGTCACCGCCGGTGAGATTGGCTGGACCGTAGTTGCCGGAGTTGCCGTGGCCACCGCTGCTCACGCCGTTGGACACGTCGTCCGCGATCATTTCCATCCCGGCGACGACGAGCCTCCCGTAAAAGAAGCGGAAAAAACCACGACGGAGGTGCACTGAAATGGCACGCGTCGTCATTGATCCCGTCACCCGCATCGAAGGCCACCTCCGCATTGAGACGGAAGTCAACGGAGGCCGCGTCACCGACGCCTGGAGCTCCGGTACTATGTTCCGCGGCATCGAGCTGATTCTTCGCGGCCGCGATCCTCGCGAAGCCTGGATCTGGGCCCAACGCATTTGCGGAGTCTGCACCACCGTTCACGCGCTTGCCTCTGTGCGCGCCGTCGAGAACGCCCTCGGCATCGACATTCCCGATAACGCTCGGCTGGTCCGCAACATCATCGCGGGCTCGCAGAACGTCCACGATCACGTCATTCACTTCTACCACCTTCATGCGCTCGACTGGGTCGATGTGACCCTTGCCTTGAAGGCCGATCCGGCGAAGACTTCGCAGCTTGCGCAGTCCATCTCGGAATGGCCTAAGTCGAGCACCACCTATTTCAAGGGAGTCCAGGACCGCGTCAAGGCGTTGGTCGCCAGCCGGCAGTTGAGCCTCTTTAGCAGCGGTGACTGGGGACACCCTGCTTACCAACTGCCGCCGGAAGCGAACCTGCTCGCTGTCGCGCATTACATCGAAGCGCTTGATATGCAGCGGGACTTCATTCGCATCCACGCGGTCCTGGGCGGTAAAAATCCACACCTGCAGACGTATCTCGTGGGTGGGATGTCTACCGCAATCGATGGCAACGAGCCGGAGGCTGTCATTAATCCGGAGCGCATCACGCTCTTTAATGAGCTTGCGGCTCGCGCCAAAACCTTTGTCCAGCAAGTCTACGTCCCCGACGTCCTCGCCATCGCCGGCTTCTATAAGGAGTGGTTCGGCTACGGTGAAGGCCTCGGCAACTTCATGGCCTACGGCGATTTCCCCTCCGGCAGCATCAACGATCCAGCGGATTTCTTCTTTCCGCGCGGCATCCTGATGGGCCGCGATCTCTCCAAAGTCCACCCCGTCGACCCCGGCCAGGTATCCGAATACGTCACGCACTCCTGGTACGAATATTCCGTCGGCGACCAGGTCGGACGTCACCCCGCGGAAGGCGAGACCAATCCGAAGTACTCAGGACCGAAGCCTCCCTACCAGCAGCTCGACACCGACGCCAAGTATTCATGGCTCAAGTCGCCGCGTTACGACGACAAGCCGATGGAAGTAGGTCCGCTGGCACGCACGCTGATCGCCTATGCCTCCGGCGATGCGCAAGTACAGAAAACCGTGAATGCGGTGCTGGCAAAATTCAACGCCCCTCCCACCGCTCTCTATTCAACCCTCGGCCGTATCGCTGCCCGCGCCATCGAAGCGGACATCATGGTCGAAAAGCTGCCCGAATGGATCGCCCAGCTCGACGACAACATGGCTCACGGCGATATTCGTATCCACAACGGTGACAAATGGGATCCCGAGAGCTGGCCCAAATCCTGCGCCGGCTTCGGACTCGAAGAGGCCCCACGCGGCTCCTTGGGACACTGGGTCGAAATCGAGAACAAGAAGATCGTCAACTACCAGGCCATCGTTCCTTCCACCTGGAACGCCGGACCCCGCGATGCGCACGGCCAGCGCGGCGCTTATGAAGCCGCGTTGATCAACACGCCCATCGCCGATCCCGAGCGCCCACTGGAAGTGCTTCGAACCGTTCATTCCTTTGACCCGTGCCTGGCTTGCGCTGTGCACGTAGTCGACGGAAAGGGCCGCAGCTACGGCCGCGATGTTGTGGCTGCGCCGGAACCGAAGGAATCCATGTCGCTTCCTCAGGTTCTGGTCGCGGGAGGCAGATGATGGCGACTCTCGTTGGTCCCGCTCCGAAGAAACATGCAGCGGCCGGCGAAGAGCATCTCGTCCCCGTCTATGTCTGGGAACTGCCTGTCCGGCTGAGCCACTGGGGCATCGTTGCTGCCGTCACCGTTCTCACCTGGACCGGCCTCTACATGAACCATCCCTTCCTCATCTTCCCAGGCCCGCGCCAGTGGACCATGGGAACGGTGCGCTTCATCCACGAGCTTGCCGGCTTCGAGCTGATCGGCGCGCTTCTGGTGCGCATCTACTGGTTCTTCGCCGGCAATCACTGGTCGCGCTGGCGTCAGTTCCTGCCCCTCACCAATCGCCAGTGGAAAAGCCTGAAGGCAATGTTCCGCTACTACACCTTCCAGCAGAGCAAACCCTTCGAGCAGATCGGCCACAATACCCTCGCCGGCCTCACCTACATCGTTGTCTATTTCCTCATCGCCTGCGAGTGCGTCACCGGATTGGTGCTCTTTGCGACGGTCGAAGGCTCGCCGACCCTGCGCTTTTTTGTGGGCTGGATCCCCCGCGTCATCGATATTCAGTGGATCCGCATGATTCACTTCCTCTTCCTGTTCTTCCTCATGGCCTTCTTCATCCACCACGTGTACAGCGCCGTGCTGGTGGCTATGACCGAGCGCAATGCGGAAATGGAAAGTATCTTCAGCGGTTACAAGTTCGTGGACGACGAGACCATCGACGAGGAGATGCAGATCGCGGATCTCGAGCCGCGGCACATCTTCAGCAAACGCAAAATCCACCGCACCCGAAACTGGGATCGATGAAAACTCCCCGCATCGCCGTTCTTGGCCTCGGCAATCTGATGCGTGCCGATGACGCAGTCGGCATGTTGGCAATCCAGCAGCTCCGCGCCGACCCGCGCTTTCCGAAATCCGTCCCCCTCATCGAAGGCGGCACGCTCGGCCTCGACTTGCTCTACCCGCTGGAGGGCATCACGCACCTGCTCGCGCTCGACGCCATTGTTGCTGGCGCGCAGCCAGGCGCGCTGCTCCGCTTTGAGAAGGACGACCTCGCCGATCTGCCCATTTCGAAGAGCGTTCATCTGCTCGGCTTCTCCGATCTGATCGGCGCCATGCGGCTCATCGAAAGCGCGCCCTCGGAAATCGTCGTCCTCGGCATCCAGCCTGACGTGATTGCCTGGGGTACCGAGTTAACTCCCAAAGTCCACGCCGCCCTTGCTACGCTGGTCGAATGCGCGGTCGGGCAGGTGACCCAGTGGTCTCTGGAGATTGCCGAGCAGACGAACCCGGAATCCAGAGTCGAGACTGTACTGCCCAAGTTGGTCGCCGCCGGCGAAACCTGGTATTGGTAGCAGCGCAGTCCAGTTCATCACGCCCACCCCAGAGGGATCGATGATTCATCCACCAGCAAAACGTCCGTCGCTGCCGAGGCATGCCTGATGCACGAAGTCGGCATCGCCAACTCGATTCTCGAAGCCGGCCACACCGAGGCCGCGCGCCGTCCCGGAGCCACGCTGACAGGCATCGGCGTGCGCATCGGTGTTCTGTCCGGAGTCGACATCGACGCGCTGCGTTTTGCTTTCGAGTGCATAACGGCCGAAACTGAGGATGAGAAAGTCGTGCTGACCACAGAGAAGTGCCCTCGCGTGAATCGGTGCGAAGACTGCAATAACGAGTTCGCGTCGCCGCAGCTGTCGCCGTTTACCGATGCGCCCTGTCCGCGGTGTCACAGCACCCGAACTAAATTCGTCAGCGGCGACCAGCTCGATATCGCCTTCGTTGAAGTGGAGGAACCATGACCGTCGTTCGCGTCGAACAAAAAGTCCTGAACGAAAATCAACGCATCGCCCTCGAACTGCGCCACCGCTTCGAGGAAAATTCCATTCTCTGCCTCAACTTCATCAGCTCTCCCGGCTCCGGCAAAACCACCCTCCTCGAAAGCACCCTCGCCGCGTTCCGCCCCGAAGAAAAAATCGCTGTTCTCACCGGTGATCTCCAAACCGAAAACGACGCCCGCCGCATCGCGCGCTACGGATTCCCCGTTCAGCAAATCGTCACCGGCGGTGTCTGCCATCTCGACGGCAAGATGATCGAGCGCGCCCTCGAACCCTGGCCCCTCGAGAATATCGATGTCCTGTTCATCGAGAACGTCGGCAACCTCGTTTGCCCTTCCAGCTACGACCTCGGCGAGGAAGCGAAAATCGTTCTCCTCAGCGTCACCGAGGGCGAAGACAAGCCGCTCAAATACCCCTCCATCTTTCACAAGGCCGCGCTGCTCATCCTCACCAAAGTCGACCTTCTCCCGTACGTGCCGTTCGACATCGAAGCCGCCAAAGCCAACGCCCGCCAGGTCAACCCCGAAATCGAGATCCTCGAAGTCTCCTGTGCAACCGGTAAGGGCATGGACGAATGGCGCGCCTGGCTTGGCGAGCGCCGCGCAAAGCGTCAACCGCACTTCGCCGGCAGCGTCAAGTCAGTGCAAGGCTGACCAGCCAGCAGAATTGAATCCTCCCTTTTTGCAGAGACCCGCACCAGAATAATCAACGGCCCCGTTGCGCAAATAGTCTCGCGTAACCCAGACCACAACCGCGAACCGCAGATTCTGCACGACTTCTGCCCACAACGGCCATCCTTTTCTCCAGTTCCACGCCCATTACAGCAAGAGTTTGAGCGTGTCTGAGCTAAGTGACACAAATCACTGCACCAGAAGTAACCCCTTGCTGTGATTTACATCACTGTGTGCCGTTCTGCCACACCGTTATTCTCCATCAAGTTACATAGCTGTAATTTCAGCGAGCCAGGGGTTCTGGGATGCACCAAAAACCACCGCTTGCTGTGCGAGGTGAATACGCATGCGTCGATTTTTAACCAGCACGGCGTGTCTTCTGTTATTGACCGGGTTCGCAGGAACCAGGCTGGCGTTCGCTGCCGGCGGTGGCCAGCAGCAAGCGACAACTTCCCAACCGAAGGCGGCAGCGGACTCGACGGATTTCGTCGGCCAGGAGACCTGTGCCACTTGTCACGCGGATGTCGCGACGAAATTCGGAACGAATCCCCACAGTCGTCTCGCTCTTCAGCACGCCGGCAAAGGTGTGACCTGCGAAAGCTGCCACGGACCGGGCAAGGCCCACGTTGAAGGCGGTGGCGATGTCACCAAGATCCGCCGCTTCGACAAGCTCAGCGCTAAAGACGTCAGCGCGACCTGCCTTGGCTGCCACGCCGGAGCGCACCCGAACTTCGATCGTTCCCCGCATGCGAAGGCCAACGTCAGCTGTCTCGGCTGTCACAGCGTTCACGCTCCGGAAGCGCAGGAGCACCTGCTGAAGGCCGAACAGCCCAAGCTCTGCTTCACCTGCCATAGCGACCAGAAAGCCGCATTCGACATGCCCTTCCACCATCCGGTGAACGAAGGCGCGGTTAGCTGCAGCGACTGCCACGATCCCCACGGCACCTTCGGCAACAACAACTTGAAGTCCACCGCCGATCAGAACATGATCTGCACCAAGTGCCACGCGGAGACACGCGGGCCCTTTGTGTACGAGCACGCCGCGGTCAAGGCCGAGGGATGCGTGGGTTGCCACACTCCCCACGGTTCTCAGAACGCCCGGCTGCTGAACATGCCGAATATCAACGTCCTGTGCAACCAGTGCCACAGCCGAGTTGCCAACCACACGATCAACGGTATGGGTGCGGGATCGGATGAGTTGGCGCCTTGCACCAGCTGCCACACCTACATTCACGGCTCAAACATTAACCAGGCATTTCTCAGGTAGGTTCATGGACCCGGGCTGCGCCCGCAAACAAACAAGGCGCGGCCCGGATCCCGTAACAGGTTCGTGCAGGATTTCAGGATTTTGATTCGGTCGACGTTTCTTAAGTGAGGCTTCCTATGATGAAGACAGGCTGGTTTTCGCGGCTCTCCAATCGACAGCCCTCCGCCGCAAGGTTCAGGCATATCGCCGGGTGCGTTGGAGTCGCCACTCTACTGCTGACGACGGTCGTTGCTGTCGCCCAGACTCCGGCGCCCGATGGGCCGTCGACTTCCGTGCCCAAAGGTTACACCGTCCATCAGGCCATCGATCTCGGCGGACGCATGGTCAATGTCAGCGGCAGCGGTGCCATGTACGACACCCTGGTGAACCAGCAGTCGGGACCCCGCGTGCTCAACGAGATGTTCGTGATGCGTGCGCTCCCGGATGCAAAGGACACTGCGTTCGATTCCCTGACTGCCACCGGCAGCGGATTTGGCGGCGATCCGTACAGTTTCGCCAAATTGGATTTCTACAAAGGCAAGCTCTACGAGTTCTCGGGACTGTTCCGTCGCGATCGCCAGTACTTCGACTACGATCTGCTGGGCAACCCCAATATTCCGTCAGGTCTGTCGACTCCCATCGGCCCCACCGGCGCCACCACCGGCTCCCTGCCGTACTCGCAGGTTGAAGATTCTCCCTTTCTCAACAACAGCGTGCGCCGCATGACCGATACGAACCTCACCCTGCTTCCGCTGGATAAGGTTACGTATCACATCGGGTACTCACAGAATGTGTTCGAAGGCCCGAGCCTGACCCCTAGCGGTTATCAATTCGCCGGCGCCTACGACGTACTCCTCCAGGAGTATCAGCGCAACAGCACCGACGATTTCACCGGAGCGATCGACTGGAAGCCCGTGCCTCTCACCCGGCTGACCCTTGCAGAAGAGATCGACCACTACAAGGCCGACTCGTTCTTCACCATGGATCCCACCTACTTCAACGTGCAGGAGCCCGACGGAACCAAAGCTGCCCTTCTGATGAACTACGACAGCCTGACGCCCTACTCGACCAGCGGCGCCACCAGTGCCTGCAACGCAAACAGCGTCGGCACTACGCCCGCGCTCTCGGCGCCGCCAACTGCCGGCGGCCTCCCCGTTATCAACCCGGCATGCGCCGTTACCACCAGCTACCTGCGCACGCAGCCGACCCGCATCTTCTATCCCACGGAAATTTTCCGCCTGCAAAGCTCCAGCATTAAAAACATCTCGATGAACGGGGATTTCCGCTATACCGACGCGAAGATGAACCTGCCCGACTACTACGAAAACTTCCAGGGGCTGACCAAAACCACCCGCACCCTCACCTACACGGCCACGTCCGCAGCAAAACGTAAGGTCACAGCTGCCGATTATGGCATCGTGTGGCAGGCGACACCGGCGTTCAGTGTCTCCGATCAGGCGAGCTTCTCCAATGTGCAGCAACCGGGAACGACGACCATGACGGGCGTCACCACTCAGTCCACCCCCGCGACTGCCGGCAATGAAACCATCAACTACGCCGGTGGGTTGACCACGACGGCTGCAGCCGGCGGTGCCGGCACATTTGAAGGCAGCGGTTCGGTCGGCGTACCGAACTATGACTTCTTTGGTCAGAGGTTCATCACCAACGATCTCACCGCTACCTGGGACGGCTGGTCGCGCGCGACGGTCTCGCTCACCTACCGCCATCGCAATCATGTCATCGCCGAGGGCCTCCCTCACAACACTCCCATAGCCACGTGCGTTCCTGCGGCGGACCCGGGAGTCACTTGCGGAACCGTCACCATCAACGAAGACGGCGGCATCCTGAACATCGCTCTGCGCCCCTCCAGCAAATGGGACGTTAATGGCTCCGCGGAGATGCTCTTCGACGACAACGCATTCACTCCGGTAGGTCCGAGAGAAGTGGAGCACTTCAGAGTGCACACCCTCTACAGAGCCAGGACCTGGGCAACGCTGTCGGGCGCCTTCAACGACCTGGAACGGAGTAACAACACCAACAACACCGGCGCCGCACCTCTCGACAGCCAGCTTCATCATGCTGATCACAGCAGGATTGCAAGCCTCGGTGCGCAGCTGTATCCCAACGAGCGCTACGGGTTCGACCTGAATTACTCCTTCAGCGATGTCTTTGCGACGACGAATATCTGCTATCTCGCCGGCGCCACTGCTACCCTGCCCGGCGCCTCGACGCCGAGCGGTACGGCATGCCCCTCCCCCACCGCCAACAGAGGTGGAGGCTATGACATGGGTCCGACCAGAGACTTCATGGACGCCCCGACTCAGTTCGGCTCGGCTGCGCTCCGCTTCTCTCCCACGGATTCCCTGAAGTGGGGTCTCGGCTATCGCATCACGTCCGTCGAAGGCAGCCGCTTCTATAACGATGCGCGAGACGTCGCCGGCTCCCTGAACTCCACCTGGCAGTCTCCCTATATCAACGTCGCGTATACCATCCATCCCGGATGGGTCTGGAAGGCGGAATACGACCACTACGGCTACGGTGAGGGTGGACCTTCGGGCGCTCCCTACTGCACCACTGCCAACCCCTCGCCCACCGCTCCGTCGCCGGTGGTTGCCTGCAACTCATCGAGCCTCGCCGGTCTGCAAACCGGTCTGACTCTGCCGACCTCCGGAGAAACCGCACCGCGAGTCTTCCGCGCGAATAACGTGATGCTCGGGTTCCATTACGAATTCTGAGCGCATGCAATGAACGAATGGCCGGGGTTCGCCCCGGCCGTCGCAGTAAGGGGCCAAATCATGAAATCGAATTTTCAGATTGCACTGCTAAGTCTGCTAAGTATTTCTTTAGCTCTTCCCGCCATGGCGCAACAAACCGGCGAAGCCACCTTCAAAGCAAAATGTGCGATGTGTCATGGCACTGATGGCACAGGCAACACGCAGATCGGCAAGAACATGAAGATCCGCTCCCTGAAATCTGCGGACGACATAAAGGAGACCGATGCCGAGCTCCTCAAGCAGACCAAAGAGGGCGTAGGCAAAATGCAGGGATACGTAGGTAAGCTGACCGACGCCCAGATTCAGGATGTCGTCACGTACATCCGCATCCTGCAGAAGTAGTTAAGGGAGCACGAGAGAGAGCGGTGGCCGCAAGGCAGGTTCTACCTTGCGGACCCCGCCGTGCAGTGCCGAGCTTGAGCGAGGAAAGTCGCCCCGGCGCGGAGATTCCACCGGGAGCCTCCAGCAACTCCCAGACGGAGTCGTGAAGGCAGAAGTATGGGGACCAACGGGGAAGAACTGCCTGCGGAATCTGTTTCCGCAGGAGGCCGGGCTCGCAACTACCTCGCCCGTATCTGCCTGATCGATGGTGTCCTGTTTTTCATCCTCCTTATCGCCGCACTCCTCGTTCCCATTGCCCAGGCACAACAGGCCTCCGATTGCCTCCTCTGCCATGGTCCCTCGACGGGCGTGAAAAACTCCCAGGGCAAAAACATCACCGTCAGTCCCTCCACTCACATGAAGGGTCCGCACGCCAGCCTCGGCTGCGTGGATTGCCACGCCGGAGCCTCTGCCCAAACCCACAGCGCAAAGACCGCCTCTGCCTCCTGCATCACCTGCCACGCCGACGCCGCCAAAGAGATGACCGCCGGTGCGCATGCCGCCCTCGGCAATCCCAATGATCCGCAAACCTGCATCGCTTGCCACGGCACCAACAACGTAACCAGGGCCGTCGCCGGTCCGCAGTTCTGCGCCACCTGCCACGCCACCGAAGTCGAGCAGTACCGCGCCAGCATTCACGGCCGTGCTCGAGACCATGGCAATGCCGACGTACCCACCTGCCAGAACTGTCACGGCTCCGCGCACACGGCGCTGCCTTCGAGCGATCCGCACTCGCCTGTGAGCAAGCAGCACCTGCCCGATACCTGTGGCACCTGCCACTCCGATCCAAAACTCGCCGCCAAATATATGTTCGCCGAGGTGCGCCCCGTCGAAGCCTGGCGCCAGAGCGTTCACGGACGAGCGATCCTGCACGGCAACGACAAAGCCGCCTCGTGCAACGACTGCCACGGCACCCACGATATTCTCCCTGTCTCCGATCCAAAGTCGAAAATCTGGAAGCAGAATGTCGCCTCCACCTGCGGGCAATGCCACACCGGCGTCTACAACACCTACGCCCAGAGCATCCACGGCCAGGCCGTCGCAAAAGGAGTCCTCCAGGCCGCGACCTGCACCGACTGCCACAGCGAACACAAAATCCTCGCCCCCGGCGATCCCGGCTCGCCCGTCTACATGGCCAACGTCTCGCAGGAAGCCTGCTCCCACTGCCATGGCGACACCCAACTGATGGCCGGCTTCGCGATGCCCGAAGATCGCGTCCCCACTTACCAGGACAGTTACCACGGCCTCGCCGCGCGCGAAGGCCGCCAGACCGTCGCCAACTGTGCAAGCTGTCACGGCGTGCACAACATCTACCCCTCCAGCGATCCGCGCTCGACCGTCAACAAAGCCAATCTCAGCAAGACCTGCGGCCAGTGTCACAACGACGCCGGCAGCCGCTTCGCCATCGGCCCCGTCCACGTCATGTCGAGAACCACCCCCGGCGGCCGCGTCCTCGACTACGTGAAGCTCTTCTACTTCATCGTCATCCCGATCACCCTCGGCGCCATGCTGCTGCACAACCTCATCGACCTGCGGCGCAAGGCCCGCGTGATCCTTGCAAGCTATCGTCAGGACCCCGGCCAAATTCGCCTCACCCTCAGCGAGCGCTGGCAGCACCTCCTTCTGGTGATCAGCTTCGTCGTCCTGGTCATCACCGGTTTCGCTCTCAAGTTCCCGCATTCCTTCTGGGCCGCGCCCCTCGTTCACTGGGAACACGGCTTCCCGGTCCGCGGATGGGTGCATCGCATCGCCGGCGTCGTCCTCATGGGCGCTTCGGCGTACCACATCGTTTATCTCTCCTTAAAAAAGTCCGGCCGTCGCTGGTTCAAGGACATGCTTCCTGACCTGCGCGACGCGAAAGAAGCCATCCAGACCGTCGAATTCAATCTCGGCCGCAACGAGCAGCTCCCCCACTACCGCCGCTTTAACTACGCCGAGAAGGCCGAGTATTGGGCGCTGGTCTGGGGCACCATCGTCATGGCCATCACTGGCGTCCTGCTGTGGCTCAATGACTGGATCCTCGCCCACCTCCCGCATCCAGCGTCGATCCTCACCATTAGCACCGCGGTCCATTTCTACGAGGCGATCCTCGCCACCGCCGCTATCGTCATCTGGCACTTCTACGCCGTCATTTTTGACCCCGACATTTACCCGGTGAAGTGGACCTTCCTCACCGGCCGGGCGCCCGAACACGAAGTCCGCGAAATGTCTGACAAAGATTCCACCGGCCAAAAGTCCGACGTTCCTCCGGGCCCGGCGCCAAACCCGCCGACTTCTCAACCGGAGGACGACAGATGAACGTTCCAGGCAATCCCATTGAGCTTTGCGAAGTAAGATCGAACCGCCATGTCTGTGGCAAATATCACAGACCAGGCTATCTCCCGCGATGTATCAACGGGAAGGACTTGGGACCGAACGAACCCCATGAAGGAGCATTAACGATGAATCGCATCAGAACCGCCGCCATGATCCTGCTCGCCGCATCCATTGCGGCGCCTGCCTTTGCGCAGAGCGCCGGAGCCGACACCTACAAAGCCAAGTGCGCCATGTGCCACGGTCCCGACGGCACCGCTGCTGTACCGATGGGCAAGATGTACAAAATCCCGTCCTTCAAGGATCCCGACGTTGTGAAGGACTCGGACGCCGTTCTTATCGGCATTACCAAAGACGGCAAAGGCAAAATGCCCGCCTATAACGGCAAGCTGACCGATGCCCAGATCAAGGAAGTCGTCTCCTACATCCGCACCCTGCAGAAATAGCGGAGCAGGATGCCGTTATCGATGCGGCGGCAAGAAGGGAAGAGGCAGCCATCCAACCCCTCTTCCCATCGCCGCGGCGAACGGCGCGTAGTACGGGAGCTGCAATGAAGACCGTTTCATCTTTCGGCCTGACACTTTTTTCGTCAGCCCTTCTGTTGGCCGCCACCGCGCGTCCGCTCCACGCGGATACCGACTGCCTTACCTGCCACAGCGATACCACCATGCAGGACGCCAACGGCAAGAACATCGGCGTCGACGCCAATAAGTTCCACTCGAGCATCCACGGCAACCTCAAATGCAGCGACTGCCACAAAGATATTCACGACTATCCGCACCCCGATCGTCCCGCCGCGGTCCAATGCGAATCCTGCCACACCGATGAAGGTGCAAGTATCGCCGGCAGCGTCCACGCCAAAGCCGCTGCGGCGGTATCCGGTACCACCACCGACAGCGGTGCAGGTTGGAAGGGCCATCCCTGCACCGGCTGCCACGGAAATGCCCACGAAATCGTCACAAAAACGGATCCAAATTCCACCGTCTACCCCCTGAATATCCCCAAAACCTGCGGGGGCTGCCACGGCGACCCCGCCATGGCGAAGAAATTCCACCTCCCCAACGTCTACGACCTCTACATTGACTCGATTCACGGCTTCGCCCTCGGCAAAGAAGGCCTTCTGGTCGCCGCCAACTGCACCAGCTGCCACGGCGCGCACAAAATCCTCAGCCACACCGACCCGCATAGCTCGACGTACCGCACCAATATTCCCGGAACCTGCGGCAGTTGCCACGTCGGCATCAATGAGCAGTATCAGAAAGGCGTGCACGGTAAAGCCGTCGCCGCCGGCAACACCAGCGCGCCGGTCTGCACCGACTGCCACACCGCCCACGGCATCGTCGAACCCACCTCCGCGGACTTCCGCATGCAGTCCACGCCCATCTGCGGATCCTGCCATCGCGATAAATTCTCCACCTACCGCGACACCTTCCACTCGCAGCTCGGCCTGCTCGGCGGCTACACCGAAACCGCCCGCTGCTGGGATTGCCACAGGGCGCACGAAGTCCTGCCCACCTCCGATCCCAACTCGCCTGTCAACAAAGCGAACCTCATTGCCACCTGCGGCCGCTGCCACGCCGGAGCTAATGCAAGCTTCGTCCAGTACCAACCCCATGCCAACGCCCGCAATCGCAAGCTGAACCCGGCGCTCTACTACATCCGCCTCTTCATGAACCTGCTCCTCACCAGCGTGCTCACCTTCTTCATGCTGCACACCGTGCTGTGGCTCATCCGTTCCCGCCTCCAGCAGGTCAAAAGCAAATCGTCGGGAGGAAAAAATGCCTGAGCCCATCCCAACCGTCACGGCTCCAGTTCCGAAAGCCTCCATTGCAGTGCCGCCAGCCGTCCCGGAAAAGCCCCGCTACTTCCTGCGCTTCACGCTGGGCCAGCGTTCCCTCCACGCCGTGCTCCTCAGCACCTTCCTCGGCCTCGCCGCCACCGGGCTCATGATGCGCTTCAGCGGCTCCATCTGGGCCATCCGCTTCGCCAAGTTGGTCGACGGCTTCGGCACCATCCTCTTCTTTCACAAATTCTGCGCCCTGGTCCTCACCATCGCGTTCCTGGTTCACGTGCGCGAAATCATCGCCCGCGGCATCTTCAAACGCGACAAGAGCATCTTCTGGGGACCCACCTCGATGGTCGCCAACTGGAAGGACGTCAAGGACCTCTTCGGCCACATGCGCTGGTTCCTTGGCCTTGGCCCAAAACCAAAATTCGAGCGCTACGCCTACTGGGAAAAGTTCGACTACTGGGCCGTGTTCTGGGGCATGGTCGTCATCGGCTTCTCCGGATACGCCATGTGGTTCGCGCCCTTCTTCGCGCGTTTCCTGCCCGGCTGGGCCCTCAATGCCGCCCTCGTCATCCACAGCGAAGAAGGCCTCCTCGCCATCCTCTTCATCTTCTCCATCCACTTCGTCAACACCCACCTGCGTCCCGACAGCTTCCCCATGGATATGGTCATCTTCACCGGCCGCGAGAGCGAAGAAGAGTTCAAAACCCGGCGCCCCGAGGAATACCAGCGCATGATCGCAGAGGGTAAGTCTGCGACAAGGATCACAGACGCGCCTCAGCCCTGGTTGATAAATTTCAGTCGGGCGGTCGGCTTTACGGCTATATTGATTGGCCTGACCCTCCTCGTGCTCACGTTGAGCGCGTATATCGCTGGCTAAGAGGAATCCATGTCGCAGTGGCGCAAAATAAAGGAAGAGTGGCTCGAGCCATTCCTCTTCTTTGGCAACAACCTGTTGAGCCTGATCGGCGGCGCACTTACAACCGCCGCGGCCTTTGTCCTCATCGGCTTCTGGATCGTTTCGATCTTTGGCCATGGCGGTTCTTCCAATCCCTATCTCGGTATCGTTCTCGATCTCTTTCTCCCCGGCCTCTTCATCCTCGGCCTCATTCTCATCCCCATCGGCATCTGGTTGCGCCGCAGGCAGCTCATCGCCGCTGGCCAGGTACCCTCCGTCTATCCGCAGATCGACCTGCGCAACCCCGTCTTTCGCCGCGGGATCGAAACCGTCATCGTCATCACCTTCATCAACTTCATCATCGTCGGCACTGCCACCTACCGCGGCGTGGCCTACATGGATTCACCCCACTTCTGCGGCCAGTCCTGCCACGTCATGGCGCCGCAGTGGGCTGCTTATCAGGAGTCCCCGCACTCCCACGTCGACTGCGTCGAGTGCCACGTCGGCTCCGGCATGAAGTCCTATGTCCAGGCCAAGGTCAACGGCACCAAGCAGCTGATCGAGGTCACCTTCCACACCTGGCCCACGCCCATCCGCGCGACCCTCAACGGA
>Ga0182015_10001603_pt1 | contig 29372 bp, 28 predicted proteins | sample 712P3MmetaG_FD_120478 | JGI IMG/M metagenome (GOLD analysis project Ga0182015, IMG submission 120478) | Permafrost microbial communities from Stordalen Mire, Sweden - 712P3M metaG | ecosystem: Environmental > Terrestrial > Soil > Wetlands > Permafrost | place: Sweden: Stordalen | collected... | reverse complement strand
CTCCAAGCGCTACGGCTACGGCAGCGTGATTTCCGTGATCCCCGGCAGTCCTGCGGAGAAGGCCCATGTTGAAGATGGCGACCTAATCGAGTCCATCGGCGGCCATTCGACGCGCGAAATGTCTGTGGCGATGATCCGCCTCTTGCTCGAGGGTAAGCCCGGAACCACCGTCAGCTTCCAGCTGGTGAGGCACATGAAGCCCGAGCCGGATGACCTCACCCTGACGCGCGCCGCCGTGACGCCACCCGCGCTCTTCCAGCAGCAATATGAGAATTCCAGCATTCTGTACCTCAAGCCGGCCGTCCTCACCCGCGAGCGCGTCGACGAGATGGTGGGTCGCCTGCGCGACATGCCGAAGGACAACAACCGCAAGGTGCTGCTCGACCTGCGTGACGTTGCTGAAGGCGATCCGCAGCAGGGAGTTCGCCTGGCCAACGCCTTCCTGCAGTCCGGGACCATTGGTTCCCTGCAGGGCCAGACCGTTCCCACGCAAACCTTCACCGCGGAAGCCTCGAAGTTCATCACAGCGGCGCCCCTGGTCGTACTCGTGAACCATGGCACGGCAGGTGCGGCGGAGCTGGTAGCCGGAGCCATTCTCGACAACAAGCGCGGCGACCTAGTCGGCGACCGGACCTTCGGCGAGGGCGCGGAACAAAAGACTTTCACGCTGCCCGACGGATCCGCGCTGATGCTGACCGTTGCAAAGTATCAGTCGCCTTCAGGGAAGAAAATCGAGGACGTGGCCGTTACGCCCAATGTTGCGGTGAGCCAAAGCATCGAGGAAGCTGCTGCGGAGAATGAGAATAATCCGCAGGAGCCCCGTACGGACGATCAGCTCAACAAAGCCTTGCAGCTTCTGAAGCAGAAAAACGCATAGCCGCTAGCGGGGACCATTTCCAAATGGTGCCAGACCCTAAGAATCGGATGGCACGTTGAACCTCATCACGCCATCGGACTGGGACGACGATCCCGTGCCGCCGCGTCGCGGCTCTCGGCGTCGCGATTCGGACTTCCAGCCCCCACAAGGCCATCGCAAAATTGCAGGGAGCCTGGCCCTGTTGTTTCTCGTCTTCGTGGCCGCAGCTGCCGGCTCCCTTACCGGATTGACGCTGGTCTACTCCGTTGACCTTCCCCAGGTCGACGAGCTGGAGCACTACCGCCCCAGCACCACCACACAGCTCTACGATGTCCACGGCCGTATCTTCGGCTCCTTCGCGCTGGAGCGCCGCGTGGTCGTGAACTACGACGACTTCGCCCCGGTGCTGCGCCAGGCCGTCATCTCCACCGAAGATCGCGACTTCGAGAGCCACTGGGGCATCAACCTGTTCCGCGTTGCCGGCGCCGCCTGGCACGACCTGACCTCGAAAAGCCGCGCCCAGGGCGCCTCGACCCTCACCATGCAGCTGGCGCGCAATCTTTTCCTCTCCAACGAACGCACAGCATCGCGCAAACTGCAGGAAGTCTTTCTGACCCTCCAGATCGAGCACACCTTCACCAAAGAACAAATCTTCACCCTCTACGGCAATCAGATTTATCTTGGCAGCGGTGTCTACGGCTTCGAGGCCGGAGCAGAATACTACTTCTCGAAGCACGCCACTGATCTCACCCTGCCCGAAGCAGCGCTGCTGGCCGGTCTTCCCAAAGGACCCTCGGAGTTCTCCCCGATCCTGAATCCGGACCGTGCCTTCCGCCGCCGCAACGTCGTCATCGACTCCATGCTGGAGGACGGCAAAATCACCGCCGCGCAGGCCGAAGCCGCGCGCTCCACGCCGCTCGATCTTCACCTCGAGCCGCCTCCCAACAGTGTCGCCCCCTGGTTTGTCGAAGAAGTCCGCCGCGAGCTCGAGCGCCGCTTCGGCACCGAGCAGGTCCACGCTGCCGGACTCAAGGTCTACACCACCCTCGACCTCGATCTCCAAAATGCCGCGAATGCCGCGGTCCTCGATGGCCTCGCCACCTACGAGCGCCGCCGCAGCTGGCACGGGAACCTGCTCAACGTCCTCGCCGGCGGGCTGAATGTCGACACCTTCAAGCATCCGGACTGGACGATCCCCCCCTCGCCCGGCACGTATCTCCACGCCCTGGTCACGGGCATCCTGCCCTACCAGGTCACGGGCCGCATCGGCGATCATCAGTTCCTTCTCACCGCCGACGATTGGGCCTGGACCCATTTCCATACCGCGGATGAGTTCCTGAAACCCGGCGACATCATTTACATGAAGATCACCGGCGAAGATGCAGGCATGCTCCACGGCACGCTCGAAGAAGACACGGGCGTAGAAGGCTCTCTGCTGGCCATGGATAATGCCACCGGCGACGTGCTCGCCCTGGTCGGCGGCCGCGACTTCAACCTGTCGCAGTTCGACCGTGCCACCCAGGCCGAGCGCCAGACCGGCTCCTCGTTCAAGCCGTACGTCTACACCACAGCGGTCGAAGAGGGCGCAACGCCGCAGGAAACCATCGTCGATCAGCCCGTCTCCTTCGGAACCTACGTCCCACACAATTACGACGGAAAATTTAAAGGGCGCATCTCGCTCCTCGAGGCTTTCGCCGACTCCCGTAACATTCCTGCCCTCGAGTTAGCCGCGCGTGTCGGGATTCGCAAGGTCATCGCAACCGCTCACCGTTTCGGCATCACCACCAACATGCCGGCCTACCTGCCCATCGCGCTGGGCTCCGCAGAGGTCACCCTGGAGCAGCAGGTCGATGCCTACTCCGTCTTTCCCAACGACGGCATTCGTATCGCACCCCGCCTGGTCAAGCGTGTGGTGAGTGCCGATGGCAATCCGCTCCCCGGGGAAGCAGCTGACGTCAACGAAGTGATCAGCCAAAAGACCGCCCGCACCATGATGGTCTTCTTCCGTGGTGTCACCAGCGAGGGGACGGCCGCAAAAGCTGCCTCGCTGAATCATCCTCTTGGCGGCAAGACTGGAACCACCAACGACTTTACCGACGCCTGGTTCATCGGCTTCTCGCCCTCGATCACGTGCGGCGTCTGGGTCGGTTTCGACGATCGCCAGTCCCTCGGCGACAAACAGACCGGTGCCGCCGTCGCATTGCCGCTCTGGACCGATTTCATGAAGGTCGCCATCGCCGCCACGCCCAACGAAACCTTCCCCGGCGATACTCCGGGAACAAACCATCCGCAGCTGCAACAAACCGCTGCCCTGGCGGGGCCACACCAGCGAGGGAATTAGGAATTGGCGTGCGCCGCGCTACTCGTCATTCCAGCCCTGCGAAAATACTTCTGTGCCCGCCCCACATCCTGCATAATCTGCGCCTTTAGCATTTCCGGAGAAGGGAAGCGCCGCTCCGCGCGTAACCGCAGCAAGAAGCACACCTCGATCGGCGTAGCCTCCGTCAGCTCCACTGAGGGCGGCCCATCCAGCAGGTACGACTCAATCGCATATCCCGCCCCATCGAACGTCGGCCGGGAGCCCGCATTTGTAACGGCGTTGCACAGCGGAGCCTCCGCACCATCGCCGATCCGGACCCGCGTCACGTAAACGCCATCCGGGGGTAGCAAATCGCTGTATGGCGCAAGATTGATCGTAGGCGTTTTCAGCTTTGTCCCCACCCCGCGCCCACGCACCGACGTCGACAATATCGAGAACGGCCGCCCCAGCAGCGCGCGTCCGATCCCCAATTGACCCACAGCAACCCGCCGCCGGACTTCGCTGCTCGACACAGTGATGCCTCGAACTTTGAGTGAGCTGTGCGAAACCACGCCGAAACCAAGCTCGGCGCCCAACTCCCGCAACTCCGCAATCCCGGCCGCGGCATCGTGGCCGAACCGGAAAGTATCGCCCTCGTGAACCTCCACGACGCGCAATGCCCTGCAAAGAATCCCGTCCGTAAATTCCCGCGGCGTCAACATCGAAAATTCTGGAGTGAAGGGCAGCACCATAGTCGCATCGATGCCCGTCTCCTCCAGCAGCCGCAGCCGCTCCGGAATCGGCGTGATCAGTTTCGGAGCGTGCTCGGGCCGCAGCAGCGCCAGCGGGTGCGGATCGAACGTGACAGCAATGGCAGGCGCTCCCAGCGCGCGCCCCCGCTCCCGCACGCGTCCGATAATCTCCTGGTGCCCGCGATGAACGCCATCGAAATTCCCAATCGCCGCAACGGACCTCGGCAACTCGGAAGACGGCGGCAGCTCGGCAATGGATCGATAAATCCGCATGGCTCAGAGCTCGAAAGGAATCCGCAATCCGTCGTAAGCGAGCCGCACGTTGGCAGGGAAACCCTTCTCGGTTTCTTCGTGATCCACTTCATGCGACATGTGGGTGAACCACGCATGGCGCGGACGCACCCGCTCCACCCAGCCCAGCGACTCTGGAATCGCCGCGTGACTCGGATGCGGTTGGGGTCGCAGAGCGTCGAGGATCATCACGTCGAGTCCCTCCAGTAGAGGAAGACTCGTCTCCGGAATGCTGCTCATATCCGTCAGATAAGCAGCCGATCCGAAACGGAAACCTGCTACTTCGAGATTTCCATGCAACAGCGGCACGCGCTGAAACTTCGCTCCGTAGACTTCCGTCGCCTGATCGCCCTCCAGCTTGTGCAGCTGCACTCGAGCACGGTTCGAGTAAGTCGCATTCGGCGAAAAAGTGTATTCGAAGATTCGCCGCAGAACCTCGCCGGTCCCTTCATCCGCATACAGCGGCAGCGACCCCGGCTTGTGTTCGAAGCTGAGCGGCCGCAAATCGTCCAGGCCAAGAATGTGATCCGCATGCGCATGCGTATAAAACACTGCGTCCACGTGCCGTATGCCTTCCCGCAACGCCTGTTCGCGAAAATCCGGCCCCGTGTCGATCACCACCAGCCGGTCCTTACCCTCGCTCTTCCACGCAATCGCGATCGAAGGCCGCGTCCGTCGATTGCGCGGGTCAGATGACGTGCAAACCGCGCAGCGGCACCCGAGCGTCGGTACGCCCATCGAGGTTCCGCTGCCGAGGACAATGATTTCCGCTTTCATGCGGCTGGCTTCATGAGGCAGGAGACTTACTTCTTCTTCGCGTCGACGGCCTTCTGGGCCTGTTGCGCAATCGCGTTCGTGATTTCAAGAAACATCATGCGCAGCTCGAACAAAACATTCTGCAGCGTCCCCTCTTCCTTCGGCGTCAGGTTGCCCTTCGTTTTGTCCTGCAGCAGCGCCAGCATGTCGATGCTCTGCCGTGCGCCCAGCAGATCGACGCGCGGCTTTTGCCCGGGCTCCGTCCCCGCGCCCATCGCGATCATCGCCGAAACGTAAAACGACTGGATGATGTGCTCCAAGGTGATGGCCCCGGTTGCCGCCACGCCGGGATTCGCCTGACGCAACATGTCGTCAATCTGCCGCGACGACTCCTGGTAAGCGGCGTCCTGCTCGGCGTTCTCCTGCGCGGTAAACTGCGGCAAATCCGCCTCCGCCTCGGGCTCCGTTTCCGCGTGGGCTTCCCGCTCCTCCGGAGCCGGCATGGTCACAACGTTGGCCGGCACCTCAGGTGCTGTCGACCTCTCTTCGGGCTGCGTAGACGCTTCATCGCGCAGTTCGCCGTCCAGCGTGAATTTGCGCTTGTCGGTGACAGTAAATGTGGACTGTCTCTCATCCATAGACAACGGCTCTCCCTGCCTCAGTTACAATTCGGATCAATTGGTCGCGGGAACAGGCGGTGCGCTCAGCGGCACTGCTATTCCTCCCGCGTATCGGATCGGTTCGGTCTCACTCTTTTCGAGCGCCTCAGTGCGCGCGACACCCAGCGCCAGGCTCTTCGCAAATCCTGGCAATTCGATACGCGCCACGCTGGTCAGCTCGCCGACGGCCGCATCGCCCACCCGAAGCTCAATCTTTTCTCCCAGCCCTGGCGCGGGTGTTTCACCCTGCAATTCAAACTGCCGCAGCGACCGGTGCACCGTCGCCCGTGAGCGAATGCGCTCAACAATTTCCTGCCCGATGTAGCAGCCCTTGGTAAAGTTCAGAGCGCGCTCCAAATTCGTCTCCTGAGGCAGATGCTTGTCACCGAAGTCCACGTCGTATTGCGGTCGCCCTTCCAGCACGCGGAAGTCTTCCATCGCGGCAATCCCGCACGGAGTCGCTCCCTCGGCCACCAGCGCCTTCCAGACACGCTGCACCTGCTCCGTGGGGACATGAATCTCCAACCGAGTGACCATAAGGCTCCAGCCGTGGACCACCGTCACATCCACGCCCGCCAACTGTCCTGCCCGGAATGTGCTCGCTTCCCGGACACTTCCGCCCAGCTTCTCTAGAATCGCCGCCGCATTCGGCCCCGCGATGCCAATTGCCGTCATCGCTGCGTCTAACTCTTCGAGCTTCACGTCGTCCATAATGATGTAGCGGCGCAAATGGGTCAGGAGGCGTTCGGACTGGGCGCGGTCGGTTTCGAGAAGCAGGGAATCTTCATAGCTGAACACGTCGCCGTCGCCCTGGATTCGGCCCTGAGCGTTCAGAACCAGGGTGTAGCCCACTTGGCCAGGCGTCATGCTTTTCACGGCTTGCGTAATCATGCCATTCAGCCAGCGAATGCGATCCTTCCCCGTGGCACGAAGAAAGGTGCGGTATCCCAGATCGAATACTCCGGCGCCGTGCAGCAAAGCCTGCAACTCGGCGTTATTCTCGGAAAATCCAAGCGGCGTCCGCGCTCCACGGTGCATCTTCAGCTCGGCAGCGGGGGCGTGATCGGCGCTTAACTGGCTCGCCAGAGGTGTTTCCACGACAGCGGCATCGGAAATCTGATATGTCTGGCTCATACGAGGCTCTAAGGAAAATTATAGTCTGCGGATAGCAGGGACTGCTGAGCGGGCTGATTCGCCAGAGAGGGCGAAGGGAAAAGGATGCAACGACACATCAATACCTGGTGCGCGCTGTTAGCGCTGCTGTTCACACTTGCAGCCGGAGCGCAAACCACGCCCAACACGCCGGTCCAGCCGCCGCCCGCGACGACCTCGCAACAGCCGCCAGCTCAACAGCCGAAAGACCAGCCAAAGGATCAGGCGAAGGCGCCAACGCCGGAAACCCACATCACCCCGGAGCAGGCGAGGGAGCTCTTCTCCTCCATCGGCCCCATCCTTCAGTTTGCCTCGGAAGATACCAAGCTCCCCGTCAAGCACCAGGTGAAGCCGCACCTCACCACCCGCAACGACGTCGAAAAGTATCTCCTCGAAAAGATGAAAGACGATAAGGACGCGAAACGCATGGAGCGCTCCGAAATCGTCCTGAAGAAGTTCGGCCTCATCGACGCCGATTTCCACCTCCAGTCTTTTCTGGTGAAGTTGCTCGATGAGCAGATCGCCGCCTACTACGACAGCAAGACGAAAACCGTGAACCTGCTGGACTGGATCGCGCCCGACACGCAGAAACCAGTCCTGGCACATGAGCTGACTCATGCGCTCCAGGACCAGCGCGTGAATCTTGACAAATGGCAGAGTCAGGCCAGCGATGACTTGTCACGCAGCTTCTCCGAAGATAAGAAACACATCGCGACCGACGAGGACGACACCGCGCGCGAAGCGGTTCTCGAGGGCCAGGCCATGGCGGTCTTTGTCGACTACAGCCTCGCGCCCGCGCATCGCAGCCTCCGCACTTCGCCCGATCTCGTCGACAACCTGCTCGACGACATGACCGATGACGGAGACTCGCCGGTCCTGTCACGCGCACCTCGGTTACTGCAGGAATCGCTCTTGTTTCCCTACAAGGACGGACTCAAATTCGAAGCCACACTCGTCGCCGACTCGAAGAACCCAGCCGCGGCGTACGCAAACGTTCTCGATCGTCCACCCGCCAGCAGCTACGAGATCATGAATCCGCACGCCTATGAACAGCAGGCTCCTGTCCCGCTGCTGAACATGCCCGACATCCATCCGATCCTCGACGGTCAGTACAACCCGTACGACATCGGCGTCATGGGCGAACTCGACGTGCGTATCCTTGCCGAGCTGTTTGCCGACGACCAGGTTGCGGCGGATCTGACCCCGGCCTGGGATGGCGGCATCTACTACGCGGCCCAGAAAAAGGACGCGCCAGACAAAGACTCGACCGCATCCGTGGCCCTCTTCTATCTGTCGCAGTGGAAGTCCAAAGAAGCGGCAACCGCTTTCGTCCAGGTGTATGCCGGCGAACTCAGCAGGAAATACGAACACGTGTCGCGCGACTCTTCCGCCGAGATGGGCCCGGATGAGCAGGTCTACCAAACCAACGAAGGTCCGGTGCTGATCACGACCAGCGGCAAAGATGTCTTCATCAGCGAGAGCTTCGACCTCACCACCGCCCGCAAGCTGCAAATCGAAATGCTGAGCGGGCAAAACATCGCACCGCAAAAAGGAGACATGGTGGCCTCCGCGCGCCGCGACACCCCGACCTCCGATCCAGCCGGAAGCATGGTTCGTTTCATGGCCGGTTGCGGCATGATGAAGGTGGCTCTGGCCCACCATTTATACTGATTCCTTGCGGTCATTTGAACGCTGCGCAGCTCCGCGACCCTGATCATCGGATCGCGCGGTGGTGGGTTGCGTTTTGCAGGGAGTCGTATTGCAACAAGCAGAAATCGGAATCATCGGCGGCAGCGGGCTCTATGCCATGCCCGGCCTCACCAACGTTCATGAGGAGCGCGTCACAACGCCCTTCGGCGATCCCAGCGATGCTTTCATTCTCGGCGATCTCGAAGGCCGCAAGGTCGCCTTCCTCGCCCGCCACGGACGCGGGCACCGCATCCTTCCATCGGAGCTGAATTTTCGGGCGAACATTTACGCGATGAAGAAGCTCGGCGTGGAGCGCATCCTCTCCGTTTCCGCAGTGGGATCCCTGAAAGAAGAACACAAGCCCGGAGACTTCGTCGTCCCGGATCAGTTCATCGACCGCACCTTTCATCGCATCTCGACGTTCTTCGGGGACGGCATCGTCGGCCATGTCGCTTTCGGCGATCCCGTGTGCGCAACGGTAGCGAAGGCCATCTTCGAAGCCTCCAAATCCGAAGGCGTCGTGGCGAAACCCACTGGCACCTACGTCTGCATGGAAGGCCCGCAGTTCTCGACCCGCGCTGAATCGAACCTCTACCGCAGCTGGGGCGCCGACGTGATCGGCATGACCAACCTCCAGGAAGCGAAGCTCGCCCGCGAAGCAGAGATTTGCTATGCCACGGCTGCCATGGTCACCGACTACGATTGCTGGCGCGAAGGCCACGATGACGTCACTATCGATCAGATCGTAAAAGTCATGCACCAGAACGCGGCGAACGCCGGCCGCGTAGTAAAAGCAGCAGTCGCTTCCATGCCACGCGAACGCAAGTGCCCGTGCACCTCGGCCCTGCAGTTCGCCTTACTCACCAGCCCCGATGCCATTCCGCCCGCAGCACGCGAGAAACTCGACTTGCTCCTCGGAAAATATCTGAAGAAGTCGTAGGTCGGCCAATCAAGGGCAGTCAACTATAATTCCAGTACGGAAGTACGCCCGAAGATCGGAGAGAAGATGAAAAAGGACATTCTGCTGAAAGCGGGATACACGTATAACTTCGACCGGGATCTCTACATTAATCGTGCGGCTAAGAAGGCTTTCAGTCTTGAGTTTGTCGACGACAAACCTGAAGAGGAACTGGCGCAGCGCGTTCAGGAGAATTCCGGCGGCAATGGATGGAAGTTCTACTTCAATTCCGATCCACCCGAAGGTATCAGGCGGGAATTGGAAAGAGTACTTGGATAATGTCGGATCGCACGATCGAAGACCTGCTTCGTGCCGAGTATTTCAGCCTGCTCCCTGAAATCCGTAAGGTCGCGTGGCAGCTTGAGACGGAAATTCGGTATCACGCACGCGCGACTCTTCGCACCTTGAATCACTACGAGCAAGTAATCGTCAAATCGCGCGTTAAGGAGTGCGAGAGCGCAATCAAAGCCCTCCAGCGGCGTCAGGAGGGCAGAGTCTTTGATCCGGAACGGCCACAGGATTACTCACTGCTTACTCTGCCCGATCTGGCTGGCGTGCGTGTACTTATCTTTCCTCAGAACAGGTTGATAGAGATTGATAGTCGTCTCAATGAAAGTTTCGCGAGTTGGGCACCCGATCCTGTGCTGGATGATGTTGGCGGAGTGCTGGCTCGCAAATACCACGGTCATTGCCTTGATGTGAGCGAACGGGTACGTGCCGAATACCAGATAGTGCCGCTGTTGGTCGGCCTCTTCTGGGAGGTCGAGCACTCGGCAATGTATAAGCCCGATCCGTCACTGAAGGGCATAGCTACATCAAGTGAAATGAAAAGGCTGAAAGCTGAAGTTGAAGACTCCCTGTCACGCTTCGAGGCAGGATTCGGGAGCTTCGTGATTGAGAGCAGCTAGACCACATACACGAGGATAATTCGCCGCATGGCAATTCTTGTCGTTGGCAGTGTCGCGTTCGATGCAATCGAAACTCCCTCTGGCAGCCGCGCCCGTTGTCTGGGGGGTGCGGCGACGCACTTCTCGCTCGCCGCTAGCTACTTCACCCCGGTCCGCGTCATCGGCGTGGTCGGCGAAGACTTCGGTCCCGAAGAAGAAGCGGTCTTTACCCGCCGCAACATCGACACGCGTGGTATCGAGCACGTTCCTGGCAAAAGCTTCTTCTGGAGCGGCTCCTACATGAAGAACCTCAACGAGGCGCAGACGCTCAACACCGAGTTGAACGTCTTCCAGAGTTTTTCTCCCAAGATTCCCCCCGAGTATCAGGACAGCGAGTACCTCTTCCTCGCCAACATCGACCCCCTCCTCCAGGAAGAAGTGCGCCGCAAAATGCCAAAAGTGAAGATGGTCTGCGGCGACACCATGAATTACTGGATCAAGGACCACGCTGAGAATCTGGCGCGCGTGCTCAAAGGCCTCGATGTCCTTCTGATCAACGACACCGAAGTCAAGATGCTCGCGAAGGACAACAACCTCGTCCTCGCCGCGCGCAAAGTTCTGGACATGGGCCCAAAAGCACTCGTCGTCAAACACGGCGAATACGGTGCAACCGCGTTCTTCGGCGATCGGTCCTTCGCCGGTGAAGCATCCGTGACCGTCCCATTCCGCGCGCCCGCGCTGCCGTTGGCCGAAGTCGTCGATCCCACCGGTGCAGGTGACTCCTTTGCCGGCGGATTCTTCGGCTACATCGCCTCGCAGCCCGCGCTAACCCCACTCGTATTCCGCCACGCCATGTTCTACGGCAGTGTGATGGGCTCCTTCGCCGTGGAGCGCTTCGGCACCGACCGCCTTGCGCAGCTTGACCCTAAGGAAATCGAGGAACGCTTTGCGCTCTTCCGCCAGCTCTCGCACCTCGAGTAAACGCGCGCTCCGGCGGGAACTCGTTCCCACCCCGGCCGGGCCCGATGACATCGCCCGCTCCCTGCGCCACGAAACCATCTTCGCCGGCATGGTCGCAGCGCTTCTCTCGCTGCTCGCCTTCGCCTATTGCTTCCCGCGCGACATGCTCCTCCTCTACGGAGACGCGGTCGCACACCTCCACATCGCGCGCCGCCTCATCGACTCGCTCAACCCCGGTATCCGCCAAATCGGTTCCGTCTGGCTTCCGTTTCCGCACGTCCTCATGATGCCGTTCGCCGCCCGCCTTGTCTGGTGGCAAAACGGCGTCGCTGGCGCGATCCCGTCCATGGCGTGTTACGTGCTCAGCGTCGCCGGCCTCTGGCGCCTCTCCCGTTATTGGCTGCGCCCAGCAGGCGCCGTCGTCGCCACGCTCTTCTTCGCGCTCAACCCAGGCCTGCTCTACATGCAGACCACCGCCATGAACGAGCCCATCTTCCTTTGCCAGATGATCTGGGCGGCGCTCTTCCTCGTCGCGTATCTGCGCGCCCTGAGGGAAGGGAATCATCGCCTCGCAGGTCGTGCCCTCACCGCCTGCGGCATCGTCCTCGTCACCGCCATCTTCACCCGCTACGACGGCTGGATCTTCGCCAGTTTGGTCTGGCTCATCGCCCTGCGTGCGCTCTGGAGAACCGGCGCCTGGAAATCCCAGGTCGGCGGAGCCTTCGTTCTCTTCACCGCGATGCTCATTACCGCGCCCATGCTCTGGTTCGCCTGGAACGCACGCCAGTACGGCGACTGGCTCGACTTCATGCGCGGCCCATACTCCGCCAAAGCCATCGACGCCCGCACCTCCACACCCGGTGCACCCCATTACCCAGGCTGGCACAGCATGCCCGTCGCGGCGCTCTACTACATCAAGTCCGCCGAAATGGGCGCCGTCCCGGTGCGCTGGGGCAATCGCCTCCTCTTCTTCGTGGTCGCCGGAACCATCGCCGCTATCTGGAAATGGCGCAAACAATGCATCGCACCCTTGTTGTTGCTATGGCTCCCGCTGCCGTTCTACGCCTATTCCGTCGCGTATGGATCGGTCCCCATCTTCATTCCGCTCTGGTGGCCGCATTCCTGGTACAACACCCGCTACGGCATGGAAATGCTGCCGATCTTCGCGCTCTCCCTCGGCTTCTTTATTGCATGGCTGTTCGGCGTGATAGAAAAGCGCTGGTCCCGTTACGCCCCGCTCCTTCTGCTCGCGTCGATCATCCTCATCATCGTCGACTGCTCGGCGCTCGTGCGCTCCACGCCCCTCGTCCTGCGCGAAGCAATCGAGAACTCCCGCACTCGCATCCCCTTTGAAGGGGCCTACGCGCGTGCCCTCGAACAATTACCGCCCAGGGGCGCAATTCTGGTCTGGACCTCCGACCACATCGGAGCCTTCCAGCGCGCCGGCATTCCGTTGCGCCGCACCATCAACGAGACCGACTACTACGAGTGGATCCCTGCACTCCAGCACCCAGCGCAATCGGCCGCATTTGTCATCGCTGCGGATCATGATGCCGTGGCGCAGGCGGTCGCGGCCCATCCCGAAGGCCTGACGCTGCTCGACATTGTGTGCTCTTCGGGTCAACCCTGTATCCGCTTTTACCGTTCAACCCTGCCCCCGCCCAGTGATAGGATCACCGGCAAGTGATCCTCACGACAGATACCAACGGCCACATGCTGGCCTTTAGCCGCCTTGAACAGCTGCTGCTGACCGGCGGCGCTGCAGGTCGCCTGCTGTTGGCCGCGGGGCTGGGTTGCGCCGTCGGCATCGACCGCGAGTATCACCATCGCCCCTCAGGGGTCCGCACCAACGTTCTCATCTGCCTCGGTGCAGCCATGTTCACGTTTCTCTCCGTCATCATTGCCGGCGAGGGCAGCACGAACCGCGGGCAAATCGCGTCGAACATCGTGCAGGGCATCGGCTTCCTCGGCGCGGGCCTGATTCTGCACAACCGCGATCGCGTCAGCGGTCTCACCAGTGCCGCCACTGTTTGGGCTGTGGCCTCGATTGGCATGGCGTGTGGGGCGGGCCTGTATTTCCCGGCGATCTTCGCCACCGTCGTCGTGCTGGTCGTCCTGGAGATGATCCGGATCCTCGAATACGGCGCCAACCTCAAGATATATGCGGTCACGTACGAAGTGCGCGGGCATGAGTTGGAACAGATGACCATCTCAATCCTGAAAGTCATGGATCTGGAAAATCGACGCCTCGATGGAGTCGAGAATCAACCCATCGCAGGGCTGCAGCGCCTCTCCTTTGAGGTCTCGGCGAATCAGCGTATGCATCGGCGACTGCTGAAAGAACTGAAAGCCGCGCCGGCTATTGATGACGTGCACTCTTTCCGCGATGCGGAGGATGAGTGATGCGCTTCGCTAAGGCCCATGCCTGCGGCAACGACTTCCTCATCGTGGAAGGCGCTTGCGATCCGGACTTGGCGAAGAAACTCTGCGAACGCCATACTGGAATCGGCGCAGACGGCGTCGAATTCTTCGAGCCGGCCGGCGCGCTGAAGGGCCGTATCCGTCTCGCGAACGCCGACGGCTCTATCGCCGAGATTTCCGGCAACGGTACGCGTTGCGTCGCTGCATGGCTGGCGCACGAGGAGAAAGCATCTGCCGGCGACGTGCTCACGCTCGAAACCGATGCTGGCCCGCGCGTCTGTACGATCGTTACCAATGATAAAGGCGATTATCGAATTGCTGCAGGCATGGGAGTGCCCGAAGTGACCCAAGCACAAGTCACCCTCGCTGACAAGACTGTGGTCTATGGGATCCAGGTTTCGATGGGAAATCCGCACTTCGTCATCGTCGTGCACGACGCGAATTTTCGTGCCCACAGTCGCGGCTGGCAGGAACTCGGCCGCGAGATTTGCTTCCACAAACAATTTCCGCAGCAGATCAACGTCGTGTTCGTTCGCATGATCCAGGCAGGAGAAGTCGAGATCCGCATTTTCGAGCGAGGTGTCGGACCAACGACTTCCTCCGGAACCGGGACCTGCGCTTCCGCAGCCGCTGTGATCGCGCATTGTGGAGGTAAATCGCCGCTGACCGTTCACGCGCCTGGCGGCTCGCAGCGCGTGGATTGGTCTGGTCCCGGTGCCGAAATGACCCTGACCGGACCGGCGCAACTCATCGCCGCGGGGGAGGTGCTCCTTGCCTGATCGTGCCCTGAAACCACCTGCCGTAAAGCCCGGAGCGCGCTTTGTTGTTGTCTCCGCGGCCAGTAGTGCTCGCGCCGATCGCGTCACCCGCGGCATCGAAGTGCTGCGGTCTCTCGGGTACGAAGTGGTCGTCTCCGAACACGCCCTCGGAAAACATCCACCCTACTTTTCCGCCTCGACGGAAGAACGACTGGCCGATTTGCATGCTGCTTTTGCCGATCCCGAAGTCGCCGCCATCATTTGTACTCGTGGCGGTTACGGATCCAACTACCTGCTCGAAGGCCTGGATCTCGACCTGATCCGAGCGCACCCCAAACCCTTCTTCGCCTACAGCGACATGACCGCGATGCAGACCTGGCTACTCGATCAGACCGGCCTGGTCGCGTTCCACGGGCCCATGCTCGCGGCGGATTTCTCTGTCGACGACGGCGTGCACCTCGACAGCTTTCGTGCCTCTATCAACGGCGGCCTGGTTCGGGCCGGCGCGGACGAGGGTCTCCGCGCATTGCGCCCTGGCACCGCGCGTGGCATTCTCTACGGCGGTTGCCTCAGCCTGCTCACTGCTTCACTGGGCACGCGTTTCGCGCCGCGCACCGAAGGAAAACTGCTCTTCCTCGAAGATGTCGGCGTTAAGCCGTACCAGATCGATCGCATGCTCCGCCAGATGATCGCCGCTGGCAAGTTCGAAGGTGCCCGCGGGTTCATCTTTGGCGAGATGATGGACTGCGGCTCGCGCGGCGCCGATCCCGACCTGCTCCAGCAGGTCATTCTCCGACTCCTGGAGCCGTTCAACGTCCCCATCGCCATCGGACTTCGCTCCGGTCACGTCTCCGGCGGCAACGTCACGCTGCCTTTCGGAACCGATGCCGAGCTTGTCCTCGAATCCGATCAGCCACTGTTACATTTCCTGGAGCGCGCCGTCACTGTCCCCCGTCATGCCCGTTAAGAAGCATATTCATCTCATCGGAATCTGCGGTACGGCGATGGCGTCGCTTGCCGGCTTGCTCCAGCTCCGAGGCCACCGCGTCACTGGCTCCGACCAGGCCGCCTATCCGCCCATGTCGGATTTGTTGCGCGAACTCGGGATTCCCATCGCCGAGCCATTTTCAGAGTCGAATCTCCACCCCTCGCCTGACCTGATCGTCGTCGGCAACGCCATCTCGCGCGGTAATGTCGAAGTGGAATACATGCTGGACCAGCGCATCCCTTTTACCTCGCTCGCGCGCCTCATGCATGACGAGTTCATCCGGCAAACCGACACCCAGGGCCAGGAATCGCTGGTCGTTGCCGGTACGCACGGAAAAACCACAACTACCAGCATGCTGGCTTGGATTTACGAAGTCGCCGCGCGCCGTCAGCCCGATCTGGCGCCCTCTTTCCTGATTGGAGGAGTGGCGGAAAACTTTGGCACCAGCTTCCGCCTGAGCGAGGGAAGGCCCTTCATCATCGAGGGCGATGAATACGACACAGCCTTCTTCGACAAGGGTCCGAAGTTCATGCACTACTTTCCCGACGCGCTCATTCTGACGCACGTCGAATTTGATCACGCCGACATTTACCGCGATCTCGATTCCGTAAAGACCGCGTTCAAGCGCCTCGTGAATCTCGTCCCGCGTCGCGGCCAAATCGTAGCCTTCGATGGTTCAGAAAACGTCTCCGAGTGCGTGAGCCACGCAATGTGTAACGTCGAACGTTACGGATTCGCGCCAAATTCCACGTGGCGCCTCACCGACCTGCGCTTCGCGGACGGAGCCAGCCGCTGGAAACTGTGTCGCAACGGCAAACCTTGGGCCGATCTGGTCCTACCCTTGGCCGGCGAACACAACGCCCTCAATGCAACGGCCGCAGCGGCGCTCGCAGCAGGGCAGGGAATCCCCGCCGAACCCATTGTCGAGGCCCTGGCCACCTTCCGTAGTGTCCGCCGACGCCTCGAGGTCCGCGCAGAAATCAACGGCATCACCATCATCGACGACTTCGCGCACCATCCCACCGCTATCCGGGAGACGCTGCGCGCTCTCCGCTCCGCGTATCCCGGACGAAGACTCTGGGCTGTCCTCGAGCCCCGTTCCAACACACTCCGCCGTAACGTATTCGAGCACGAACTCGTCGAAAGCCTTTCCCACGCCGAACAGATAATCCTTGCCGCCGTATTCCACTCCGAGAAAATCCCCGCAGCCGAGCGCCTCCATCCGGAAAATGTTGTCGCCGCTCTCCAATCGGGCGGCCACGATGCGACGCTGCTCGCAAATGCAGAAGCCATTGTTACAAATATCGTCCCGCGGCTCGTATCCGGCGATGTGGTCGCGATTCTCTCCAATGGTGGGTTCGACGGTATCTACGAAAAGCTGCCCGCCGCGCTCCAACAGCGCAACCATCAGGGCTGATCGATGCTCCCCGCCATCATTCTTTTCTCCACATGGGTGATCCTCGGTGTTCCCGTCGCCATCGTCACCCTTCCATGGGCGATTCTCAGCCGCGACGTTCATCCTCTCCACCGCTGGGCCATGCGGGTAGTTCGCACCGGACTGCGGCTTGCAGGCATTCGCATCGACGTTGTTTGGCAGCAGCCGCTTGATTCCTCGCAGCACTACCTCTTTCTCTCGAACCACGTCTCCAACCTCGATCCGCCCATCCTTCTCCCGCTCCTGCCCGAACCCGTGGCGGTCGTTCTCAAGCGGTCGCTGATGAAGATTCCAATCCTCGGCTGGGGCATGCGGCTGGCCAACTACATTCCCGTCGACCGTGATGGCACTATCGAGAGCGCTAAAGAAAGCACCGAGGCCGCAACCCGTGTTCTCGCGTCAGGTGTTCACATTCTTTCGTTCGTTGAAGGCACGCGCTCCCGTGACGGTCGCCTGCAGCCCTTCAAGAAAGGGCCGTTTTACCTCGCGATGCACGCGGGCGCACCCGTCATCCCCATCTCCATCTACGGCACCGAAAGCATGATGAAGAAAGGCAGCCTGAGGATTGCGCCCGGGACCGCGCACGTTGTATTCCATGCGCCAATCAATCCCCGCGACTACCCGGACATGGAGGATCTGATGGCCGCTGTACACGCTGCCATTGCTTCGGGGCTACCGGAGTGGATGCGAGCCTGAGCTACTTCACAACCGCGTTGTAGCCGTCGCCAAGCAGCTTCGTGCGCATCGCCAAAGCCTCGGCACGCGATGCAAACGGACCCAGCTGGATGTGCAACAGCTGGTCCTGCGGCTCGTTGCGCACCACCGCGTTGTAGCCGCGCTTCTTCAGAGCGTCAACCAGAATCTCGGCGTCCTGCGGAACACGCACCGCCGCAACCTGCACCATGAAGTTAGCCGCGGTCGCTGCCGCTGGTTGCAGAACAGCCGGTTTAGCGGCCGGTGGAGTCACTGGAGTCTTGCCCGGTGTCTGTGACGAAGCGGCCGGCGATGAAGCAGGCGAATTCGCCGGAGGCCGGGTCGCCGCGCTGGGTTGTGGAGCAGGCGCACCATCTGATGCCGGCGCATCGCCCTGGTCAGTCGTGGCAGGCGGCGTCTCCACGGGTGTCAACTGCTGCGGAGAGGGCTTCGGCAGGCGGCTGTCCGGCGCTGTCGTGGCCGTATCCGACGCAGGCTGTGCAACAGCACGCGTTCCGCTGCCCCGTCCCACTGAATATCCCAGGCCAAAGAAAATTGCGCAGATCAGCACCAGGCCAAAGAAAATCGCCAGCAGGGAACGCGTGCCCAGCGCGATTTCCGTATCCGTGCCCACCGCGTGCCCTAACGCCGCGGTCGACCGGTTGCTTTTTCTGGTTTGCTGCTCCTCTTCCGTGTCGAATAGGAAAGCCATAGCGGACCTCTGGGGGATGAGAACCCGTTATTTTGTTTCAGGTGGCGCTGGGGGTGTCTTCGGAGTCATCGCGTGCCCCAGCAGCGAGATCAATTCCATCGGGAGCGGGAACACAATCGTCGTGTTTTTCTCGACTCCGATATCGGTAAGGGTCTGCAAGTATTTCAGCTGCAGCGTGACCGGCTGTTCCGCCAGCAGATTAGCGGCCTCGACCAGTTTCTGCGCGGCCATAAATTCGCCTTCGGCGTTGATGATCTTGGACCGCTTCTCGCGTTCGGCTTCCGCCTGGCGGGCCATCGCGCGCAACATGGTGTCCGGCAGGTCCACCTGCTTCACTTCCACGCTGACCACCTTCACGCCCCACGGCTCGGTCCGCTGATCGATGATCGTCTGAATCCGCTGGTTCAGCGCGTCGCGATGCGAAAGCAGCCCGTCCAGCTCCACTTCGCCCAGCACCGACCGCAGCGTGGTCTGCGCAAACTGCGAAGTCTGGTAAACGTAATTCGTAACTTCAATGACCGCCTTGCCCGGATCAAGCACCCGCATCGTGATCACGGCGTTCACCTTGATCGTCACGTTGTCGCGTGTAATAACATCCTGCGGCGGGACCTCCATCACTTCCTGGCGCAAAGAAACGCGGACCATCTGATCGAGGGGCCGAAAAACCAGGATAATGCCAGGACCCTTAGGCTGCGGCAGCGCGCGCCCGAGGCGAAAGATTACGCCCCGCTCATATTCGCGCAAAATTTTGATGGAATTCAGCAGATAGAGAACGATAACCGCGATAACGATGAGAACGGGATATCCCATAGCGGGGCCTCTTATGCCCGGCTGAAATTGTATCGCACCAGATGCCGCAAAGCCCGCGTAAAATCAGGCCGGAACCCGCTCTTGTACCCGTTCGACAAGCAGTTTCAACCCATCTACGGCCCGCACCCGCACGTTCTCACCAGGCGCAACCGGCGCATCCGACTCCGCGACCCACAGCTCACCATGCACGAGAATCTGTCCGCGCGGCGCCAGCTCCTGCTGCGCGATTCCAACTGCGCCCACCAGTGCCTCCGGTCCGATCATCACCTTGTTTTGTCGAGCTCGAAGCGCAATCCGCACCAGGAACGTAGTAATCAGCCCGAAAGCCAACCCAGTCGCAATGGCCGTCGCAAACTGCACCCGCATCTCCGGGATCGGCCCGGCCACCAGCGTAAGCGTGCCCAGCACCAGCGCGATCGTGCCCGTCGCCGCCAGGATCCCGTGGCTCGGAAACTTCGCCTCCAGCACCATCAGAACGATGGCTCCCAAAATCAGCGCCAGCGACGTATACCGCACCGGTAACAGGTTCAGCGAAAACAACGCCAGCAGCACAAAAAGTGTGCCCAGCGCACCAGGAATAATCGTTCCCGGCGTATTGAATTCCAGGTAAATCAGCAGCCCTCCGGCCAGCAGGATTAGCACCGCGAGGTTCGGATCCATCAGCCGATCCATGATCTCTTCGCGGAGCGTTGGATCGACCGCAACCAGGCTCACGCCCCGCGTGTGCAACACCTGCGTCGCCCCGTTGAATCGCTTCACGCTGCGCCCGTCAATCGCATCCAGCAGCGCGCGGTCATTCGGTGCGATCACATCGATCAGGTGCAGCTGCTGCGCCTCCTGATCCGTATACGACTTCGAATTCTGCACCGCGTCCTGCGCCGCATCCACATTGCGCCCGCGCGCCGACACATACGACCGCAGAAACGCAAGCGTGTCATTCAGAATCTTCTGCTTCATCGTGTCGTCGATCTTGCCCATCTCGACGACCGGATGCGCCGCGCCCGCGTTGGTTCCCGGCGCCATCGCCGCAATGTCCGCGGCTTCCATCAGGAAGAATCCCGCCGACCCAGCGCGGCTGCCCGCTGGAGCCACATAAAAAATCACCGGAGAGGGCGATGCCAAAATATCGCCGACCATGGTGCGCGTCGAATCCAGCAGCCCGCCCGGCGTGTTCAACTCCACCAGCACAGCCTGCGCATGGATATCGGCCGCCCGATCGATACCGCGCTTGAGATAGTCAGCGCTGATCGGCTGAATCGTGTCGTCCAGATGCAGAATCACCACCTGCCCGCTCTGCGCCGCTACCCGCGCGGTGCACGGGCCCAGCAGGCATAAGAGGAACAGCAGGATCATCGCGAGTAGAAAAAGAGGCCCATGATGGTTGCCGTGCCGGATCGCCGAACCATGACCGCTGATCACTGTCTTCATGGCGTTGTTTGTCCTCGCCGCTCCAGCGCCAGCTTCATACCCTTCGCGCTCGCGTTCGCTGGATCAACCTTGAGCGCGTCATCCACATCGGCCGCCGCCGCGCTCAGCTGGTTTCCCTGCAGGTCAAGCCGCGCCAGCACCAGATACGCCGGCACATTCGGCGTCAATTGAATCGACGAATGTGCCTCTTCGCGGGCCGCATCCGCATCGCCATCGCGCTCCCTCACTGCAGCCAGTCCAGCGTGCGCCAACGCTGATGAAGGATCGGCCGCCAGAGCCTCACGATACTCCCGTTCCGCCTCCAGTACCAGTCCCCGCTGGAAGAACTGATCGCCGTCTTTTATGTTCTCCGCGGCGCGTTGCGGCGGCGCCATCGACGCCAACCGCATCTGTTGCACCTGCTCCATCTCAAACGACGCCTGCCGGAACCCCGCCTCGCTGTACCCGCGCTTAATGCGTTCCAGCGGCCCCTGCGTGTCCGCGACCGCGTGCCCTGGATCAGGATTCGGCTTTGTGGCGGGATCCTTCAGTTGAGCCGCAAATATCGCCGCCTCCGCATCCTGCGGACGCAGCGTCAGGACCTCTTGCAGCTCTTTCAGCGCACCCTCCGAGTCCTTGCGGTGCGCCAGCGCGATCGCAAAATTAAAGTGATAATCCGGATCCCGCGAATCGGCGGCAATCGCCTGCTCATACAGCGCGCCCCCATCCTTGCCCCGACGGCTCGCCGCCACGCCCTGGTTATTCACGACTTCCGGCAGCGGCAGGCGCATGCTCACAAACGCAAACGCATCCTCCGCCTGGCGATAATCGCCCGTGTAGAAGCAGGCCAGGCCACGATAGAAATCCGCCTCCAGCGCATTGGGATCGTCTTTCCGCAAACGCCCCAGCGTCGTCGCCGCCTCTTGATAGTCCTGATCGGAGAAGTATGACCGCCCCAGCGCCAGCCACGCCGGGGCAAAATCCGGGTCCAGCTTCACCACGTTTCGCAGATGCGCGATTGCATCCTTGGGGCTCTGCGCTAGGATCCCCTGGATGTAATCCTGGAACGCTTCCGCGGACAAGCTCCTGTCTGCCGCGACGAACGTCTGCTCTTCCACCGCGTAGTTTGGATCCAGTTGCCGTGTCACCTTCCACGCCAAACTATTGATCGTCTCCAGCAGATGTTCCGCATCTCCCTGCTCATCGATCTGCGCACCCATGTGCAGACCGGTCACATCCAGAATTTCGGCATCCGCGGTCACCTGATTTCCGGCTTGCGCTCCGCCAGTCGTGTAATGGCCGAAGACCACATAATCGGCGTCCAGCATTTGCGCAATGCGGATCGCCGTCGCGCGCGTGGGCTCGAGGTTCAGCGGCAGGCCCAGGTGATCGAAGGCGTACAGCCGATCACCGCGGCCGATAGTCAGAAATCCAGCAGAGTTCAGCCGCCGGTTCAGCACATCCGGAAAGGCCTCGCCCATCCAGTCCTTTGTGGCATCCCCGCTCCGGTTCTCGAAAGGAAGCACCAGCAGCAGCCGCCCATGCACCTCCGCCGGCTGGGTGGGGCCGGCATCCGTGGCCTGTTGCGCGCAGGCCGCCCATCCCCCGGCCACGACGGCCAGCAGAAGGAAAGCGACCAACCCGCGAAATCTTTCCGATCCCCTCACGACATGCTGATTATAAGTCGCGCACGTACTGCGGATTCGCCGCCGGGTCACGACGCGAGACCGAGAAAGACCCGCATGCGATCCAACTCCGCGTCCAGTTCCCGCCGGAACTCGCGATCGCGCGGCCGCGATCCAACATAGCCCAACTGCGCCTCCAGCTTGCCGCTCTTCACCGCAAGGTTGCCCCAACCGATCACTCGATCCCGCCACAGCAGCGGCAAAGCATAGTAGCCGCGCTTCCGCTTCGGAGCCGGAGTGTAGGCCTCGAAGCGGTACACCCATCCCCATAGCAACTCGAAGCGCTCACGGTCCCACACCACCGGATCGAACGGCGTCAGCAATCGCGCCCTTTCCTCCACCGCACTGCGTGCCGGGTTCTCGTTCGCAGGCCAATACCAGTCAACGCCATCGACGCGAGAATGCGCCAGCCGCTGTTTCACCCGCTGCAATGCGCCCTTCAACTCATCACGCCATTGCGGAACAGCAAAGCGCAGTCGCCGCACCAGATCCGAGAGACACGCGGCAGGCAAAGGTGAATAAATTCGCACCGCCGCGTCCACCAAAGCATCCAGACGCGTCTGGCGCTCGGCTGCGTCCACCGGCTCCGGTCCATGCGTGTGCGTTGCGTAAATGCGGATGCCATTCTCGCGCCGTACTACGCGCACTAGCCCCCGGTAATGCATCGCGTCCAGCAAATGCGTCGTCGCGTTCGATGATCCGCCCCAGTAATTCGTCACCGAGCCATGTGCGAAATGTTCATCGACCTCGCGCGGATGAACCGAGCCCCGTTCGCGGACAAACTCCAGAATCTTCTCCGCCTGCTTCCTCCGCGCAACCGGCCACGTCTCCATCCCTTCCGCAGGAACTCCGGCGTCTGGACGAGGATGCATCAGCGCCTGCACCTCCCGCGTCACGAATCCATACACGACGAAGAAGTCTTCCTCGATCCCCACCTTCTCAAAACGGCGCTCCAGATCGCCCGCACCATAACCCTTCACACGGTGCCGCAGGATCATATCCTGAGCCCTTGCCGGTGCCCGAATCGGATCGGCCTGCACAAAGCCCAGCTTGTGCAGCGCGCGCTTCAGCGTCGTTGGCTCAAAAAGGCTGCGAGCGACAGCAAAGCGCCGCAACGCGTCGAGGTCGACCATGGCAAGAGGCTAACAAACGAGTCGCCGGCGCCAAAACCCGCTGCCTGCATACGAATCCCTACAATATTGCAGGCCGTCATCCGTCTACAGCAGCGGATGCAAGAGCCGACGAGCATCGCCTGGATGACCGAGCAGGATACGCGAACTTCCAAAGTCGTCGCGGAACAGCAATCCCGCCTGCGCAATTTCATCCGCAGACGGGTTCCGAACAATGCCGACGTGGAGGATATCCTCCAGGACATCTTCGTCGAGCTGGTCGAGGCCAACCGCCTGCTCATGCCCATCGATCATGTGACCGGCTGGCTCTTCCGCGTCGCGCGCAACCGCATCACGGATCTCTTCCGCCGGAAGAAGCCCGAGACCTTCGCCGACGCAGCCTTCGAGGACGAAGACGGAGAGCACCTGCAGTTCGAGGATCTGTTGCCCTCTCCCGATGACGGGCCCGAAGCCCTCTACTTCCGCAGCCTGCTTTTGGATGAGATGGAGATTGCAATGAGCGAACTGCCCAGGGAGCAGCGCGAAGTATTCGTCGCCCACGAGCTGGAAGGTCGCAGCTTTAAAGAGTTATCAGCAGAGAGCGGCGTGACCGTCAACACTCTGCTCTCGCGCAAGCGTTATGCCGTGCTTCATCTGCGCCGGCGATTGCAGAACATTCACGACGAGTTTTTGAGGAAATGAGGAATGCAATGGGTAGATTGAAATGGATTGTCCTGATCCCGCTGTTCATCGTTCTCGCGATCGTCATCGGCGGTGAGGTCGTCATGCATCTGTGGAATTGGCTGCTGCCGCCCCTGTTCGGATTCAGACAGCTCACCTTCTGGCAAGCCTTCGGGCTGCTGGCACTTTGCCGCATCCTGTTCGGAAACTTTGGAGGCCGCGGCCGTCGCCGCTCCGGCCCGTGGTATCAGACACCCGAAGAGTGGGGCCGCATGACGCCTGAAGAACGCCAGAAAATCCGCCAGCGAATGCGAGCACGCTGGTGCGGCCTGGAACCGCCCAGCGCCGAAACCCAAAATCCGGCCTAGCGGCGTTCGTGGTGCGGCCCTCCCCCCGCGAAGGTGAGTGCTCGGTTTTTCCGCTTGAATCACGGCATAATGACCTTGTCAGCCGACGCCGTTTTTCCGGAGAAGCCGATGCCCACCTCGCAGCTGGTCTTTACCACCGAGATCGCTGGTCCCGCGCAGACCATCTTCGACCTCCTCGCCGACATGCCCAATTACGGCCGTTGGCTGCCCGGCTCCGAAGCCTTTGGTGCCACAACGCAGGTGACACCCTACCCGGTTCGCCTCGGTACCACCTATCTCGACGCCGGTTCGCTCGGCCAGCGCCCCGGCACCGTCACCGAGTTCGACCCGCCGCGTCGCCTCGGCTTTCACCACACCATGTCTCTGAAGAAAGGCCCCCTCACCGCGGACCTCGACATCCGTATTCATTATGTCTTCGAGCACTCCGGCAAGGCGACCAACGTTATCCGGACCCTGGATTTCGCCATCGAAATCCCGTTCCTCTTCCGTTTCGCGAAGCCGATCGTCCTTCAGGGTCTGCGCAAAGAAAACGTCCGCATCCTTTCCGAACTGAAGGGTTACATCGAGACAAACAGCGCCGACCGAAGCCTCTCCGCATAAGTCAGAGCGGCAAAATCCCGCAAAAGAAATCCCTTGACCTGCCGTGCATACTGTGTATACTCAGTATCGAGATATGCACAGTGACATCGTTGTCTCTCAATTCAGCGGCCGGCCCATGTACCTCCAGATCATGGACCAGATCAAGCAGAAGATCGCTGTCGGAGACTGGGCTGCCGGTGAAGAGATTCCATCCATCCGCCAGCTTGCCGTGTCGCTGCAGGTCAGCGTCATCACCGTCAAGCGCGCCTATCTCGAGCTTGAACGTGAAGGCGTCATCGTGACGCAGCACGGCAAAGGTTCCTTCGTCGCGCCCGATCCAGCGTTGAGCCCGCGCCTTTACGAAGAGGAGTTGGCCCAGCACCTGGATCGCGCAGCGGAGCTTGGAACCTCCCTCGGTATGACCGAAAAAGAAATCGTCCATCGCCTCCGCAAGGCCGTGGACCAGGTAAGCGAGACACGGCTGGAGAAGGAGAACTCATGAGCGACATTTGCGTGCGCTTCACAGCAGTGAGCAAAAAGTATCCTCACTTTCTGCTCGACAACATCAGCCTGGAACTGCCCGCCGGCAGCATCCTCGGCTTCATCGGCGCCAACGGCGCAGGCAAATCCACCACCATCCGCATCCTCATGGGTCTGGTGCGCCAGGACTCGGGCGCGGTCGAAGTCCTCGGCCACTCCATGCCCGCCGACCAGGCCGCCGCCAAGCAGAAAATCGGGTTCGTTTCCGAGGACATGCGGCTCTACGGCGCGGCCACGCTGGCATGGCACATGAGCTTCGTCGCCTCCATCTATCCGGACTGGAACCAGGCCTACGCCGACAAGCTCGTCCGCCGCTTCGACCTCAAGCCGCAACAGAAGATCAAAGGTCTTTCCCATGGACAGCGCGTCAAAGCCGCGTTGCTCCTTGCTCTTGCCCATCAGCCGCGACTGCTCGTGCTCGACGAGCCCACCACAGGCCTCGACCCCGTCGCCCGCCGCGAAGTCCTCGCCGAACTCATGGCCGTTCTCGCCGACGAGGAGCGCACCATCCTCTTCTCCTCGCACAACACCCTCGACGTCGAGCAGATTTCCGACCGCATCGCCTTCATCGACCGCGGCCGCATCATCGATTTCGCCGACAAGGAGTCTCTCCTCGACCGCTGGCGTCGCCTGCGCCTCGTCGTCCCGGCCACCGCGGCCCTGCCTCATCTTCCCGGCATCGTCGAAGTCGGCGGCAGCGATCGCCTCCCCGTCCTCACCACTAGCCAGTTCGATCCCTCAGTCCTCTCGCTCTGCACCGACCGCGGCGCAACCGTACAGGCCGTCGACACTATGACCCTCGAAGAAATCTTCGTAGCCAACGTTCAAAGCAGAAGGGAGCTGCAACCAGCATGAACTACGCTATGGTTCGTCGACTCATCCTCAAAGACTGGTACCTCAACCGCTGGCTCATCATGGCCTCCGTCCCCGCTGGCCTTGCCTCTCTTGCAATCGTTCTCACCGGCAAACCGGTGGCCTTTCTGCTCTGCATCATCCTGCTGTGCATGATCATCATCGGGGTCGGAGCCCAATTGGCGATGGCCACCACAATCAACGAGCGCAAGGAGCAGACCCTGGCCTTCGTCATGAGTCTTCCTGTTTCCTGGCGCGAATACACCGCCGCCAAGATTCTCGCCAACCTCATCCTGTTCCTCATTCCCTGGCTGCCGCTCACCGCCGGTGCGCTGTGTGTGCTGCTCCTCCCTGGCGCGACGCGCGGTCTCGTCCCTTACACAGCCATCATGTCGGTCGAAATGCTGATCACGACTTGCCTGATCGTCGTTGCCGGCATCATCACCGAATCCCAGGCATGGACCACCGTCGGCATTTTCTGCTCGAGTCTGGGCCTCAACGTTCTCGGCTACGTGTTTGCCCACCTGCGTGGCATCTCGCGTTACATGTGGGGCGCTCAGGTGCACTGGTCCCCGACCGCCTGGTTCGTGCTCATCGGAGAGTTGCTGATGGTGCCCCTGCTCCTCGGCCTAACCTTCTTCGTTCAGTCCAGAAAAACAGACTTCCTGTGACGCCTTCTGAACGCTGACCGCTAAACGCTGCTCACCCCAGCTTCCACGGCTCCCGATAAGGCCGCGTAAGCAGAGCACTCGCACCCGGATCATTGGCAATGGCTTCCGTTCGCGGATTCCACTCGAGCTTTCGCCCCACCAGCATCGAAATCAATCCCAGGTGCCCAGGGATCGTCGAGTGATGCGCCGTCTCTACCGGCGCAATCGTCGGCTTCCGCGACCGCACGCTATCAAGAAAATTCCGCCGGTGTTCGTCGGAAACGATGAGCTGCACTTTCCGCTCCGACTCCGGCAATGACTCCTCCTCGACCCACACCGGATTCGAAGCGTCGAACCCGCTGCGATCCACCCACACCCACCCGTCTTTTCCAATCCACTTCGTTCCCATCGCAATCGCCGGTGAACCGCCCGCAATCGTCATCGTCACATCGACGGGATATCCAGTCACTTCCTTCCGATACTGGCACTCAATCGTGTATTTGGTCGCCGTATTCCAAATCGCATTCGACCGCGGAAATTCTCCGTGCCCTTCCACCACCGACGGCCCGGTGCGATCGAAACCCATCCCCCAGTGCGCAATATCGCCGTGGTGTCCGATCCAGTCCATCAGCTGCCCGCCGCCCGTGTTGTAGTTCCAGCGCCAGTTTTGATACACGCGCACCGCGATATACGGCTCCATCTTCGACGGCCCAAGCCACATGTCATAGTCGAAATCCGCAGGCGGCTCCGACACGGCCAAATCCCAAGCCGGTGTACCCGGCACAATTTGCGAAGGATCGGCTGGCTTATCCGGCAGCGACGCCAGCTTCTCCATCAGCGCCGGCAGCGTGTGCGGAAAATCATGATGCCCGCCCGGCAGACCGACCTCAATGTGCGTCACATCGCCGATCATCCCGTTGCGCACAATCTCCGCGGCCTTGCGAAAAGAGGGAAGCGACCGCTGCCACGAGCCCGTCTGCCACATCACCCCATTCTTCTGGACCGCCCGTACAATCGCCTGCTGCTCGAAAATCGTCCGCGCCAGCGGCTTCTCCCCATAAATATCCTTCTTCTGGTTCGCTGCTTCAGTCGCAATGATCGCGTGCCACTGATCCGGCACCGCAATCATCACCGCATCGATGTCGGTCCGCGCCAGCATCTCGCGATAATCGTGATAGCCCTTGCAGTCCTGATTGCCGTAGTGCCCGTTGATGGTGTCGAGCGCCGTTTGAAGATGGCCCTTATCCAGATCGCACGCCGCCACCACCTGGCAATCCGGCTGCGCCAGAAACGCCTTCGTATTCGCCGGGCCCATCATCCCCCAGCCAACCACGCCAATCGTGATCCGGTCCGAAGCCGGGAAATAGCTAGCCCTAGCCAAACCGCCGCGCGAAACCACAGCCGCTGCTCCGGCACTTTGAAGAAAACGTCTCCGCGAAAACAACGAACCTGAATCAGCTAAATTTCCCGTCATAATGGCCTCCAGGAGCACAGCGGCTTTCACGTCGAATCAAGAGCGCCGCAACAACCCCCGGAAGTCTAGCACCGAACATGCACCAGCTACCGGCTACCGGCTACCGGCTCCCAGCTACCGGCTGTACTTCTCAGTGGCTGCTCCACGTCTTGTCCGGAGCATTGCAAAGCGTCTCCAGCGGACACTCCACACACCGAGGTTTCCGCGCAATGCAAATCTGCCGCCCGTGATGAATCATCTCGTGCGAAAACGCGATCCACCGATCCTTCGGAATAATCCGCATCAGATCCTCTTCCACCTTCTTCGGATCCTCCTCCCGCGTCAGCCCCAGCCGATGCGACAGCCGCAACACATGCGTATCGACGACCACACCTTCGGCCTTCTTGAACCAAACGCCGAGCACCACGTTGGCCGTCTTCCGCGCCACACCCGGCAGCGTCAACAACTCCGCCATCGTGTCCGGAACCTTCCCCCCGAATTCCGTGACGACCGTCTTCGCCGCTCCCGAAAGCGACTTCGCCTTGTTGTGATAAAACCCCGTCGACCGAATCTCCTCCTCGATTGCCGGCAGCGAAGCCTCGGCAAACGCCGCCGGGGTAGGGAACTTCCTAAACAGCGAAGGCGTGACCATATTCACGCGAGCGTCGGTGCACTGCGCCGAAAGAATCGTCGCCACCAACAACTCCCACGCACTGCGATGATGCAACGCGCACTCCGCCCTCGGATAAGCATCGTGCAGCCGCCGCAGCAACTCCGCAACGCGCTTCGGATCAGTCTCTAGCCCGCCGCCGCCCTTTTCGTCGGCTTTTCCAATTTTCGTGCTGGGTTTCAGCGCGGTGTTCGCTGGCTTTTTGCTCGCCTTAACGCTCGCAGTTCCGCTCCGCTTCGGAACAGCCTTCTTTGCCACCTTCTTCACAGCCATGGCCGCCATTGTATCGAGTCGCGCCGCGG
>Ga0182015_10001602_pt1 | contig 29382 bp, 23 predicted proteins | sample 712P3MmetaG_FD_120478 | JGI IMG/M metagenome (GOLD analysis project Ga0182015, IMG submission 120478) | Permafrost microbial communities from Stordalen Mire, Sweden - 712P3M metaG | ecosystem: Environmental > Terrestrial > Soil > Wetlands > Permafrost | place: Sweden: Stordalen | collected... | reverse complement strand
GACGACACTCCCTACTTTTACTGGCTGGTTCCAGATTCCCCCAGTCGCGGGGTCCTCGGCTTGATTGGTGAAGAAGGACCGGAAACTCGTCGGGCTCTCGAGAGATTCTTAGAAAAACAGCACCTAGAACCCTTGGAATATCAGGCTGCGAGAATTCCTTTGTATTCGAAGTGGGTTCCGGTTCATCGCCGCTTAGGCGGCGGCGAGGTATATCTCGTAGGCGACGCGGCCGGCCACGTGAAGGTTACAACGGTTGGCGGCATCGTAACCGGTCTTCGAGGCGCCGTGGGGGTTAGCGAAGCCATTTTGAATGGCAAGCCCGGCCGGAAATTGCGCGACCTTCGGAGAGAGCTGGATATTCACCTGCTGATTCGCAGAGTGATCCACAACTTTAACCAGACGCGGTACTCGCGGCTGGTGGATCTCCTGAATGACCGCACCCGACAGGATCTTGAAGAACACACGCGCGACGAACCGGCTGGAGTCCTCTGGCGTCTCTGCCTTCACCAGCCGCGGCTCCTGCTGTTTGGACTCCGAGCGATGCTAACTGGCGGAACTTTTCCCGCCCACCGCACTCCTGGGCCCTGATATTCGGAGGGCGAAGAAGACCTTCTTATGGCCATAATCACCATAGTGCTTCTGTGGCTGATCCTGATCAGCGTTTGGATCGGCACTTACCAGTTGATAAAGCAACAGGGCCGCATCCTGCTTCGCTTGGACACGCTCGAGCAGAGTCCGCACGTTGCTGATTCTGAGGCACATGGTGCAGCAAGCCGAGCTGGGTCGGACGAATTCCTGGGAACCGATTTCCCACCCTTTAAGTTCCCGGACCTCTCCGGGAAAACAGTTGCACTGGAAGATTTTCGCGGCCAGCAGGTTATCCTTATCAACTGGAATTTCGAGTGCGGATTCTGCGACCTCATTGCACCAGAGTTAGCCCGGCTCCAAACCAGTTTGGAGCGGCAGAACGTGCGGTTGATGCTGCTGAGTGACGGCGACCCGGGAGCAAACCGGAAGCAGGCGAGCGAGCACGGTCTGAAATGTCCCATCCTTCTGCCGAAGGACAACGAAAGACCAAAACCCTTCGAGCATCAGGGTACGCCAGTAGCGTACCTGTTGGACGAAACAGGCCGAGTAGCAAGGCCTCTAGCTAGTGGGGCCGATCAGGTAGTAGAATTGGCCGCCCAACTGTCCACCCCCGGGACAGGATCTTCCGAAGCCGCAAGTGGGAAGCGAAAGAAACTGCAAAGCGAGCGGTCCCTGGCGGAGAGTCGTATCGAACGGAATGGTCTGAAGGCCGGAACTTCCGCTCCACTGTTCCGTTTGCCCGATCTTCAGGGCAAACCGATTTCTTTGGAAGAATATCGCGGCCGGCAGGTGCTGTTAGTGTTCAGCGATCCTCAATGCGGACCTTGCGATGAGCTTGCTCCCGAGCTGGCTCGTTTGCATCAGATGCACGCCGAGAACGGGTTGGCCTTACTTTTGGTTGGCCGCGGAAATCCCGAAGAGAACCGGCGCAAGGCGGCGCAGTTTGGCATTCAGTTTGCGGTAGTGCTGCAGGAGAAGTGGAAGCTTTCGAAAGAATACGGGATTTTTGCGACCCCGGTAGCTTTCCTGATCGATGAAAGAGGAGTGATTGCCCAAGAGGTAGCAGTCGGAAAAGATGCCATACTGGCCCTGGCCGACGAGGGGCTGAAGGCGATGGAGGGATGAAATGAGCACACTTTTTGATGATGTGGCGCGAATTATCGCGAGTCCCGTTTCGCGACGTAAGGCCCTGCGAATGGTCGGCGGAGCTGTCGGGAGTGCCGCGTTCGCGGCGTTGGGCTTAGAAACGGCTTCCTGGGCGCTCACGGCGGCGTCGGCGAGCGTTAAGTGTAAAAGCGGTCAAACTGCCTGCGGCAGCACCTGTTGCAGTTCAACCCAAAAATGTTGCGGCAATGATTCGTGTGAACGAATCTGCTGCTCTTCCGGTCAGGTGTGCTGTACCGATACGTCCAAGGCCTACTGCGCTCCTGCCGGTTCGACATGCTGCGGGGGAAAGACCTGCCCCTCGGGCCAAACCTGTTGCGGCAATGCTTCGAGTGTACGAACATGCTGCCCTTCCGGTCAGGTGTGCTGTACCGATGCGTCCAAGGCCTACTGCGCTCCTGCCGGTTCGACATGCTGTAAGGGAGTGGGCTGTCGGAAGGACCAGACTTGCTGCAATGGCAAGGTCTGCCCGTCGGGTCAGGTTTGCTGCGACGGGGTTTGCTGCAGCCCTGGTCAGACCTGTTGTAACAATAAGTGCTGCTCCGGTCCCTGCTGTAACGGGAAGTGCTGCTCTGCCGGCCAGACTTGCTGCAATAACAAATGCGTTACGCTGCCCGTGTCTAACAAAGGAAAGTGCCCGGCGGAATAGCATGTCAGCTCGGTTCACTTCGCGACGAGCCGGGACCAGTTCATCTGCCAGCGGTAGGCGCGCGCGAAGTCGATCGTAAAGCTCTATGACCTTTTCCAAGGCTCGCGCTGCGCCTCTTGAAATCTCGCTACGCGGGCATGCGCGAGCTCTGTTGTTTGTCCTCACGATCGCGTGCCTCGGCCTCGTCTTGGGCGTAGAGACTTTACTAGCGGGTTCAGCGGGATTGTTGACGACGCCACAGAAACTTCGCTGGATGTTAGCTCACGATCCAGGCGACCCTGGCCTCGAATACAGGCTGGGACGAATTTATGAAGATGTTGATCCTGGGGAAGGCCTCAGGCACCTCAGGTACGCGGCGGAGTTGAGTCCTCACAACCAGCGCTACCGTTACCACCTGGCGGTCGCTTGTGAATCGCGCGGGGACATTGCTTGCGCCGACCAGGCTTGGGTACTTTTGGCTGCACTCTCTCCCGGAGTCCCTCTTTATCATTGGCACGCGGGTGAGTCCTATCTGCGGGCAAACCGGCTGGGTGACTCCCTGGCGCACTTTTCTCGCCTGCTGGATCTTGATGCACAGTATGGCCCGAAGGCCTGGTTCGCACTTCGCAGTGTGTTGGGCCCGGACGTCATCTTTCAAAAGACCGTGGCGAATCACCCGGATGCAGAGCTCAAGGTTGCCTACATCGATTTCCTGAGCAGGCAGGGGGATGATAACACCGCTTATCGGATCTGGAGGTCGGTTGAACCCCATCTTCACTCGGTTCCCTTCCCGTCAGTCCAGCCTTACCTCGAGCGCCTCATCTCTGGCGATCGCATTGACGAGGCCGATTCGGTCTGGCGGGATCTGCAACGGATGGGAACGGTAACGGCGGGCGGGGTAACGGAGAATGAAAATTTAATTTTTAACGGAGATTTTGAGCAAACTCCTTTGAACGCCGGGTTTGATTGGCGGAAGTCGGACCAGACCACTTATCTCGCTATCGATTTCGCCGCGCCTGGTGCTCACCGTGGCGCCCGCTGCCTCCGAGTGGATTTTACGGTCAACCGCAACGAAGCCTATGAGCCCGCTTATCAGATCGTTCCGATTCTCCCGAATCACACCTACAGACTGGAGGCATATGTCCGGTCGGAAGACATTACTTCCGACACCGGCCCCTACTTGCGCGTGAGCGATCCTCAGCATTTGAGCTTTGCCGACGCCGTGAGCGAAACCACCGTAGGGACGACTCCCTGGCACTCCCTGCAGTTAGGCTTTTCTACAGGGCCGGAGGTCCAGTCCGTGCGTCTGTCAATTTGGCGTCCTCGAGGGCGGACCTTTCCCATGGGAATCTCAGGGAGCTTTTGGGTGGACTCGGTTTCTCTCCACGACATGGGTCGCGCACTCGAGCCAGTTGCTGCGGAAGGACAGCGCTGAAAATTGCATTTTTCAAACGCAGTCGTGGCGCCGCTGCACCGGGACACCGAAGCCCGGAATCGCGAAGCCAGGAGTATTGAAGCGAGGAATGGCGCCGATCCACTGGCCTTCTCCGCCGCCCGCATTCTGCTGGTCGCGGCCTTGATCGGCGCGCCCTGGGCTTTCGGCGCCGTGGATTCATGGGCCTGGATGTCGCTAGGCCTGGTCGCGAGTGTGGTCTTGCTTTTATGGGCCGTAGGAAGCGTTCAGCAGGGGGTCCTGAAGTTCGTTTGGTCGCCGTTGTACATTCCGCTGGCGCTGTTCCTGCTGCTGGGTCTCGTGCAGTACGGCGCCCGCCTCGCTCTCGACCGGTGGGAGACTCGCACCGCCTTGGTATTGTTCGCTGCGAATCTGACGTTCTTTTTCGTTAGCGTGCAGCTCTTCAGCGGGGCCCGCGCTAAAAACCGGCACCGGTTCGGGCTCGCAGTCTTACTTTTTGCGGGAGTGATGGGGCTGTTCTCCATTCTGCAATTCGCTTCCGGAGCACAGAAGATTTATTGGAGTTTTGATACCAGCGGCAGCTTCTTCGGACCCTACGGGAATCGTGACCACTACGCCGGGCTCATGGAAATGTTAATCCCGGTGGCGGCTTTTTCTCTCGCTGAGCGACTGAGGTCGGTCGCAGCCATGGCGCTGCCCGGGCTTGCGGTCACCATCGCCGTCTCGTCGTTGCTGCTTTCTGGCTCTCGCAGCGGAGTGCTCGCCCTGGCAGTGGAGGTCATCATTGCGGTTGCGCTGGGCGCGTGGCATGCACGAACCACGCGCAGGAGTGAAAGGCACGCTCCAGTGGCGCACCGGTCTGGCGTCGCCGCGAGCTTCATCACCTTGACCGCAGTGCTGCTGTTCTCCTGTCTGCTTTTCGCGTGGGTGGATACGGGCGAGGTGGTGAAACGTCTGGGAGCGGTGGCCAGTCCCGGCGACACCTGGGCCGAGTGGTCCAGTTTCCGCCGAAGCGTAGCCCTCGATTCGCTGCGCATGTTGCGCGACCATAGCGTCATCGGAATCGGCCTGGGAAATTTTGAAACCGCTTATCCGCAATATCAGAGTTTCCCGACGGACCTGACGGTGGACTACGCGCACAACGATTACGCCGAAGCCATCGCCGAAACGGGACTGGCTGGCGCCGTCCTCATCTTTGCGGCATTGGCTCTTTTCTTTCGACTCGCCTTTCGAAATTGGGGCCGGCGTCTAAGCTCGGGTGACGATTGGATCGCGATGGGCGCTGCAGTGGGATGTTGCGGCCTGCTGGTCCACAGCTTTTTCGATTTCAATCTGCACATCCCGGCCAACGCGGCATGGTTTGCAGTCCTCGCCGGGATAGCAACTACCGATAAACCAGCACCCCGAAGGGCCTGACCGTCGTGGCAGTCCGCTCCGCGGAGGGTTCCTAAGAACCCACTCGGCGGCCGGCTGCATCGCGGCCGTATACATTCGGTATCACTTTGGCGGGATAGTCTGGGCGATTCGGCAACACAATCTCACCCGCTGCCACCCAGCCCTGGGAACAACGTAGACGCCAAAACGCTGGTTAAGACAGATTCCACTCGGTAAAGGGAAGACAGATGCCTTCTATGCCTATCGTAAGTCAGCTACTTAGGTTAGGGCGCGGCCTTCTCCGTGAGGGTTACTGGGGGGAAGCCCCTAATCCCGGTTAGGCTTCAGGATATGGCACGCGTTCTGCAATAACAGTGGGCCTTTCCCCCCGCCTGTCTCTCAGATCTTGGCGAAAACGCTCTGATCTTCGTACACAAATTTAGGAACTCCAACGTAGAGGAGTACACCGTGAACTCCAGGAATCCAGCTTTCAGGTGCTTAGCCGTAGCAGTTAGCTTGGTCCTCGCTTTTGGCCTTACTGCTTCTTTGTCTGGGCAGGATGAGGGCGTAGGCCCAGGCTGGGCTACCTCCGGTCGAATTTCTCTTCCCACGGACTGGAGCACCAACCACGTCATTTATACCGGGAACTTCAAGGGGTCCAGTCCGCAAGCGGCGATGGCTGAACAAGTGGCCAAGAGCCACTACGACCCGCGGCTTTTTAACTCCTGGTTGCTGCAAGGACACTTGCCCCCGGGGCAGCCGGCAAGTCCCGCGGCAAAGTCAGCTCTGGCAACCAGTCAAGCGAAGAGTACGAAACCCAGCGGACCCCCGACCAAATCCAAGGGTCCCGCGCCGACCCGTGATTGGGCTCTTTCGTTGGGAACGGCTGGTGGGGTAGCGCAGAACATGTACCCGGCCAAGTTCAGCTTCAACATCAACGCCGCTCCGGATTGCATTAACGATTACGTCGTCTTCGGCCTGAATGCTGCCGGCAGCGCAACCCAAGCCAACCTTGTAGGGGTGAACGAATTATATTCCGGTGCGAGCCCGGTCGGGCTTTGCGGGACCGCGCCCAACGTCTATTGGGCGTACAACGTAACAACACTAACCGGCGGCAAGGTTACAACCTCGCCAACGCTGTCTGCCGACGGAACGGAAATCGCGTTTGTCGAGAGCAACGGCTCTGCTTCCGTCCTGCACGTACTGAAGTGGCTGGCCAACAACGGAACAGTAAACGCTCCAGTGACGCCCACCGCCGTGACGAGTGTCGCCGGCTGCGCCGCGCCCTGCATGGTCAGCCTCGAATATGACTCCTCGCACGGAACCACTCTTTCCTCGCCGTATTACGACTACCAGAATGACGACGCAATTTACGTGGGCAACGACAACGGCAAGCTTTTTAAGATATTAGGTGTTTTTGGGGGCACCCCAGCGGTTGACACCGCCGGTGGGTGGAGCTCCGCCGGCCTCACGTTGGGCGCAACCGGTATCAAGATGACCGGCCCGATCTGGGACATTAACTCAGGAAATGTCTTTGTTGGAGGATCAGACGGAAAGCTGTATGCGGTCAATGGTACAAGCCCGGGAACCCCGGTGAGCATTGCCGTGGGCAGTGGAACCGCTAACGGCGGCGGGATTGTGGATGCTCCGATTGTCGATAGTTCCAGCGGCACGGTGTATGCTTTCGCGGCGGCAAATGCGGCCGGCATCGGTAACGCCACGGCCAACAAGACTGCCGTCACCCTGCAGGCGAACACAGCGACGCCCTTTACCTCGCCCCAGATAGCCACCATCGGGCAGGGAACATTGGGCACACAAGCCGGCCTGAATGTGGCTGCAGGCAGCTTCGATAATGGGTATTACTCTTGGAGCGGCAGCGGCGCTAATACCGGCAACCTTTACATGATTGGCACGGCCGCATCCGCAGCCTACCCCACTCTTTACCAGCTTCCTTTCAGCGGCATAGGATCGGTGGCCGTGACCGGGACTGGCAGTGGATACACGAAGCCAGCCGTCAGCATTACCGATAGCACCGGTACAAACGCCACATTAACGGGGAGCGGCGGCGTCACCGGCGTCAACGTAACCACACTCGGTTCCGGCTACACCTCGATTCCGGCCGCCACTTTCGGCGCCGCTCCAACCGGCGGCACGACCGCGAGTGGGGCTGCGGTCAGCGTAGGTGTCAATGCAATCTCGGTGACCGCGGCAGGTTCGGGCTACACTTCGGCCGGCGACGCTGTGACGATCGGCGGTACTGGGAGCGGTGGCACTGCCGATGTTAGCTCGTTAGGTGTTGCTTCGGTCGCCGTGAGCTCTGGCGGAAGTGGCTACACAGCAGTTCCCACGGTAACCGCCACAGGCGGAAGCACAAATGCCACCCTGGCCGCGAGCGTGGGTACGAGCACTGTGAACGTTACCGCTGGCGGCTCCTACACGGCATTGCCGACCGCCTCCTTTACCGGTGGCGGAACGGGCACGACCCAGGTGGGCGTGAACACCATCGCAGTCTCAGCCGGAGGATCGAACTACGCCGCACCTCCGTCTCTCACCATTAACGGCAGCGGCGCAGGCGGTGGTGCGGCAACTGGTGTACTCGGGGTCGACGCTGCGAGCATATCTGCGGGAGGGTCCTACACAGCGGTTCCCACCGTCGCGTTCCCCGGAGGAACCACGAGCGCAACAGGTTCCGCGCTCGTAGGCCTGCTCTCCATTGGCGTCACAGCAGGCGGTTCGTTTACCGCTCTGCCCTCGATCACCATCGGCGGCACCGGTAGCGGCGGATCGGCGACTCCGAGCGTGGGAGTTACAGCGGTCGGGGTTACGTCAGGAGGTTCGGGCTATACGTCGGTTCCGGCAGTCAGCTTCGCCGGCACCGGAAGTCCAAACGCTGCTGCGACTGCGTCGCTGGGCGTTAGCTCTATTTCACTGACCGGTGCAGGGTCCGGGTACACCTCAGTTCCAACTGTGAGCTTCTCAGGCACTCCGACGACAGCCGCGACCGCTACGGTCACCCTTGATGTCGTATCGCTGGGACTAACCGCAGGCGGCTCCGGCTACACCGCGTTTCCAACGGTAGGCTTCTCCGGCGGCACTCCGACAACGGCCGCCTCGGCGACTGCGACCGTGGGAATAGCTACAGTCGCTGTGGCTGCGGCGACAACCACCGGGACGATGGTTTTTAGCGGCCGCCCGGCTAACGGCGGTACGACTACGGTTGGCAGCATTACATACGTATATGAATCAAGCTGTGGATCGACTGCTTTTTGCATTACCACTTCCAACACCACAAGCACGAATGCAACGAACTTCAAGAACGCCATTAGCGGCACATGCGGCGGCGCCGCATGCGCTGCTAACACCAGCGCCACGGCCACTTCGTCGGGTAGCACTGCCACCATTACCAATGTCACCGGGGGCAGCATTGTGTTTAGCGATAACTCCACCAATACGACCATAAGCCCAACCGGTGGCGCGCTCAGCAACAACGGCAGCGCGGGTTGCACGAATGGCACGCAAAGCTTGACCTTCAGTGGCACTGGCGGCTCGGGCGCGAGTGGCACAGCCACTATCGCCTCGGGCGTCGTCACGGCGGTGTCTCTGACAGCCGGGGGAAGCGGGTATAGCACCTTCCCAGCGTTTACAGTGGCTACGTGCTCGACCCAGCCAACAACTCGAAACGTGACCGCCACAATCACCGGACTTAGCCTGACGTCCGGCGGCGCCGGCTATAATTCAGTGCCTACCGTAACCTTCAGTGGCACTGGCGGATCAGGATCGAGCGCGACCGCGAACCTGGGTGTCTCATCGGTCACTCTCACCGGCGCCGGCTCTGGATACACGGCTGTACCGACGGTGAGCTTCTCAGGCTCTCCGACCACAGCCGCCACGGCCACGGACTCGCTGAAAGTGGTCAGCGTCGCCGTCACTACCGCCGGTTCCTACACCACGTTTCCGACTGCAACCATCTCTGGTGCGACCGTCACAACGACGGTGACAATTGAAAGTGTCGCTGTCGCGGCCGCCGGTTCCTACTCGACGTATCCAACCGCCACAACGACCGGTGGCGCGACCCTCAGCGTTACCGCCGCCAAGGTGGTCAGCGTGACGGTGGCCACAGCGGGCACCGGCTACACGACGGGTCCCATCAGTCTTACTTTCAGCGGCGCTGGCGCTGGAGGGGCCGCGGCCACTGCTGACCTCAAGGTGGTGAGCGTTTCCGTCACCGCGCCGGGCTCGTATACGACCTTCCCTACGGCCACTATCACCGGTAACGCGACATTGGGAGCCGTTACTGCTACCGTCGTCGGTGTGACCGTGACCGCGCCCGGATCCTCTTCCACGTACCCGAGTGTCACCTTCAGCGGCAGCGGCGGCGCAACCGCAACGGTAACCTCAGCGTTCGTGACAAGCGTGGCAGTTTCCGCGCCCGGAACCGGCTACACTGCCGTGCCCACGGTGAGCTTCTCGGGCTCTCCGACCACAGCTGCAACCGCCGCAGCCTCGATGGGTGTGTCCACCGTCAGCGTAACCGCCCCTGGCTCATACACAACGTTCCCCAGCGCCAGCATTACCAGCGTCTTTGGCGGTTCCGGAACGACGCTCACTCTCAAGGCCGAGGTAGTGGGAGTCGCGGCGCCCTCTACGCCGGGTAGCGGCTACACCACGGCGCCGACAGTTACGTTTAGCACCGCAGGCGGCAGCGGCGCTGCCGCTAGCTCGACCATCAATGTTTCTGCCATTAACGTAACCTATGGCGGAGGGGGATATACGGCTCCCACCGTGACCATCACAGATACAGGTAGCGGATCCGGTGCAACCGCCACGGCTAACGTCAATGCAGGCACGGTCATGACCCCGGGCGTGAACACCGCCGCAGTCTGCACCGCAGCCACGCCGACGACTTGCTACCAGATCGACACCGGCACCGTACCAGAGCCCGCCTCTCCCATCAGCGAAATCTATAACTCTGCGGACTACCTGTTTTACTCGTTCGGCAACAGCCTCGGCGGTGACGTCTATAGCCAACCCATCACCAGTGGCGCAATCTCCACCAGCCCTGCACTCTACCCCGTGCCCACCCCTGGTCCCGGTACCAGCGGCATCGTCGTGGATAACGTCTCCTCCGCGAGCCAGGCCTCCAGCATCTACTTCGGAACGCTGGGACAGGCGGTCCTGAGTACCGCACCGGTGACCGAAAACGTAAAGAGCGCGACGAACCCCGACTGCTTTGGTTTCCCGAGCTGTGCTGTCACGGCGACCGTCACCATGACCGCAAACACTGTTTTCCAAGTAGGCCAGTCGGTCACGGTTACCGGGGTGGTTTGCGGCTCGTCGGCCTGCTCACCGACCTTCGATGGTACGTTCACCATCCTCTCGGTGTCAGGAGCTGAGATTACTTACTCCTTGACGGCTTGTACGATTTTCTGTAGCAGTCAGACGGCGACTACCAACGAGGGAACGGCCGAAGCCACGGAAAACACAACCGCGTATGAGGCCATCAAGTTGACGCAGTCGATGCTTGAATAACCTTATGGATGCCTTATGAAAAACCACGACGAGTCACAGCACGGGAAGCAAATCGAGGGAATCGAAATCAGCGCCGGCGGAAAGAAGCCGTACCAGAAGCCGGCGCGGCGCCGCGAGCGAGTGTTCGAAACCACGGCACTCGCTTGCGGCAAGGTGCAAACGACCCAGGCCCAATGCGCGCATAACCGAAAGAACTCCTAGCCGCCCTGCGCCGGAGGTCCGGGCTGGGCGGTTATGGAAACGATGAGGTCCCAAAGAATTGCAGAGTCGGGATTACAAGAATTGCGACGGTAGCAATGGCGACGGTAACTGACGAACCTAGTCAAATGAAGTTCGACCTGGTCATCGATGTCTTGCGTTCGGCGGGCGAGGCCAAGCTCGCCGTCGGCGGGAGCAGCATGCTGCCGTCAATCTGGCCTGGCGACCTCCTGGAGATCCGCCGTGTGCCAGCGGCGGATCTGGCTGTCGATGACATCGTGGTATTCGCCCGTGCGAATCGTCTGGTGGTTCACCGCGTTCTAAGCTTGAACCGTGAGCGGGACGAGGTTGTTCTCATCACCCGAGGCGACCGTTCGCCACGATCCGATTCGCCGGTGTCGACTAGCGAACTGTTGGGCAAAGTAAACGCGATCCAGCGAGGAGGGCGAACGCTCACCCCGCACAGAACCAGATGGACACGGATTGCGTCATGGATCCTGCTCCGCTCGGAACTTTGTACTCGCGGCTTACTGTATATGGCCGTAGTCCGCAGGAACTCACTCACCCTGGATCGGTCATGGGCCAGTTAACCGTAATGGCTCACGAGCGCGTCATCGACGTCGGTGGAATGCCGATTCTGGTGCGTAGCGAGAGTCTGGAGTTCGCGCGGCTATTGGAAGACCGCTATGGCAACTTCGTAAATCCGGCCGGGCCTCGTCCTGTCTTCGAACTGGACGTAGAACTGGTGCCGCCCAGCAACATCGATCCCGACCAGGATGTGCAGGTGCGGTTGGAGTCGGGTCGCTGGATGATGGAGCGCGGCGACTTTCGCGCTGAATGGGACACGGCACGCCGTCGAGGATGGGTGCGGCAAACTGCTAATCCTTATTCCATCGATTGCGTGCTGCGCATCCTGCACTCGCTGATCTTGGCCGGGGAGGGTGGATTCCTCGTACACGCCGCCAGTGCGGTAAAAAATGGGCGGGCATTTCTTTTCGCTGGCGTTTCGGGCGCGGGAAAAACCACCATCTCGCGCCTCGCGCCCTCCGACGTCGCGCTCCTTACCGATGAAATCTCCTACGTGCGCCCCGGGCGATGCGGTTATGAGGCTTTCGGCACGCCCTTTGCCGGTGAGCTGGCCCGCATCGGAGAAAACCTGCGCGCCCCGCTGGAGGCGGTTTATCTTCTGGTCCAGGGTCCGGAGAACAAGATTGAGCCGGTGAGCGAGCCGGAAGCTCTGCAAGCGTTTTTGCGGAATGTCCTGTTCTTCGCCCACGACCGGGAACTGGTGGAGAGGGTGTTCCAGATCGCGTTCGACTTTATAAGTCGGGTTCCAGTGTACCGGCTGACGTTCGTGCCGGATGCCAAGGTTTGGGAGCTAATAGCATGAGTGCAATCTACATCGCGCGCGGCACGAAGCTGGCCGGGCGCAAGCTTAAGCAACAAATGATCATCATGACCGCCCGCGATTCGGTGCTTTCCAGCCTGAATGAATTGGGCACCGCCATCTGGGACGCAGCCGACGGAGTGACCCCGCTCGAGGAGATCGTCGAACGGAAAGTATGTGCGGAGTATGACGTCGATCGGACGGAAGCCTTGAAAGACGCGGAAGAGTTTGTGCAGGACCTGGCCGGGGATGGAATTCTGATCGTCTCGGATCAGCCCATTGTGACTCCGCCGAACGGGGCGACGAACGGGAATAAGACCGGCGGAAGTCAGACCACGGAGGCGCCCGAAGCGGTGCGAGAGGAACGCTCATGAGCAGTCTGATGCAGGAGCTGAACCAGTCGGCGCTCGATGCGGGCCTGCCACTCGGCGTGCACTTGGACGTGACCTACCGCTGCAACGAACGTTGCATTCACTGTTACCTCGACCACGACGATCACGGCGAGATGACCACGGCCGAGATCAAGGACGTGCTCGACCAGATCGCCGAAGCGGGAGTTTTGTTCCTCACCCTGAGCGGCGGCGAAGTCCTGATGCGCATGGACTTCTTCGAGATCGTGGAGCACGCGCGGGCTCTGCTGTTTGACGTAAAGATCAAAACCAACGCCTTCATGATCCGGGAAAAAGAAGCGGACCGCATCCGCGATCTCGGCGTGCGCTCGCTGCAAGTGAGCATCTACTCCCATCGGCCGGAGGTGCACGACGCCATCACTAAGCTGCCCGGATCCCTAAAACGCTCGATCGCAGGGATCCGTTTGTTGCAATCTCGCGGTGTCAAGGTGATCATCGCCAACGTGCTGATGCGCCAGAATCTCAGCGATTATGCTGGAGTAAAAGAACTGGCTCAGGAACTGGGAGCCGAATACACGATTGACCCGACCATCACGCCCAGGATGGACGGGGACCGTTCGATCCTTCCGCTGGGAATCGAAGGCAAGGACTTGCGGCAGGTATTCCGCAATCCGGACCTAGTGGGCAACGTGGACGAGTTCTGTGCGCCTCCACCGGCAGTGGACGATGATGTTCTGGAAGAAACGCCGTGCAGCGCGGGCCACACCGCCTGCTACATTTCGCCCTATGGGGAATTATTCCCGTGCGTGCAGTTCCCGCTGCCCAGCGGCAATGTCAGAACGCAGAAATTTCTCGATATATGGCATAACTCGGCGCAGCTGAATGACGTCCGTTCGATTCGAGCCCGCGATCTTCCCGTCTGCTCAACCTGCAGCCATGTTGGGACATGCACCCGCTGTCCCGGTCTGGCTTATATGGAGGGAAATATGCGCGGTCCCTCCACTCAAGATTGCGAAAAATCGTTCGCTCGAACCGGAATAGCCTCTGCCAACATGATTTTGAAAGCATCGAGGCTGGCCATGCCCGGCTTGGTACAAATCGCTGGTTTGCAGCAATAACACGCGGCAATCTGCCTGCAATTCGCCCAGAATGCTGCAACATGTTTCGAAGTCCGGTAAGGCCACTCAAGTTGGAGGTAACCGATGAAATTCAGGAAGTCGCTCTTTGCGCTGTCAATTGTCGCCTCCTTCGGCATGCTCATCGCTTTGGCATTCGTCCGCGCCCAGGACGTGACCGGCCAATCCGGCGCCACCCAGAATACCGGATTCCCGGAAGACTGGAGCCATCGGCATATCGTCTTTTCAAATCCGGGGACCGAGGACGATGCGATTCAAAGCGGCCGCTACGACGAGTGGGCGAGGATCGTCAACGATCCGCGGTATGTTATGCAGCAACGCTTACGGAACTCCGGAGGGCGTCCGCTCATTGATGCAGGCGAAGATATGTCGGTAGAGTCTGTGCCGGAGCCCTCAATTTCCCTCATGGACAAGGCAAAGAAGAAGCTTTCCAAGGATTGGGCCGAAGGTGTGGGCGCTGGCGTGCCGTATCCGTCGAGCTCCGGCGGAGTTCCGATATTTCCGCTGAAATGGAATTTCAGCACCTCTACGGCCTCCTGCGCCGCCGACTACGTGATTTTTCCTACGGCCGTGGCGGGCTCGTCATCGAAAGCGACCCTGGTTGCGTATTATGAGCTCTACAGCAGCTGCACGGGCTCACCGAAGGTTTCGTGGGCCTATAACACCGCTTTCGCTCCAGAATCAGCTGGAGGAGCGGCCAATAGCGCAGCCGTACTGACTTCACCGACGTTCTCCACTACGGGCACGCAAATCGCCTTCGTTCAAATCGCTGCGAGCAAAGCCTACTTGGTTATCCTCAAGGTGCAGCAAACGCCGCCGGGCACAGGCACTCTCACGAGCCCTACCCCACCAACCAACGAGACGGCCGCGAATTATCCGACCTGCTCGGCGCCTTGCATGACCATCATCGCTCTTAGCGGGACCACGACCCCGAACGATGCGTGGTCGAATCCGTATGTGGATTACGCCAATGACGTCCTTTACGTGGGTGACAGCGCTGGAAAACTACACAAATTCTCCCCGGTGTTCACTGGGACTGCATCGAATCCGCCAGCGGAAATCACAACGACCTGGCCAGTTACTCTGACTGCGGCTAACCAGGTGTCCTCTCCGGTCCTCGATCCCGTATCAGGAAACGTCTTTGTCGGCGATACGGGTGGACTATTTTATGGCGTCTGTTCGGGCAATTCTGGCACGACTTGCGGGGCGGCCGGAACCGTCACAAAAACGGCCTCACTCGGCAAATGCGAGGGAATCAACGACGCCCCGATCGTGGACCCGAGTGCCGGGAGCGTCTACGCGTTTGTCCAGGACTATGCGAGCGGCGGTAATTATTACAACGCTGTCTTCCAATACGGCATCTCGGGCTTCCCAGGCACCCCAAAAATCGCCGAGGTCGGGCTCGGAGATTATGAATCCGGGGGCAACAGCCCTTGCGGCGGCGGCTATAGCTACTTCTACGCTGGCGCTCTCGATAACATCTACTACAACTCGGCTTCCTCGAGTTCGCCGAGCGGCCACATGTACGTGGTCGGCTATAGCTATGGACCGTCGACGCTGTACCAAATCGCTATTTCGGCCAACGCGATGTCAACCACCGCCACAGCGGGGCCGACGGTTGCGCAAGCCAACGCGTACGGGTATGGCTCAAATGTCTCAGAGTTCTGCAACAGCGGCACGGGCACATGCGCGACGGGGACCACAGGCTGCGCCACGGGCTTCAGTACATGCACGAGCTCCCCGAGCAACGACTACATCTTCTTTAGCGTGTTCGAGGGTACACCCAGCGGATGTACGAGCACGGTCAATAGCGCCGACGGGTGCATCTTGTCGTACAACGTATCGGGGAGAACTGCGTTTAGCGGAACACTGACTCCCGGCGGCGCACTCAACGTGGCAACGGCGTCTGGAACCGTACAACCGCAATTCGCGACCGGCGGCTTCATCATAGACAACGCTGCTACGACAACGGGAGCCTCGCAAATCTATTTCTTGACCACCGATGCCTCTGCTTCTTGCACGACCGCCGGAACGGGACTGTGCGCGACGCAAGTGGGGCAGGCGGCGCCATAGCCGAAGGCTAGGCATCTAAATTCCACCGGCCGCCGAGGCCGGTGGATCCAGGCAACGGCGCCAAGGTAGGTGCCTACAGGGGCTGATCGGAGAAGTCATGAAACATTCAAACTTGCTTTCCACCACGTCCATCGTCGCCGCCTTGGGCATGCTCATCGCTTTTGGCATTCCGATGTCGGGGCAAGAAGCTCCACCACAGCAACAGGCCCCAGCAACGAAACCAGCACCGACGCTGAATGAGGTTCTGCGGCATAACATCGAGGATTGGATTCTGCAGGGGCGGGGCATTCCCGAAGATTGGAGTCACCACCGCCTTGTTTTTTCCAATCCGGGCACCGAGGAAGAGGCGATCGAGAGCGGCACGCACGATCGCTGGCTTAGGATCGTCAACGATCCTCGCTATTCAATGCAGCAATTGAAGCGCGGTGCGGGTGCTAGCCTACGGGAAGCTGAGGATGTCGCTGCGGCTGTCGAGGCCACGGGAGCTCAGGAGCCAATCGGATCCCCGAACGCAGCCGACGCCGAAGAGGCTATCAGAGACTCGCCGGCAGCGAGAGCCCGGAAGCAAGAAATAACGAAGGACTGGAGCATGGGCTTGGACGGCGTCGCTGCGCGCCAGACGGGCACCGTCTCGAGTAACGGCGCTACCGGCAGTTCAACTGTGACTGTCGGTGGCCAGACCTTGACGGCGAGCGCCCCCACGGCGGCGAGCGCCCCCGGAACTTTCACGGGTGCCCCAACCAGCGGTCAGACCGCCACGATCACAAACGCGGGCAATGGCTTAGTCCTGACGGTCGGAGGCACCCAGGGGACTGGCACAATAAGTGTCAGCGGACGTCCAGGTAGCGGCACTAGTCTTCTCACAGTCGGGACAGTGTCCTACTCCTTCGAAACCACTTGCGGCAGTACCACCAACTGCATCACCCGCCCCAGTGGTCTCACTAACACACAATACGCCGGGAATATTTACGCAGCACTCGCGAATAACAGCAGCTACTGTACAACGTATGGTAGCGGAAGCGGATGCTTTGCAAATATGACCTCGAATACCGGTATCTCGTTAGGGTCCTTCACGGCTGGTACCAGCACCTCGTTCACCGTGACCAACACGACCGGCACCAGCCTCCCATTCAGTACAACTGCTACCAGCGTAAGTGCAACCGGGGGGCCCATCCCCGGCTATACGGGCTCGAACGCCTGCACGAGTTCGACGGCGGGAACGTTTGTTCTAGATACCAACCCGACAAACCTGGCCACGAACCTCGCCGCGGCAATTACCGCCTGCCACGGCTCCTACTCGGCCGTGGGGGTTACGGCAACATCGAGCACCGGCAAAGTGACTGTCACCGCCGCCACCCCCGGGACGGGTGGAAACAGTATTGCGCTCGCCGAAGGGTTGTCGAACTTCACTTGGTCGGGTTCTGACCTCAGCGGCGGCTTGGACGGCACGACCTCGGGCTCCAACTTCGCATACTGGTCGGTGAACGCTGCGGTCAGTCCGACGCAGTTGGCCACCAATATCGCCACAGCCGTCAACGACAACACGACACTGCAAGCGAGTACGGGCGTTACGGCCATTTCCAGCGGCGCGGTGGTCACCGTCACCGCCCGCGCCACTGGGACCAGCGGAAACAGCATTGGAAGCACGGCCAGTTTGACGGGTTTTGCCTGGGGTGGCTCGACCCTCACCGGCGGCGCAACGGGAACGGGCACAGTGCAGCCGAACACCTACCCCGCCAAGTATGGGGTTAGCCTCACCGGCGCCAGTTGCTCCGATTTTGTTATTTACCCGACAGGTAAGGCGGGCTCGACCGCTGCAGCAAGTATCGTTGCTGACAACAATCTTTATACCAGCGGATGTACAGGCGCCGTTCCGTCGGTCTATTGGGCCTATAACACGGGCGGCACGGTTACAACTTCTCCGATCCTCTCCGAAGACGGCTCACAGGTGGCGTACATTCAGTCCAATGGCACGACGGCAAGCCTCGTTCTCCTCAAGTGGGTGGCGAGCACCACCGAGACAGTCGGCGCGCCTCTGACCCTAACCACTCAGTCGTCGGCTTCCGCCTATCGCAGTTGTGTCGCCCCTTGCATGTATACCCTCGCCTTTGCCAACGCCGCCGACGACACGTTCTCAGCACCTTTCGACAGTTATGGCGATGACACCATTTATGTGGGCGACGATAGCGGCAATCTGCACCAGTTCACTGGCGTCTTTAATGGGAGCCCAGCCGAGTCCGGCAGCCCCTGGCCCGTGCACCTGGGCGCGAACAAGCTGTCATCCCCGGTCTACGACACCGAGGACGGGTTCCAAGGCGGGTACATCTTTGTGGGCGATAGGGGAGGCGTTTTCTACTCGGTGGGCAGCGGCAATGGGGGGACAACCGCCGGGCAGATACACGGCAACACGGGCAGCCTTGGGGATGTCATAGCTGACGCTCCCCTGGTCGATTCGTCGGAGGGGACGGAGTTCGTCTTTGTGACCACTAACGGCAGCTATAGCGAAACTGGCGACAACGCGGTATGGGAGTTCGTGAGCAGTTTCACCACCCTCGGCACCCCGGGGGTTGTTGGGGTAGGGACAGGGGGCACCGGATATTACCTTTACGCGGGCGACTTCGACAACGTGTACTACGAGTCAGGAAATCCTGCTTACGGCCATCTTTATGTCGTGGGAAACACCGGCACGGCGGGAGGCGGCACTTTATACCAGATAGAGATAGCTTACAGTTCGCTAACGGGAACCGTAACTGCGGTTGCCACAGGCCTCAACGGCACCGAGCATCCGTGGCCGTCGCCGGTTACCGAGTTCTGCAACAACGGCACGAGCGGCTGCGCGATTACTCAACAGCGGAACGTCACCGGAAAAGTGAGTACCACCAGCCCAGAGATAACCCTCTCGTCGGGAACTTTCACCAGCGCGGACGTTGGGGCCGTCGTTTCGGGAACGGATATACCATTTGGCGATACCATCTCCAGCGTACTGAGTTCTACCACGGCAAAGCTGTCCACCGCTCCAACGGCCAGCGTGTCGAGCGAGACGCTTGCGATCCAAGGCGGCCAAACCATCTCGGGCACCGATTATGTGTTCTTCAGCGTCAACCGCGGTACTGGGTCTGGCTGCTCCAACGGTGCCGGCGATGGCTGCATTTTGTCCTATAACGTCACCAATCCGACCGCGGTCGCCCTTTCTGGCAGTGGCCTGAACGTTACGACTCCTGGTACGAATGGTTGTTGGGCGACGGGCGGGCTTATCATCGACAACTCGGACACCACCACGACCGGCGCTTCCCAGATTTACTTCGTAAATCTAAATGGCAATGCGGCCGGCGGTCCTACGGGTACCACCCAAACCAGTAGCAACTGCACTGCCGGTACTGGAAATGCGATTCTGGCCACACAAGCGTCGCAATCGTCCCCCTAGTGAGGCTGCGGGGCTGTGGCACTGGAGCACTGAACACTAGCCCTCACCGGGGACAGCCTGCACGGCTGCCATTGATCCTGATTCACATTCTGGGTCGCGGTCACGCAATTCAGATCGGAGCATTTAATCCAATGAACCACTCGAACTCGCCTTCTAGGCTGTCAATCGTCGCAGCCCTCGCCCTGCTCGTCGCTCTTGGCATTGCGATGTCGGGGCAAGAAGCTCCCCTGCAGAAAGCGGCCTCGGAGCAGAGGGAGGCCCCGGCCCGGAATGAGGTTCTGCGGCAAAACATCGAGGATTGGATTCTCCAGGGGCGGGGCATCCCCGCAGATTGGAGTCATCGCCACGTCGTGTTCTCCAACCCCGCCGTCACCGAGGAAGAAGCCTTCGCCAACGGTACGCACGACCACTGGCTCAGCATCGTCAACGATCCTCGCTACATTCTGCAGCAAATAAAGCGTGATCCCGCGACGCGAAGACTCATCACCGAGGGCATGGGCCTTGGAACTGAGGAGATTGCAGACCTGCAGACGGTCGACGCTCAGGAGGCGCCCGAGTCCGAGGAGTCTATCGGAATCGGGGAGCCTGCCAAAGGCCAGAAGGCAAAGGAAAAAACTGCCAAAGGGATTTGGGGTGAATCGCTGACCAGCAGCACCACGGCGGGAACAGTGGGGCCGGGAAACTACCCGGCCAAGTATTCGTTCAATGGTTCCGTGAGTTGCAGCGACTTCGTCGTCTTTAATACGAGCTTGACCGGCGTCCCGGGCGCCACCAGCGTGGTCTTTACGAACGCCGCAGACAGCAGCGGCACGATTGTCATCACGAACTCGTCCACGGGAGCCGTCCTCACGTTAACCGCTGGTTCCGCCAACTCCGGAACAACTTGGAACAACAGCAGCACGACTGGCTCGACCGACGCCGGCAACTTCAACACGGTCCTTAACACTTCCGGCAACGGATCGAGCGTAGGAGTCTACTCCACCGTTACCGGCTCCACTGTCACGATCACCGCCGAACAGTTGGGAGCGGTCACGATCTCGGTCAAGAACAACACCCTCAGCAACATTTCGACGCCGGCAGCGGGCGCTTCCGAGAACTTCACAGGCGGCACCAACGCAGCCCGCATCCTTGCGTATACAGATCTTTATTCCACTACCTGCGGAACGATTGGCGGTGCAGTGCCGACGTTATCGTGGCAGTACGAAACCGGCGGCGCGGTCAAGACCTCCGTTTCACTTTCGGAAGATGGCACCCAACTTGCGTTCGTACAGTCCTACAATACCTCCAGCTCCACCACCGCCGCGGAGCTAGTCCTGTTGACGCCTGGATCGAGCTCGACACTTTCGTTCCCGACCATTGTCACGGCCGCCAATTATCGAGGCTGCACCGCGCCATGCATGACTCTGTTCGCGCTCACGAACGACGACACCAATTCATCGCCTTTCGTCGACTATGCCGATGACATCCTCTACGTTGGCGACAATGCTGGGTCTCTCCACAAATTCACGGGCATATTCCGCGGGACGCCATCGGCTGCTTCCAGCCCGTGGCCGGTCGCCGTAAGCGCGAAAAGGCTCACCAGCCCGGTATACGACAGCACGACCACGAATATCTTTGTCGCCGACGCTGGCGGCTTCCTATACGCCTATGCCGCTTCTACTGGCACCGCTAAGGGCGTCAGCAGCCAGCTCGCGGCTACCGGTAGCACAGGAATCGTCGACGCCCCACTTGTCGACTCGGTCGCCGATACCGTCTATGTCGTCGTTGGCCAGGACGGTAACACGACTACCGCCCATAACTGCGACAATGCCACGGGTTGCAACGGCGTATTCCGGTTTTCCACGACCAGTTTTATAACCTCAGGCGCCGGCTCCGGTCTCTGCGCGTCGTCAAATGGAACGAGTTGGACGACCGGAACAAACTGCGGAGTGGAATCTGTCTTCGGAGTGGGGACCTCCAGCACTATTCTCTACGACGGAACGTTTGACAATGCTTACTACACCAGTTCGGGATCGAGCGGTAACCTCTGGACCTGCGCCGCCACCGGCACTCCGGCGCCTAAGCTGATCAATTCGTCCATGAGCATCTTCAGCTCAACCCTCTCCCTCGGCAACAATGCTATAAACCCTCTGGCAAGTGGAGCAGCGACCTGTTCTCCGGTGACAGAGATTTTGAACGGTAGCACTGACTATATCTATCTGAGCGTGACCGCTAACGGCAATCAGACTGCTGAATGCTCGGGCGCGTGCATTTATAGTTTCATCGTGACGAGTTCCGTGCCAACCTCTGCCAGCAAAGGGCTCTCCGCCTCGGGTGGCAGTAGTGGGATCATCGTCGATAACACTGGCTCTGGTGGAGGTTCGCAGATCTATTTCTCCTACCTGTCGCAAGCCACCAGCGCCATAAAATGTCCTGCGCCGAGCAGCGCTGCGGGCGGCGGCTGCGCCGTACAGGCGTCACAGTCCGCGTTGAACTAACCAGTCCATCCGAGAATTGAAGTGTTTTTGTGGCACCGCAACTTTTGAGAGGTAGCTGCCTCATGGCGATTTGAAAACCTTTTCCTTGATTTCCGGATTCAATTTCTTTTGTGATTCCGAGGTTTATTGCCCAGTGCTTGCCCTAAGCTTTTGACCCCAGCTTGAAGGAACCACCACGCAGCTTTAGCGGCGAACCGAAAAGGCCGCAGGACGTAATAGAGGAAAGTGAGCGAGGATGGCAACGCGAGAAACTGGCCATCCGCCGGGGTTGGAACCAGGAAACGAATGGCGAGATAGCGAAGCTTTTGAGCTGGCGTCTTGAGCAGCCGGAACAAGAAAAACATTCCTCCTGGCACTTCCAGGGCGGCGGTGTCCATTGTGCGAGGCCGGCGAGGAGACGTTGCCTCCGCAAAGGCCGGATCGATGGGCGTACCAAGAAGATAAGCGCACGCTGAGAGGCTGTCTCGAACCGCGTCCTCCCATCCTAGTTGCTGCGCTTTCTGTTTAATACTTGCCCAGTCGAGGCGACTTCTGGAACAGAACCGGTCTAGATCGACGAACCATTTGAGGGAAAGCCTGCCGTGTTTTGCAGCGTGCGTCGCAAGATACAGAAACTCCCAGTCCGGGCTTAAGGCGAAGGCTGGAACTCCGTAAAAGCTCTTGCGGATGGCATCTGCCCAAATGCTTCTTAGCAGGTCACGCTCCAGGCGCCCTCCCCACACCAAGCCGCAATGTAACTCGAGCAGATAGATGCAGAGCTGGTCTTCCCGCATCAACTCGCAGTCCTTGCCGTAGCGCGCCAGGAGATTCAGGAAGAAGGGCTGCGTGATCTGGGAATGGTATCCGAGAGAGAGAATAAGGTTGTGGGCGGCAATCACATCATTCGTGGGCACCAGAAGGTCAATGTCAGTGCAGACGCGAAATGCGGGATCCTCGTATAGTGTCTCGGCAAGCACCGTACTCTTGAGGGGCATTACCGGTATTTTGGCGTCCACGAGAAACCGAAGCAGCCGAGCTAATTCCTTGGCCAGCAGATCGTTACGAATCGCATTGACGGCCAGGAAATTCTCCAGCTCAGTTCGGATAGTTTCGGGTACGCTGGGAAAACCTAAAATCTCGAGTTGGCGATAAACGAGGGGAGCGATTTCGTATTGGTAGGCTTTCTCTAAAACTACCTGCCATTGTAGAGGAGACGCGAGAAGCTCCATCGTCCGCTTCCGAACGGCTTCGAGATCACGGCGCAACAGCAGCAGGCACAGCTCATTCTCGAGGGTCATGTCCTGACGCATGATTTTCTCAAATGGCTGACAGCGGCGAACCCCACCATCGTACACTGCCACCGATCGGCGTCCGGCTCTAAGCGCCGCCTACGCATCTACGAAGTCGGCATCAGCTACTGGGGTCGCACCTACGAAGAGGCAAGAAGATTGGCTGGAAGGACGGTTTTCACTGTCTCTGGTGCTTGTTAAAAATACTCGATCAAAGAACCGGTCGCACCCGTCTTTGCCCGGCAGGATTGCCTCGGCTCGCCACTCAATTGAAACAAGGAACAAGGCCGCATGATCAAGTACTTGCTGTGTATCCAGGACAGGATACAGATCGATATGAACTGCAGCTTCCGGAACCCCCCATTGGACCAATTCTAATTAGGTTAAAACACCAGCATCACTACTCTCGCATTTTATGCTCATACTAGGTTTGTCATCGTTCAAGCACGACACTGCCGCGGCTCTGTTTGAAGACGGAACCATTCGAGCGGCCATCGAAGAGGACAAGCTCACCCGCTCCAGAAGCACAGGACTGCCCGAGAATGCGATTCGGTTTTGCCTGGAGAGTGTGGGAGCAACCTGGCGCGACCTGGACAGCATAGCGGTGGCGGCCCGTTCCTACCATGGTTGGCGAAACCGCTTTTTATTGCCTGCGCGGTGGGGCGCCTTTTCGCCGACGGCCGCTGTCTTTCACCAGGCCAACGAACTGGGAGTGTTTGCTCACGAGCGGAGGGAAATGCGAAAGTTGCGCTCAAAAATCAACGGCATGGGATCAACGGTCGTAAACTTCGAGCATCACCTTTGCCACAGCGCAAGCGCCTTTTTCCTTTCACCTTTTGACCGAGCCCTGATTCTGACCATGGATGAAGAGGGGGATGGCACTTCCGGCATGATCGCGGTCGGTGAAGGCACGCGCATTCGTGTGTTGGACAGGATCCCGTTCCCGCACTCGCTGGCGTGGATCTACACCCAGATCACTGAGCTGCTAGGATTCATGCCGCACCGCGATGAGCACAAGACGCAATGGCTGAGTTTAGAAGGCGAGCCGGTGTTCAAGAATGTATTTCTTGAGATGCTTCGATATGGGCGCAACCATCTCCCCCGTTTAAGTAATGGATTTGTCAATCTGGCCGGCAGCCCAAGCTTCTCGAGCAAGTTTTGTCGCCAAATTGGCCTCGAGGAAGGGAAGAGAGAACTGACGGAGGACCTACGCCGCAGCCTTGCCAGCAGCCTCCAGGAGGCTTGCACGGAAATCGTTGGCTCAATCATTGAGCACTACCGCAAGCGGGAGGGTATCCAGACGGTTTGCCTTGCTGGCGGCCTTTTTCAAAATGCGCTTTTGGTTGCAAGTCTGGAGAGACGATTGGGGATCAACGCAGTCTTCGTCCCACCTGCTCCGGGCAACTCTGGTTGCGCGGTAGGCGCGGGCATGCTCGTCTGGCACCAGGCGATGCAAAAGCCACGCCTTCCTGCCGTGCGATACATGTACAGCGGGCCGCCTTGCAACCGCTCGGAGGTAAAGGACGTACTCGACAATTGCAAGGCCCGTTACTCCCTGCAAAACACTGTAGAACGACGGCTCGATGCCACTCTGGACTTGTTGCAATCGGGGAAAATCGTTGGCTGGTTCCAGGGGGCGGCTGAGTTCGGACCTCGCGCCCTCGGGAACCGCAGTCTATTGGCCTCGCCGTGGGCGTCCTATGTGAAGGAGAACCTGAACGATTACATCAAACACCGCGAATGGTTCCGTCCGTTCGCCGTGGCAGTACCAGAAGAAGATTGTGCACACTATTTCGAGTGCTCCCAGCTGTGTCAGTCGATGAACTCACTAGCCAGGATTAAGCCCGGCGTAAACGTGTTGCCGGACGGGTTTGTGCTACCTGGCAACTTGGTGCGTCTGCAGGTCGTGCAACAGCAAGCTAACCCCCTGCTTTGGCGGCTTCTGAAACGCGTCGGGGAACAGGCACCTGCTCCGCTACTCGTCAATACATCGTTCAATCTGTTTGGCGAGCCCTTGGTAGTCAAACCGAGGGATGCGGTACGGAGCTATTTTTGTTCCGGTTTAGATGCGCTCGTTATCGACAATTTCATCTTATCGAAGACTCCGGCGAAATTTGCCCCTGCAACGGTGGTCTTTCCGAAGGCGGCTTTGGCATGACTTGCCGTGGAGGGAAATGAAGGCGAGGCTGGGCCCAATAGAGCGGATCGAGAAAGAATCGCCGGTGGTGAATTCGATGCGTGCGCTCATGCTCCCTGCCACTACGTTTCGGCCCCGAATGACGTTTACATTGATGGCACCAGCTGGGTGCGGATGACCAAAAGCGACATCGGACCGTCTCTTTTTTTGGTTAATGTCCTCGCGTATATAGTACGCTAGGGTAACGGAGGACGATTTCATGCCTTCCATCACGGAATTAGAAGAAAGGCGCACGGAAATTACTCGGCAAATCGCTCAACTCGGCGACCTTCGTCCGGGTTCGATCTCCAGCACTTCCGGTCGTTGCGGCAAGCCAAGCTGTCACTGCCACCAGCCCGGCCAGCCAGGGCACGGGCCCAATCTACGACTTACCTATAAGGCCGAGGGCAAAACCATCTCTGAGGCTCTGCCCAATCTCGCTGCGGCGCGTAAAGCCGAGCGCGAGGTGGGGGAGTTTCGACAGTTCCAGCAACTCAGTCACGAGTTTGTCGAGGTGAGCGCTCACCTCTGCCGTTTGCGGCCAGTCGAGGATGAGTCTCGAAGCGCCCAGGAGAAAAAAGTGCGAAGCGATCCGTCAAGAAATCGCGCGCGAAGTAAACCAACTGTTGCGTGTGATCTTTAACGAGCAAAATGAGCGATCTGGATCCGGAGGCCGTCGAGATGTCGGTGGGAGATGCTGGTACTGAAACGGAAAATGAGGGCCAGGATTAAACTCGGTTCTCAGCCTTGGCACACTCAGGGTATACGATAAAGCATGGCAGAGAGCGCCCTGGTGATCGAACAGATAGAGAAGTATTTTCCGGTCCCGCAAACTGGAGTGCGGGCGTTTCTCAATCCCTTCGCGCCGCTCACCCATCCTGCCCTCTTGGGCATTTCTTTCCAGGTTGGAGGCGGCGAAGTCGCGGGCCTAATCGGCGCCAACGGTTCGGGCAAGTCAACCCTGTTGCGCATCCTAGCCACGCTGTTGGTGCCGACGCGCGGTCATGCAAGTGTAGCCGGTTATGATGTGGAGCGGCAGGCGTCCCAAGTACGCGCACAGCTGGGATTTCATTCGGCAACCGATAGCGGATTCTACAGCCGGCTCACGGCGCGCGAGAACCTGAATTTCTTCGCTGCGATGAACAACCTGTTCGCTGCCGAAGCCGCCCTGCGACTCGAGGAACTGACAGAACTGATGGGGATGGGTGGATTTCTCGGGAGCCAGGTGCGAACCCTCTCCACTGGCCAGGTGCATCGCCTTGGACTGGCGCGCGCGATGATCCATAGGCCAAGCGTGCTCTTGCTCGATGAGCCGACGCGCAGTCTGGATCCAATGGCAGCGGCGGAATTCAGGCGGTTTCTGAAATCCCAACTGGTCGATCGCCACAAGACAACGGTGCTGTTCGCCTCCCACACTCTGGCAGAGGTCGAACAACTCGCAGATCGAGTCATCCTGCTCGACAAAGGACGGCTGGTGGCGTGCGATTCCCCGCGAGCTCTGCGCGACGCAACCGGCTCCACTACCCTGGAAGAAGCGCTCGAGCGGCTAACTCTGCCCGGCTCTAGGGCTGAGGTGCTCTCGTGAAAACGCACCGCACGTTGCGCAAGGTTTTAGCTTTTTTCAAACGCGACGTGGCCATCGCGCGAAGTTACCGGATGGCTTTCGCGCTCGAGATTCTGGAGGCTTTCTTTGGCGTCGCGACCTTCTACTATCTCTCTCGATTTGTGTCGAATGATCGACTCGCCCGTGTTCTTCCGGCGGGGAGCGACTACTTCGCCTTCGCGCTCGTCGGCTTTGCCTTCTTCGACTATCTCACCGTCTCCTTGAGCGCCTTCGACAATAGCATCATGGAAGCTCGGCAAAACGGCACTCTCGAGGCAATGCTCGTTAGCGAAACACCGCTGACTATGATCCTCATCGCTTCGGCAGCTTACCCTTTTGTACTGCTTGCCCTGCGCACCGTGATCTACCTGGCATGGGGAGCAGCCCTGTTTCATTTCCCCATTCGTGGGGCCAACTGGCTGGGCGCCGCAATTATTCTCATCGTGTCGATTCTGGCGTTTGCCGGCCTGGGGGTTATTTCGACGAGCTATCTCTTGCTGTTCAAACGTGGCAATCCTGCCCGTTGGCTCATTGTGGGCGCTTCCAGCCTGCTCGGCGGCATCATGTATCCCGTGTCGGTTTTGCCCGGCCCGCTGCAGTGGCTCGCACGATTGATTCCGGTAACGTACTCACTTGAGGGAATGCGCCAAGCGCTTCTCGCGGGAGCGGGTTTCGCCGAGTTGTGGCCTTCAGTACGTGCTCTGCTTCTATTTTCTTTAGTCTTGCTGCCGCTCTCGAGTGTGACATTCGGTTGGGCGTTGCGACAGACCAAGATCACGGGCACGCTCACGCAACTGTAGTTGCCTGCTACGAAGGTCGCTGCGATGACTGCGGTCGTAACTGGGAACTCAGTGGGTGTGCGGCGGCACTGGCGAACCCGCCCAGATATTCATGAGGCCCATCATCTCGCGCACGACCGCGAGAGCGTCGCGCGTGTTGCGCCACCAATGGTCGCCATCGAATGGATCTTCGTGAGCCGCGTGAACGAGTACCCCTAGATCGTCTCCGGCATCCTTCCTCCACAAGGCCTTGACACGCCGTGTGTGTTGCGGCGAAGTGACGATGATGACTTTCGTCTTTCCAGCTCGCCGCATCTCCCGTGTTACTTCTTCCACTTCCTGTTCTGTATCCACGATAGAATCCGGAAGAATATGAACTACCGCCGCGGGAACACCTTCGTGAATCAGAATTTCGCGGTTGTATTCCTCTTCGCCGACAAAGTGGACTCCAAGTTCTTCGAGGTGGCTCGCGGGACTCTCTGCTCGGCTTACCCACACTACGGGTGCATAGCCCATCCCAAAGACTTTCCCGGCTTCCTCAGCGCGATACGGCATTCCGCCGCTCAAAACGAAAATCACATCCGCTGATGAAAGAGGATCTTCGCGCGTAAGCCATCGGCCCGCGTTGCGAAATCCAGCGAGCGCCGCAACAAGGATCAATAGGGTGAGCAAACAGAGCAAGCTAAGTTTCGCGATCTTCAATGTCCCATGTCCTCTTTGTATTTGTCGGAACCGACGTGCAGCTGCCACCGGGGTATGTTACCTCAATCCTGCGCGAAAACCTGTGGTGGAGTTGATTTTTCCACCATATTTGACGGCTGTTTGTTAGCTTCCGGCATTCTGACTTTAATCCATGTCCAACGAATTGAGCGCACAGGATTTGTTACCACCCGAGATAGGTCTGACCTTGATGGAGTTCGAGAAATCCGAGCAAGGTTGGCTCGTCCGTGCCGAGAACCGCACCCGTTCGGAGTGCCCTTCGCGCGGAACGCAGTTCGAACGCTCGCCAGAGTCGTTACTGGAGGCAACTGCAAGATCTTCCGGTTCAAGTGCAAGCGGGTGGCGCTGCAATTGCGACCCTCGTTCTTCATTTTCTGGGCTGTGCCCTCGGCTTCTTCTTTCGTGTTTCCACCTGCATGAATTTCGACGTCCTTTGGTGAGCAAACATCAATCAAGAATCTATCTCTCGCCATCGTGGTTTCCCTCCTGCGGCCACGATAAGCGTTGAGCGGGAAAGTTAGTTTGGAGAATGGACGACGGATGGTGGACGATGAGGTGAGCTTGCGGCAGGATGGGGAAGGATGAGGGATGAAAGGGGAGGTTGCTAATTTTAGAATGGAAACACTTAAGATCGGCATCGTCCGTTTTGCCATCGGTATGACGGCGACCATGTTGCTGGCGTCTGGATTAGCAATGGCCTGTCCGAAGGGAAAGCATCCAGAGTGTCATTACGACCCGAACAAGAGTAAGAGTGTCTGTCACTGCGTGCCCAGACTACAGGGAGACTGACCCAAACGTTAAACTAACCCGCGTGAACGGGTGATTTCATCCCATTTTGCGATACGGTCGTTGTGCTGTTCTACGGAGGATAATCTCAAGATAACCGGGTCCATAGAAAGACCGACGACATATCCGTGTGCATTAACTGCAGTATGATTCTGGAGTGGAAGCGTTGGGTCGAAGCCACATAGAAAGAAGACTTGCCGTATAGCGCCCGTTACCTGATCGGGATTCCAATTCTCTTTGGTGTTTTCGGATTTCCTAAGCTGGTATTGAGCCGTCGAGACATCTTTTGGCCTTTCGAACTGAACTTC
>Ga0182015_10001601_pt1 | contig 29383 bp, 31 predicted proteins | sample 712P3MmetaG_FD_120478 | JGI IMG/M metagenome (GOLD analysis project Ga0182015, IMG submission 120478) | Permafrost microbial communities from Stordalen Mire, Sweden - 712P3M metaG | ecosystem: Environmental > Terrestrial > Soil > Wetlands > Permafrost | place: Sweden: Stordalen | collected... | reverse complement strand
GCATGATTGTGCGTAGACGGGTCACAGGGACCTCCTTGTGACCCACAATTTATCTGACGGTGAACACCGCGACTGCCGACCTCACCCACGCGGTAGCGTCCGCCGCGCGAGCGGCTTCGTTCTAACGGACTACTCGGAAGTGATCTTCGGAAATCGGATTACTTCCGGTTTGCCGACGATCCGAAAGTTGACAGGTGAACAGCCAACCGGAGGGCGCGCCAATTACCAGTTTCGAGGATGTGATTCAGTGTCGCTGAAATCTGGTTGTGAGAACAATTCGCCTTTGGATTTCGCATACTCGCGTATGCGCCTGTGGCTGATTCTTATTTTGGCATTTGCGAGTCTGTGCGGCGACGCTGTCGCCCAGAACGTCGCCATCGCGGACGCAACGGTATACCCTTCCCAGGGTGCCACCGCTAAAACACACACAACTATTCTCATCCATGCTGGAAAGATCGCCGGTATAGGGAGTAAGTTGCGCATCCCATCCGGGGTACGGGTTCTCCCGTGCGATGGCTGTATAGTCTTCGCCGGTTTCTGGAACACCCATGTTCACTTCACCGGGCCACAGTGGGATAAATCTGATCGCGTGCCTGCAGACCAACTGAGTCGCGACATGCAATCGATGTTGACGCATTCAGGATTTACCACGGTCGTCGATCTGTCCTCTGACCCGAACAACACCACGGCTTTACGTCGCCGCGTTGAAAGCGGGGAAGTTGCCGGTCCGAGGATCTATACGGCTGGTTTCGGACTGTACCCGCCTCATGGAATCCCGTTCTATCTGGATGACCTCCCAGCGACGTTACGCGCGAGGCTTCCTCAACCAGCGACACCTGCTGCAGCGGTCGAAGCAGTTCAGCAGAATCAGGCGCTTGGAAGTGACGTGGTAAAGCTCTTTACCGGGTCCTACCTCACCCCGAACAACATCACTCATATGCCTTTGGATATCGCGCGAGCGGCTGTGTCCGAGGGCCACCGGCATTCTCAGCTGGTGTTTGCCCATCCCTCTGATTTGCAGGGAGTGCGCATCGCCGTGGATAGCGGAGTGGACGTTTTGGCGCATGCACCAGACACGGTTGGTGGTGTCGATGATGCTCTGGTGAAAGATATGGTCGCTCGCCACATGGCCATGATTCCGACGCTGAAACTGTTCTCAGGGAGTGGTCACATCGATCGCATCCGAGACATCGTCATGCAGTTCCACCTAGCAGGAGGAAGGCTCCTCTTCGGTACCGATACGGGCTTCCTGACCGACTACGACGTGAGCGAGGAGTATCGCCAATTGGAGCTGGCCGGACTATCGTTTCGGGATGTCCTCTCCATGCTTACGACCAATCCGGCGGCCGAGTTCAATGTCTCCTCTCACGCGGGTTCGGTGAGACTCGGCGGCGACGGAGACCTAACGGTCCTCTCTGCGGACCCTGCGGTCGGAGACCTGCGAAATTTCACTCACGTGCTCTATGCCATCCGCGCCGGAAGAGTGATTTTCGAGGCGCCTCCCCAACATTGAGTCGTATCCAGAAATCCTTTGCAATTGGGGCTGTACAGCATACCGAAGATTGCTGCTCTAACGCTATGCGGCTTGTGGGCAGCGATCCACATGACTCCCGAATCACGCGCAACCCTTCGCTAATCGGGTAAGAAAAGGGTCGCCGACGACACCTCCAGAATCCTCGCAGCCCTCTGCAAAGTGCTGCGCAGGCTATAATTGCGCACACGGATGGCTCTCACCTCTGGCTTGTGTTAGACCTCCCCCGGTGATAATGCTGTAAGTTGAGAGGGTTGCCATGGCGCATCGCTGTGCGGCTCATCGAGACCGGTAGAGACCGCCCGCACGTTAAAAGACCGCGATGAATACCCGGAAGATCGTTATCCGCGCAGTGCTGGTTCTCATTGGCCTGCCGATCGTGTTTGTCTTGCTCGCTTTCGGATTTTTCTACTCCGTTTTCTACTTCCCGAATTGGACCAGCGCCACCACCGGCACCATCGTTTCCTCCGGCGAACAGCGCGGGTACCTGCTGTACGTCCCCAAGAGCTACGACCGCGTGAAGCCGACGCCGCTCGTCATCAGTCTTCACACCTCGATGTCGTGGCCGAGCTCCTCAATGGCCATCAGCCAATGGAACCTAGCGGCCGAAGAGCATGGGTTCATCGTGGTCTATCCCGAGGGAACCGGTCGCGGTCCCAAGTCCTGGGAAATGACAGGAAGCGAAACGCCATCGCGCATGCCCGATGTCATTTTCATCTCGGAGTTGATCGACCAGCTGGAGGCGTCCTACAACATCGACAAGACGCGGATCTACGCAAACGGGATGTCTAACGGCGGAGGCATGGCGTTCGTGCTGTCGTGCACGCTGTCCGATCGGATCGCGGCGGTCGGGATGGTTTCGGCTGGGCTCTACCCGGAATGGAGCTGGTGCACGGACCATCGACCGGTGCCGATGATTGCCTTTCACGGAACCGCCGATCCTGTTTGTCCGTACAACGGCGGCCGGTCAAAGCTTGGCGGCGGCACATTTCAGAGTATTCCAGGCTTTGTGGCAAATTGGTCTCGGCGAAACCGGTGCGGACCGAATCCGATCGAATCTGAGGTCACTGCGGATGTCACGCGCCTCCAATACACCGACTGCGCTGACGACGCGGGCGTGGTGCTCTACACGATCAAGGGGGAAGGCCATCAGTGGCCCGGCGGCAAGCGGGTACCGGCGGAGTGGATGGTCGGGCGGTATAGCCGCAGCATCGACGCGACGAGGCAGATGTGGGCGTTCTTTCGTGAGCATCAACTTACCAGGAAGTAGTCTCGGCGAGGGTGCGTCGAGTGGCGAGCGAATCACAGCGTGGAAAAACCTGCTCTTGTGCAGCAGTGGTCCGCCGCCCAGACCAAAGAGAAAAGGGCAATCCCGTACCCGCGCCAATCCGGCAGAAGAGTTTGTAACGAAAACGATTAGTATTCCCGCAGCAACATAGTGACTGAAGCAATATTCGCAAGTAAAGGGAGTAGAAAAATGTCCGACTTCACACCTTCGGCGATCAGCGGGATGGGGTATCAGCAGAGCCAGTTTTGAAACAAAAAAGGAGATTCCGGAATGAGCACTGGTGTAATGACGGATCGGGTCACAGAAGCCTGGCCGCGACTCTACGCCAGAATCGCCGGTGGCTTGTACTTGATCGTCATCGTCGGGGGAATATTCGCCGAGATCTTCGTTCGCGGTCGGCTCGTCATCCACGGGAACGCGGCGGCTACGGCGCACAACATTCAAGCGCACGAACTGCTCTATCGGTTGGGCTTTGTGGTCGAAGTCCTTTATTGCGTGTGCAATATACCCTTGATGCTCATCTTGTACAACTTGTTCAAGGTGGTCAACAAGAACGTCGCATTGATGATGGTTTTTTTCGGCCTCGTCGCGAACGCCATTGAAAGCGTCAGTTTACTCGCTCATCTCGCGCCTTTGGTCCTTTTGGGGGGCGGGCACTACCTGAGCGCATTTTCAGCAGAACAGTTGCAGGCTGCGGTGTATTTATCCGTCCAGTTGTTCGAACATGGCTTTGCCATCTGCCTGGTATTTTTCGGATTCGATTGCCTCACGATGGCATACCTGATCGTCTATTCGAAATTCTTGCCCCGACTGATCGGCGTGCTGCTGGCAATCGAGGGCTTGGGGTATCTCATCAACAGCTTCTCGCTCTTTCTCGCGCCTGCGCTACAAGCCCGGATCTTCCCTTATTTCACGGCTACCGCGATCGCAGAAGTAGCGCTGTGTCTGTGGCTCCTGGTGATGGGGGTAGACGTTCAACGATGGAAGGAGCAGGCCAATCGCCGGGCAGTCGAGTGACGGCCAAGGCTTACATAGTCCGGTAAGGTAAGGTTTGCCGACCATGCGGCCAGAATCGGCGCATCGTTCTGTCCATCATTCCGCTTCCGGACGAGGCGACTTGAGGCCATCCAAGATGGCGCTGCGCCGTAGTCGGGTGAATTTACTTAGCCTTCGTAGCGCCATGCCGCCCGACACTTCAATTCTCTGACCATTGACCCAGCGATTCTCTTCGGAGAGTAGGCTGGCGATCATAGGTCCAATATCATCTGGCACACCCGCACGCCCCAGAGCAGTCATTTCCGCCACACGCTTGTTGATCGTGGTTGTCCCGTCTCCGGGGCCCTCACCGAAATATCGGTTTCCGGCGAACTATTCCGAACGCAGTGCTTCGACCGCGTTCACTCGTGCCGCGCGCGCTGCGGGCACAGCCGATGCGATTACCGCTGCCGCCAGGATGACGAAGGCCGACGTAACAAAAGACAGCATTCCGGGCAACTGTACGTCCGCCACATATCTGCCAACGCCGAGCGCGAAGGCAATGCCGAACACCACACCCGCGACCACGCCGATCCCGGCAATCGTCAGGCCCTCGAACAGCACATCGGTCAGAATGTTCCGCGGCTGCGCCCCAAGTGCCATCCGAATACCGAACTCCCGCGTGCGCCCGCTCACCGAAAACGCAAGCACACCCGCTACACCCACCACGGAGATCAGGAGGGCCACCGCCGCGAATCCACCGAACACAACTGCGTTCAACCGGTTTGGCGCCAGTACCTCCGCGCGAATGTCCTCAAGTGTGGCCGCCCGCTCCACCGGCTGTTCCGCCGAGATCTGGTGAATCGTGCGCGTAATGGCGGGAGTCAGCGTGTACGGATCCTGCTCCGCGCGCACAAACAGGCGCCCCTGCCATCCCTCCTGATCGGTCGGCTGATACACCGTCATGGCCGGCGACGGGATGATGTTCTCGTCATCTAGATCGGGCACGACGCCGACGATTCGCCGCGGCTCGATGCTGATGCCGATAAACTTCATTACTCCGTCCGTCCACCGCAAATCGCGGTTCAGCGCCTCCTGCCCGGGAAATAGAGTCTGCGCCAGGCTCTGGCTCACGATCACCACGCGTTCCGCGTCGTTCTTGTCCGTGTCCCTGAAATCGCGCCCCTCAAGAATCGGCAACCCGAGGGTTTCGAAATACCCAGGCGACACCGACCGAAACTTGGCGCGCCAGTCGTCCAGCCCGTTCTTGCGCGCCGCCCCCTGGGCCGCAAACGCGAAGCTGATATCGAGCGCTTGATCGTCGCGCCACGGAACGCTGAAGCCTGTCGATACGTGGGCCACTCCGGGCAGTGCGCTGACTCGGCGCTGCACTTCGTGGTAAAAGTCATCGACCTGCTCTGGGGTTCGCCCATACGACATCACCGGAAGATTCAGCGCCAGCACCCGCGCCGTGTCGAACGGCGGCCGCGTCTTCTCGAGCACATACAGCGTCCGCATCAGCACAGCCGCTCCGGTCAGCAACAGGAACGAGGCCGTGATCTGCATAATGGCGAAAATGCGCAACCGCCGGCTGCCTCCCGTCATCCGCGCTCCGCCGCTCGCGAGCCCCGCGCCCAAGGGCGCGCTCCCTGAGGGCAGTCGCGGAATGACCGCCAGGAACACCGCCGCCGTCAGCGCCAGCACAATGCCAAACCACACCAGGCTGAAGTCGAGCTTCAGCCCCTCGGCACGCACAGAGAAGCGCGCTGCATACCGCTCCAGCACCTGCACCATCGGCCAGGCGAGGACCAGCGCCGCCAGCACTCCGCTTCCGCACAGCACCAGGCTTTCCGCCAGCAACGAACGCCTGAGCGCCGCCGTGCCGGCTCCCAACGCCGAACGCACGGCCAGTTCCGATTCGCGGCGAACCGTTCGCGCCAGCACCAGATTGGCCACATTCGAGCACGCAATCACAAACAGCAGGCCCGAGGCCGCAAACAGCACCCACAAAACCGCATTGGCGCGCGAATTAATCTGGTCGTGCATCCGCGTCGCATCGATCCTGAAGTGGTCCGCAGGCTTGTAAACTTCCTGGTGTGCGGCCATGATCGCTGCGTACCGGGTGCGAAGCTCCGATCGCGCGGCCTCGAGAGTCGCTCCCGGTGCAAGCCGCGCGAAGACCTCCGTCATGCGGTGCTCACGCCCGGTCACCATGGTGGCTGACAAATGGTGCGGGCTGGTCACCAGGTTGGCGATAATCTCGGTTGCCACCGGATACGGTACCGATGGTTCGAGAACCCCCACGATCGTCGCCGAACGCGCCCCGCTGATGCTCTCGAGCCGCACCGTTTTTCCAATCACGCTCGGGTCGGAGTGCAGCGACCCGCTCCAGAATCGATACGTCAGCACGATCGCGCCCGCCGCATTAGGCCCATCGTCGGAGGGCGTCAGCAGTCGTCCCAGCACGGGCCGCAACCCGACCACGTCGAAGTAATGGCCGTCCACCACGCCCGCGGGAATCTCGCGCGGCGTGCCGAGCCCCACGGCTGTGAAGTCGATCGCCGAAAACGTCCCCAGCGCCGTGATCGTCTTCAGGCCCTGGCTCAGGTCATCTATCTCCGGTATTGAGAATGTGGCGTTCTCGACGCCGATCCCCGGAGCGCTCTGGCGCATGTAGAGCAGGCGGTCTTCGTCTCGGTTCGCGAGAGGACGCAACAGCACGGCGCGCACCACGCTGAAGATGGCGGCGTTAGCGCCGATGCCCAGAGCCAACGTCAGGGCGACGGTGATCCACAGCGCAGGAACGCGCCACAGCGATCGCAGCGCAATCTTCAAATCACGAAGGAATGACATGGCGCACCTCTACCGGTTGCCCCCCGCAGTCTCTCCAGTGCTCACAACCACCCCCGAATGCATGTCCACACTGCCGGCATTTCTCGGGCCTCTGCCCTGGGTTTGGTTGCCGCTGGGGCGGCCTGACAATGTACGTTGATATCAACATGGTGGAATGGCTGTCAAGGGCCACGTCAGTTCCTCTCGATCCCCAGATAAGAGATTTCCTCACCGTCTACGACAGCATTGATTTGCCACGATAGAGCGACGTCGATAGTGGGTTAGACCTCGCCGATGCACTCTTTCCACAGATCTGGACGGGTCCGCTGGAACTTGGCGATGAGGTCGATACACTCCTGCGACCGCAGATCGACGATGTCAATGCCTTGCTCTCGGAGCCATGGCATACCGCCTTGGGCGTTCACGGAGTCGCCCACGATCACCTGGCGGAAGCGAAACTGATAGATCAGGCCGGTGCAGTACCAGCACGGAGCTAGTGTCGTCACCAGGATCGTGTCGTGCCAAGTGGGGTGGCGCCCGGCGGCTCGAAAAGCGTCGGTCTCCCCGTGCAGCGAGCAGTTGCCTTCTTGCACCAGGCGATTGCGCCCGACGCCCAGCAGGGTGCCGTCAGTGCGGAAGATAGCTCCGCCGACGGGGACGCCGCCCTCGGCGAATCCGAGGCGAGCTTGTTCGAGAGCGACGGCCAACATTCCGTGTGCATCGAGGACAGGAGAGACTGCGGGCGAGATGAGCGGTTCCATGGCCCGAGCCTACCACTCGCAATCCGCTTGACTCAAGGATGGTTCGGCCTCGAAACTGAAAGCTCAGCCCGCAGCCGATCCCCGCCCTCTCTGCGGCCGCCAAGACTCAACCTGGGAAGGGAAGTGCAGCTTGAAGCGTGCAAGCGCAACCGCGGAAATGCAACCCGTAACTGACACACAACCGGGTTACGGACTGCACCGCCAAGCCTTGGGGTCGCTCGATACGCTGGCGCAGTCCATTTCGACAATGGGGCCGACCTGCTCGCCCGCCATGACGGTGCCGCTGGTCTTCGCTTCGGCAGGGAACGGAACCTGGCTGGCATATCTGCTGGCCATGGCCAGCACCCTGCTGATTGCGCTATGCGTGGCGCGGTTTGCGCGGGAGTCGGCTTCGCCCGGCTCTCTCTATGTCTATGCCACCTCGTCGCTGCATCCTGTTCTCGGCAGCATCTCCGCCTGGGCTCTGCTGCTGGCGTACCTGGCCACCGGCGCTTCGGTAGCGGGCGGCTTTGTCCACTATGGCAATGTGGTGCTAAGCGAGTTCTTTGGCGTGAGCGCCTCCCCGATCTTCCTCGCGTTTTTGGCAGTCGCGCTTTCGACCGCGGTTGCCTATCGCGATGTAAAGATCTCGACGCAACTTATGGTGTACATCGAACTGGTGTCGGTAACCCTGATCGGCGCTGTCTTCGCGATGCTGCTCTGGAAGCATGGGCTGCGCGTCGATCCGGCGCAGTTCACACTGCGCGGCGTGCGCTGGAGCGGAGTCAGGCTCGGTGTCGTGCTGGCCATGTTCAGCTTTGTAGGATTCGAGAGCGCCACCACGCTCGGTGGAGAGGCCAAGAGCCCGCTGCAGACCATCCCGCGCGCGGTGATCCAGAGCGCATTGTTGTCCGGCCTCTTCTTCATCACCGCGTCATACACGGAGGTGCTCGGTTTTCCCGCCTCAGCGGGAGCCCTCGATCAGAGCGCGTCCCCCATGAGCGTGTTGGCAACCGCCGTCGGAGCGGCCCGTTTGGGCCCGTTGATCGATATTGGCGCCATGGTGAGCATGCTCGCCTGCACACTGGCGTGTGTCACCGCTGCTGCACGCGTGCTGTTCATGATGGCTCACAACGGCATGACGCATCGCTGGATAAGCCGCACGCACGACCGCAACTCCACTCCCCACACCGCGGTTCTGGTGACCGGTCTTGCGACCATGCTGCTGCCGGTCGGGCTGATGCTCGCCCGGGCGAACGGCGAAACGATCTATGACTGGATGGGCTCGCTGGCTACCTATGGTTTCATCACGGTGTACGCACTCGTGGCGGTGGCACTTCCGCTGCACTTGAAGGCCGAGAAGAAGCTCTCCATGGCCATTGTGGTGCTGGCGGCAGCCTCGGTGGTGGCGATGGTCCTGGTGCTCGAGGGAACTCTCTATCCGGTACCAGAGCCTCCGAAGAACTGGCTGCCCTACCTGTTCCTCGCCTATCTGGCGGCGGCGGTTGCCTGGCACGGATGGCAGGCGCGTGACCGCTACTCAGCGCGTTAGCGAAGGCGTCGTCGCGCTTCCTCGGCTCCAAATTGCTCAGAGGGCTGGCGGCTTAGCGCGCAGACAATGGTCGCGGGGGCGCGGCATGTTTCGCCCGCGACGCACTGCTCAACTCCGCTGCTACAATGCGGCGATGGCCGCCAATACTGCGAAAGACCGAACAGCAGAGTCCAGTCCGCCACGCTTGCTGGAAGCAACCAAGCCCGATCTATTGACCATTGCCGCGATCGCCGTGGCTGCTACAGTGATTGGTGACTTTATCCACGAGGGGCTTGGTCACGGAGGCATGTGCCTAGCGACAGGTGGGCGGCCGCTGGTGCTCTCCACGGTGCACTTCGAATGCAGCGCGGACACGCCTCTGGTGGCGGCGGGCGGGACCCTCGCCAATCTGATCTTTGGAGCGCTGTTCTGGGTCGCCGCGCGTGCCGTCAAACGGTCGGCATCTTGGCGCTATTTCTTCTGGCTGCTGATGACGTTTAATCTGTTTAGCGTAGGCGGATATTTTCTGTTCTCCGGCATCGGCAACGTTGGCGACTGGGCGGCGGTGGTGGCAGGATGGCAGCCAGCCTGGGCGTGGCGCATGGGCCTGGCTGCGCTGGGGGTCGTTACCTATTTCTTTGTGTTTGTGCCCCTGTCCTTGCGCGAACTGCGTCCGTTCTTAGGGAAAGATGCGAAGATCCGTGTGCGGCGCGCGCGCCAGCTCACGGTCACGCCTTATCTCACTGCCGGGGTCCTCGCCTGTGCTGCGGGCGCGCTGAATCCGGTAGGGCCGCTGTTGATTCTGATCTCCGCTGCAGCTGCGTCATTCGGGGGCAACTCCGGACTGGCATGGATGTGTAACCTACTCTATGGCCCGCGCATCCCCAGCAGCGAATTCCAGATGCCCGAAATCGAACGCAGCCCGGGATGGATCATCGCCGCCGTGGTCCTGGCGATAGGGTTCATTGCGGGACTGGGACCCGGCGTGAAGTTTCATTCGCTCTAGCGAGTCCTGGCATTTGACAGTTGGGTTTCATCGGAAGCCGGAAACCCGCCATCCCAGCATCGCCTCGTGCAATGGCGGCGGGAATTTCCTTCCTGTCGGTGGGCACTTCGCCCTGACCGGCAATCATGCCGGCATCCTGTTGGGGGCGCTGCCGCCCATGGTGCACATCCGGAAAGAATCGGACAAGGCGGCGCTGCGCTGCGCTGGTTTCTGGAGCGGATGATGCAGGGGCTGCGCGAGCGGCAGCCGGGCGGCTTTCTGGTGGCACAACACCTCGCCTACATGATGCTGGCTTAGGCCCTGCGGCTGCATCTGGCGGAAGGGTTGAGAGGTGGCGTTGGCTGGCTCATCGCCCGGGCAGATAAACAGATGAGAGCGGCCGATCAACTCCATGCACGACGATCCGGCGCATCGCTGGACATTGCAGGAGCTGGCAGAGCGCGCCGGCATGTCGCGATCGACCTTTGCCCTGAACTTCAAACTGGCGGTTGGGGCGTCACCCATCGAATACCTGACACGCTGGCGAATGCTGCTGGCCGGGGACAAACTGGCGCATTCCAGAGATCCCATTTCCACCATCGCCCTGTCGCTCGCCTAGCAATCCGAAAGCGCCTTCAGCACAACCTTCAGGAGGGTCATGGGCTGTTCGCCACGGCAATATAGCCGTGGCGATCACGTACAATCTCCATACGCGGCGAAGGCCGCGGCTTAGTCCAACAGGCTGTTTCCGTAGGCGCACCAGCTTCCAACATGCACTCACATCCTCGTCGCTGCGCCTACGGAAGCGACCCTATCTGTTGGGCGGACTCGGATCGAGCATGCTCGTAGAAATCGGACATGTGGAGGCGATCTTCCGGTATCCCGTGAAGTCCATGGGCGGCGAACGACTCGAGGTCGCCAAGCTGGGCTGGCACGGCCTCGATGGCGACAGACGCCTAGCATTCCGGCGGATTGATGACCGCAGCGGGTTCCCGTGGCTAACAGCAAGCAAGCTTCCCGACCTGCTCCTGTTTGCTCCGCAGCGCCGTGAAGATGGTGCTCCGGGAGACCTTCCTACGCATATTCGCACGCCGGATGGCGAAGAGATGCCTGTCTTCGGGGAGGACCTGGCCACCGAGGTCGGACATCGGTACGGGGCTCCGGTGCAGATGATGCAGTTGAATCATGGCATCTTCGATGAGGCGAGTGTCTCCGTGATCGCCTTCGATACGGTGCGCGAGATCGGACGACTCGCAGGGCGGAGCCCGGACGTGCGACGATTTCGCCCGAATGTTGTGGTTCGTTTACTGCGATCGGCTCCCTTCCAGGAGGACGAGTGGTTGGGCGGTGTGCTCTCATTCGGCGAGGCGGGCGACGCCCCCGCCATCACCGTCACGATGCGCGACGTCCGCTGCTCGATGGTGAACCTTGATCCCGACTCAGCAAGCCCGGCGCCAGAAGTGCTAAAGGCGGTCGTTCATGCGAACCAGAACAACGCGGGAATCTACGGCACGGTCACTCGCATCGGTCAACTGGCGGTCGGACAGACCATACTCCTCCGTGCGGCGACCGAGAAAAGGGAACGTGGGTGATCGAAACACAGAACTCACCGGAAAAATGGCCGGATAACACCCACACCCTTTTGTGTCTTCGCGACGGCGTAACAAGAACAGCGGCAGCGCATCTTGGAGTGCTGGTTAAGAACCCATCTCCTCCGGATGCTGAAAGTAGGTTCTCGCTTCAGGTCGAAAGAGCAGATAGGCAATCAGGACTAACATCAAACTATGAACCGCCGCCTTCTGCAGTGAATCGAAGAAGCTGAATGCCGCGTGGGCCGCGATCCAGGCGAGCGTAAGCCAGCGTGCCCAATTGCGGCCTCGCAGCAGGAACACTCCGCACGCGATTGCAATGAGTTCTGTGAGTTCGATCAACGCGTCGTCGTATTGAACTGCATGCCTCACGAGAATCTCTCTGAAATGAAAAACAAAGCCAACTGTGCCTACCATCAGATACACGGCGGCGAGGATGGTTATAGAGATTGGGCGCTTGTTCATTCGTCCTCCAGAATCACGGCGGTTGGAATCGTGGCGTCAAGACCGCTGCGTGCGCGACACGGTAGCGCCCCATGGTTCTGGGCTCACGTCCCTGGCATGGCGCGAGAACAGCCAATGGTGACCATCCAGATCCTCGGCTCCATACTGGAGTTCGCCGTACACGGTCTCGTGCAGGTCTTCAAGAATCGCGACTCCGAAAGACTTGGCATTTTCGAAATGTGCCTCGACGTCTTCGATAAACACGGTCAAGCTCTGTGTCCCAAAACCAAGCAGCTTCGGGATTGCGCGTTGATCTCGGGCTCTGTTCAGCATGAGCCATGCGTTTGGGATTCCAGTGTTCCTCTACGCGATAGCCGGGTGTCTCTTACCGAAACCGGTTGTTTGTTCAAATGCGTGCGCGAGCTGTAGGACGCCGAAATCTTGTTTGTCGCGGCCGACGATCTGCAGGCCGACGGGAAGACCTTCGGGCGTAAAGCCCGCCGGCACAGAGGCTGCGGGGTTTCCGGTGGCCGAGATGTACCAGCAGGACTTCATCCAGTCGATGTAGTTGTCGAAGTGCACGCCGGCGATCTCCGTTGGATAGGGTGTGTTGACGTCGAACGGCGGCAATTGCGTGGTGGGGAGGATGAAGTATTCATACTTCTCGAGGAAGGCTTGGAAGCGGCGCCAGACGAGGCTATGGGCGACCTCGGCGCGGGCGATGTCCTGGCCCGTGAGTTGCATGCCTGTCTGGATTTCTGCCTTGAGGGTGTCTTTAAAGGCGTCGGGGTGTTGTTGCAACATCGTGCCGTAGTTGGCGGCGTCGACCCACGCGCGGAGGGTGCGGAAGGAAATCTCAGCAGGAGAGAAGTCAGGTTCGACCTGCTCGACGATGCAGCCGAGCGATTCGAATGTGGCGCGGTGCGCGTCGACGACGGCGAGAACGCGAGGGTCGAAGGGGACGCCGCCGAGGTCTTTGAACCATGCGACACGCACACCTTTGAAGCCACGATCGAGCGGTCGCGCGAAGAGTTCGCCGGGCTCGTTGATGGCGAGTGGCGTGTTGGGGTCCGGGCCGGCGATGGTGCTGAGCGCGAGCGCCAGATCGGCAGCGGAGCGGCCAAGGCATCCGCTGGTGCTGAGAGTCGACCAGGCAATTCCAGCCTTGGGATTGGGCACGCGGCCGATGGAGGGGCGGAAGCCGACGATGTTGCAAAAGGCGCCGGGATTGCGCAGCGAGCCGCCGGCGTCGGAGCCGGTGGCCACGGGCACCATGCCGCAAGCGAGGGCGACGGCAGCGCCGCCGGAGGATCCGCCACAGGTTTTGGTCAGGTCGTACGGGTTGCGGGTTGCGCCGAAGACGGTGTTGAAGGTCTGCGAGCCTGCGCCGAATTCGGGGGTGTTGGTCTTGCCGACGATGATGGCGCCGGCAGACCGCATGCGATCGACCACGATGTTGTCTTCGGTAGGGACATGGTCCTTGAACAGCGGCGATCCGTAGGTGGTGCGGATGCCGCGGGTGTCGATGAGGTCTTTGTGAGCCACGGGGAGGCCGTGGAGCGGGCCGAGCTTCACGTTATGTGCCTGCATCTCGTCGGCCTTCGCGGCGGCTTCGGTGGCCATCTCCGCCGTCAGAGTGACGATAGCGTTAACCTTGGGATTGACGCGGTCGATCTGCTTGAGGTGCTCGGCGAGCGCTTCGCGGGCGGAGAGTTTCTTCGCGCGAATGAGTTGGGCCATCTCGACTGCGCTGGTGAAACAGAGCGAGGAGGCGGCGGGCTCAGCTGCCAGCGATGCCATGGGGAAGAGCGATGTGGCCGCAATTCCCATCAGGACTTCGCGGCGAGTCGGCTTGTTTGCGATCATGCGAGGGACGTTACCATCGAATGGTGGCGAGGTTATTTGCCAAAGCTATCGTCGAAGTGGGCGGTTATTGATATCGACCAGCATCAGGCACTCAACCAGATTCTCGCTTCTGCTCTCGACTCAAGAGGTGTGGATTCCTAAACTGTCCTGATCGGACCCGGGTACTGCGACACCAACGAATCGATGGTCAACAGCGTAACACCCTCAACGGTCGCCTGTGCCACTAAGATTCTGTCGAAGGGATCGTTATGAATCAGCGGCAAACTCTCGGTGGCAACGACATGATCGCTGAGGATTGGCAACTCGCTGTATCCGTTGTCGAGTAGACCGCGGCGCAGCAGCCGCGCATCCACCTTGAAATCTTCCCGGCCCAACCCACGCTTAATTGCCACTTCCCATACGCTAGCCGCACTAAAGAGAAGCTCGTTCTCCGGATTGCCGATCAAGGTCCGAGCTCGTTTGGAGAGCCGCTGGGGTTCACCGGCAGCCCAGAGGAGAAGATGTGTATCCAGCAGAAGTTTCATGCACCACCGCCGAAGATTCGCTCGATCTCCTGCTTGCCCATTCGGTCAAAGTCGTCCGGCACAGAGATCTGCCCCGCCATGAAACCGAGCCGCCGTACTTGAGCACCGGTTGGAGCGCTCAGGGCAGTGACCTTTACGACTGGTTTCCCAGCCTTGGCAATAATGAACGGCTCACCCTTGGATGCCTCTTCTATGAGTTTCGAGAGCTGAGTTTTCGCTTCGTGAATGTTCACGGTTTTCATGGTGTTATTGGACTTAGTTCATCTGACTTAGTCTATCATGAGCCCCGTAGGATCGCTAAGTAGCGATTGGCTGCTCATGCAAGGAGACGAATCCCCAGCGGGCAACCCGGACGTCGCTGCCTGGTATTTGAAACGCATCCCGACCTTAGGTCTACAGACGACTGGTGCGGCATGCGACATGGGTGACGGCCTCGGTTCACGATGAGGTACGCTCGCTAAATTCATTTCATATCCTCTTAGCGTGCAAGCCAGGTAGGGGATCTCTCAGCGCAGTTGAATTGCGGCATTGAGTGCCGCAAGCAGAGCCGTGTCGCTGAATGGCTTGAACAGGCAATCCACCGCACCCTGTTCGAGTAGTCGCGGGCGAACAGTCTGATCTGTGCTAGCGGTGATGAAGATGATCGGAATCTCCTGCCTGCGAAGCTTCAATTCCCGCTGAAGGTCGGGTCCGCTCATCCCCGGCATGGCGACGTCGAGGATCAGGCATTTGGTTTGGCCGACGCAATCGGACGCGAGGAACTCTTCCGGCGACGAGAACGCGCGGGCTGCAAAGCCGAACTCCTTTAGCAAGTCGGGTAGCGACTCACGCACAGATTCGTCGTCATCGACCACCGACACAAGCGAACGCGTGACTGTCATAGATTTTTCATGCGCCCGCGCCCACAGCCAGGCCTCGGGAACGCTGAAACTGGTGTATTCGCACTGGCGTTGGTTGGGAAAGTCGATGGGCCCGTCAGGGAATTCCTTCCATACCAATCCGGGCAGCGCATTAACCACGAGGCTGAACTCGTTTTCGCAAGGATCCTTTCCTGGCGGTACTCCACAACACGAGGCTGCGCCACTCCGGGAGGCGCTGTCTATTGCACTTTAGTATTGGTTTACCGCAATCGGAGGCGAAAAACTCTTGGCAGACGCGAACGCGCGCGATGCGAGGCCGAAATCCCCTAGTAAATCCGGTAACGGCTCGTGCAAGGACACAGATCCCTCACGCCGCATCCGTCACGTCAGGAGTCGGAATGTCGCGATTACTGTCGGCGCCCGTTGCACCCTCGGATCCACGAGGAACAGAGAATGAAAACGCAGCTCCCGGACCATTATTCAGTGTTGCCCAAAGACGACCATGATGATTTTCAATAATGGAGCGACTGATGGAGAGTCCGATTCCCATACCTTCATTCTTGGTGGTGTAGAACGATTCGAAGAGTCTGTCCATAGCCTTAGCGTCGAACCCGACTCCCGCATCTTGCACCGTCAGACGCACACGATCGCCTTCGTCTCGTTCGGTTCTGATCAGCAACTGCCTCGGACGATCATCGACGTCGCTCATCGCGTCAGCTGCATTCCTTACGAGATTCAAGATGACCTGTTGAAGCTGCACACGATCGCCTGTGACAAGCGGGAGGTCGTCGACAAGTTCCAGCCGCAGGATCACCCGACTTCTCTGAAGTTCGCTCAATGACAGCGCAAGCACCTCTCGTGTAGCCTCGTTCAGATCCACCGATTCGGTCGTGGGGTCCTTTTTGCCATAGAGCGCGCGCAATCGAGTGATCACCTCCGAGGCACGGTTGCCATCGCGAATCGTGCGCCGGGCGGTCTCGCGAGCTCCGTCCACGTTGGGAGGGTCGGCGGCCAGCATCCGCAGACAGGTGCCGGCGTTGGTGATGATGCCCGACAGCGGCTGGTTGACTTCGTGCGCGATCGACGCCGTCAAAACTCCGAGACTCGTGATCCTGGCTACGTGTGTGAGCTCCGATCGGGCTTTGCTGAGCGCCTCTTCCGAGGATCGGCGTTGTGTCATATCCTGAACTACGCCGATGATCTCGAGTCGGCCCGCCTGGTCTCGGATTCGGTGAGAGATCGTGTGCAGGTATTTGACCGAGTCGTCCGGCATCCGCAACCGGATTTGGTAGTCCTGTTCACCGCCGCCAAGTCGCGCCCCCTCGATCTTTTCAGACAACAACGGGATATCTTCCGAGTGGACCCGGCTAGCAATCCGCTCGAGGGTCACTAGCGCGTCCCGCTCAAACTCGAAGATGCGACAGGCCTCCTCTGAAAACGTGATTTCGTCCGTGTCCAGACGCCAGGAAAAGTTGCCGGTTAAGCTTAGGCGTTGGCCTCCTGCGAGGAATGCCTCACTACGGCGCAACTTCTCTTCCGCCAGTTTGCGTTCTGTAATGTCCTCGGAGAGCGCCATGAGGAATCGCGGCACTCGCTCTGTGCCCGGCACCACTGAAACATTGTTGCGCACCCACACCAGACTGCCGTTCTTCCGCCGATATTGCTTCTCGATCTGAAACTGCTGGCGCTTTCCCGCCAACAGCTCCGCGATGAGCGTCCGGTTCGCTTCGAAGTCCTCTTCATGGGTGATGTCGAGAAAAGAGAGCTTCTGCAATTCTTCTTCGGTATAACCCAGCATCCCCTGGTACACGCGGTTGGTGACAAGAAATCGACCGTTGAGGTCAGTGAGTGCAACACCGATGGCTGAGTTCTCGAAAACAGAGCGCCACCGCTCCTCGCTCCGTGCGACCTGCGCGTGTGCATCACGTAAAGCGTTTTCGTTTCGCTTGTGTTCAGTTATGTCGCGCAAGTAGCCGGTGAAGGACGGCGGTCCGTCCAGCGGGGTGCGTGTGATCGTGAGCTCCACCGGGAATTCACTCCCGTCGGCACGTAACGCCGTCATCTCGACACGTCTCCCGAGCACTTGGGCCTCGCCGGTCGCCAGATAGCGAGCGAACCCTTGCCGGTGCTTCTCCCGGAGTGACGGTGGAATGATGACGTCGGCCAGATGCTTTCCCAAGACTTCATCCCGATGGTAGCCAAAAGTGTGCTCCGCCGCCGGATTGAACTCAGTGATCAAGCCCTCGTGATCGATCGTCACAATGCAGTCGAGCGCCGAGTCCAAGATGGCTGCCTTACGGACCTCAGTGCGCTTGAGTTCCCTCTCCTCTTGCCGGAGCCTGTCTTCCACCAGTGTGCGTTCAGCAAGTTCCCTTTTGAGCTCTTGGTTGGCTGCGGCAAGTTCGGCAGTTCGTTGAACGACCCGTTGATCGAGTTCGCTAGCGACCCGCTTTTGTTGGCTCAGGAGCCGTGCCTCTTGCAGTCCGATCGACGCCTGATTCGCCGCCACGCTCAGAAGAAGCTTCTCGGACTGCCCCGGGAAGTCCGCTCGCTTAGACCCGGCTACGATTACGCCGATCTCGCCCTGCACCCCCAGTCGTAAGGGTACGATTGAAATGTCTTCGTCTCCAATGCGGTTCCGTGCCAGCGGAGGCCATTTCTGCGGGTCATCGCCCAAACAGTGGTTGAGCGCATCGCAGATTTCTTGCGGTCGGAACATCAGTTTTCGCGATTGCGCGATCCGAACCGTTTCGAGGGGCGCGTCGCCGACGGGGTCTTTCAACCGTATATACGCGAGATCCAGGTGGAGCATACTCAGAAGCGCGTCGAGCAAGGTATGAACAATCTGGGATGCCTCGGCACCAGCCCACATGGCAGGAAGAGCGAGGACGCTGACCAGATCATTATTGCAGCGCTGAAGGCGCTTAATCTCCTGCGCGGGATGTTCGCGGGACCCTTCCATCTTAGGCTGCCGCCGAAGGCGACACAGTCCGCTCGGCCCGCCGTCCGCGAACTTCACGCAGAAACTCTTCCGGCGGTACGAAGAACGGATTGTGCTGAAGAATGCCTCCGATGATGATCATCGGATGGGTCCGCATGATGTCGATCACTGTGTCTCCTCCGAACTTCGAAAGATGATAGGTGCAGATGACCGCGTCATCATGCCGACGCCACACATCATTCACACGCGATTCGAACTCGATGAGGTCGTCTACGTAGGATCGATCTTCAACCGCCCAGTCCATCCGACAGCAAATGCGACTGAGTGGAAACCCTCCCTTGGCGTTGCCGCTGGCCAACTGCTCGAACGCTTCCAGCATCCGATCCTGGTCGAAACGACCGTCCTGAAGGTACGCTTCGGTGTTGGTCCGAAGCTCGAATTGCCCACTCTGCTGCGCAGCAGTCGCGTCGATCCCCGCCGCCGCCAACCGTTGCAGATGGTCGCGATGCTGATCCGGATTAACGACGTGAACCGCCTTGTCGCCACACTCGAACCCGTCCTTAATAAACGGAAGCAACACGCGATATTCTTCTTCGTCGCTGTTGAAAAACGCGCAGACGTGACGGACTTCGCCGAGCTGGGAGCCGGCCAGGGAAATGGATCCTGTGGTCTTCTTCATGGTGCCCTCCTCCCAGAGGGGATCGACCGCAACTATGGTCTCTATGACGACGTGGTCGACCGAGCGTTTCTCCGCAGCACCCCATGGCGCCAGAATGCGCCGCTCGACGGACGAGCGTCCACTGTACTTCGGCATCGGTTCGCCGGCATCACGCCATCCTTAACCGACCAGAAAGATGCATGCACTGTGGGTCACGACTAATTACGACGGTGAATCATCGCCGCAATGCCGGCGAAACCGCCGGGGGCGCGAGGCGGAGCCTGGCGGCCATGTTCACCAACCCCGCAATAGAATCGGCCTTCATCTTCTGCATCACCTTGCCTCGGTGGGCTTTCACCGTGATCTCACTGATGCCGAGCTCCCCACCGACCTGTTTATTCAACAGGCCGGAGACCACCAACTCCATAACCTGCCGTTCGCGCTGCGACAGTAACCCGTAGCAGTCCCTCAGCACCCGCATCTCCGCCTCCAGACTAAGAGCAACTCGGCTGCGTTCGAGGGCTGCCCGGATGGCGCTCAACAGCACGTCATCACTGAATGGCTTCGTCAAGAATTCGACAGCCCCCGCTTTCATGGCCTGGACCGACATGGGCACATCGCCGTGGCCCGTGATGAAGATAATCGGCATGTCCGTCCGTTCGACGGCGACGCGCTTCTGCAACTCGAGACCATTGAGGCCGGGAAGAGAAACGTCCAGTACGAGGCAGCTTGAAACGAGGGCTCGCGGGTGGTCGAGGAATTCTTGCGCGGACGCGAATGTCGCCGGCCGCCAGCCTTCACAGCGGATCAACAATTCCAGCGACTCACGCACGGAGATGTCGTCGTCGACAACGAAGACGATTGGTGCGACGTGCAACATGGCTGGTAACCCCGTTTATGGCCAAGTGCGTGCACTAAACTCATACTTCCTGCGCGCAATTGACGGATGACGCCCCACCGTGGAGCAGATTTTACCAGAGAATCTTTTCTTTTGCGCTGGAGGATACCGTGCTAGCGCGCTGGACGAACCTGACATTCGCCGGCCGGTGCATCCCGGCTGCTTTGGCCGGTACGAATCGTGGTTCCGCTCAAGAGCAGCTTGCGCTATGCCTCACTTCCTTGGAGCGTCTTGAGCTCTACCGCGTGGCCAATTCGGTTGGGCTTGTCGATTGATACCAAAGTATCGCCAATACCATCGTCCAATTGTTTCGCCTCTACGCATCTGGTTTGATGGCCTGGGCGCACTCGATTCAATTGCACAAAGACACGCAAGGAGGGATAAATCATGAAGCATACAGAATCGACCGGGATATCACATCGTCTTTTGGCGATGGCCGGAGTTTTCCGCTGGAGCCACGCTGCTCGCGCTGGAACAGGAGGAGTGTGATGAGGCATGAGTTCATTTGCCGGACCAGAGCAGGAATACCAATGCCACATCCGGACCCCAGTGCCTACGCCAAGAAATTCTCAGGCAAATATGCGCACCGGACCATTAACGGCGGCGTCGGGCACAATCTGCCTCAAGAAGCTCCGCAGGCGTTTGCCAAAGCGATCGTCGAAGTCGACGGTTACTAATGATGTCGAGGTTATTAGTTATGATCGGCGTTGGCCTACCGTTGCGGACTGACACATACACAGTCCGCAGGGCAAGCCGCCGGGTGCCGCTCACGGGGTTGACGTAGAGGACCAGGGCAACGGCACGGCGACTGAGCCACGGATGTGTCAGCTGATCAGACAACTGGGCTCCCCCATCGTTGATCGACAATTCGGGATCGGGGGCTGTCGCGTTTACCGATGTCGAAGTGGCCCCAGGAGAAGAACTATGACAACTGCAACGACGGCAATCCGGCCTCCTTTGCCTCCGTTCACACGCGAAAGTGCGATTCAGAAGGCGCGACTCGCCGAAGATGGCTGGAACAGTCGCGATCCCGGAAAGGTAGCTCTGGGCTACGCGATCGATTCACGATGGAGGAACCGTTCGGAGTTCATCAACGGACGAAACGAAATCATTGCCTTCCTTTCTCGCAAGTGGTCCAAGGAGCTGGATTACCGGCTCATCAAGGAACTGTGGGCGTTTACGGGGAATCGCATCGCGGTACGCTTCGCTTACGAGTGGCACGACGCCTCCGGTCACTGGTATCGGTCCTATGGCAATGAGAACTGGGAGTTCAATGTCGACGGCCTCATGGCGTCACGGTTTGCGTCCATCAACGACCTTCCGATCTTGGAATCAGATCGCAAATATCATTGGCCGCTTGGTCGCCGCCCCGAAGAGCATCCAGGCCTGAGCGACCTGGGTTTATAGTTTTCCCAAATCCTGCAGTCGGTCATACCGCGCCTGTCCGGCGATGGCGACGGCTACCACAGTGATCACCCGACAATCGGCAAAGCCCTATGCGAAAGTTTGCAAGAGAACTTCGAAAGAGGCAGTCAATCCACTGCAACTCTGGGAAAGGAGGCGTTATTAACGCCGCCCCTATCCCTGACTGATACCGAAGTCTCACCAATACCATCGTCCAATTGTTTCTCCTTCACGCTTCTGGTGTGATGTTCTCATCGCAGCCGATGCAATCGGAAATGCGCAGCGAAAGAAAAGGAATCCACACATGACCCTCGAAAAAGTACAGCACAACTGGCGCATGTTCCGTGCTACAACCCTAGCCGCCACTGCATTTGGACTGCTCCTGGCGGCTGCGTCCAGCTACGCCCAAACCGTAACCAAAAAGGATAACACCGTGAGCCAATCAAGCGCTGTGTTACTCGACGCGATGCCGCAAACGGCCACCGCAGAGATCCGTCCCTTCCACTTCACCGCGACGGAAGAGCAACTCGCAGACCTTCGGCGGCGAATCGTCGCGACCAAGTGGCCTGAGAAGGAAACGGTCAGCGATGTGACCCAAGGCGTCCGGCTCACTACCATGCAGGAGCTCGCGCACTATTGGGCGACCGATTACAACTGGCGAAAGGTAGAGGCGAGGCTGAACGCCTTGCCGCAATTCGTCACCAACATCGATGGGCTCGACATCCATTTCATCCATGTACGCTCGAAAAATCCCCACGCTTTGCCGATTATCATCACGCACGGATGGCCCGGATCGATCATCGAGCAACTGAAGGTCATCGGCCCGCTCACCGATCCCACTGCCTATGGTGGAAAGACCGAAGATTCTTTTGATGTGGTAATCCCTTCGCTGCCGGGCTATGGGTTTTCAGGGAAGCCTGACAAGACCGGCTGGGACCCCGCCCACATCGCGCGGGCCTGGACCGTGCTGATGAAACGGCTCGGCTACACGCGATTTGTGGCACAGGGCGGCGATTGGGGAAACGCTGTTACGGAGACGATGGCTTTGCAGGCGCCTCCGGAACTAATCGGCATCCACACCAACATGCCGGCCACTGTCCCAGCCGACATTGCCAAGGCTCTGCAATTCGGCCAGCCCCCGCCGGCCGGCCTCTCGGCCGACGAAAAACGCGCGTGGGACCAGCTCGACCTCTTCTATAAGCACGGTTTGGGCTACGCCATAGAGATGGCGAACCGGCCGCAGACGCTGTACGCGCTCGCGGATTCGCCGATCGGTCTCGCGGCGTGGATCCTTGATCACGACGCGAGCAGTCAGGCGCTCATCGCACGCGTTTTCGACGGTCAGACCGAGGGTCTGACACGAGACGACATCCTCGATAACATCACGCTCTACTGGTTGACAAACACTGCTGTCTCTTCGGCTCGTCTTTATTGGGAATATAAGGGTGGCTTTTTCGACCCCAGAGGTCTCCAGATCCCGGTTGCCGTGAGCGCCTTTCCGGACGAGATCTATCAAGCCCCGAGGAGCTGGACGGAGAAAGCCTATCCCAAACTGATTTACTACAACCGACTCCCGAAAGGCGGACACTTCGCAGCGTGGGAACAGCCGGAACTGTTTACTGAAGAGATCCGAGCGTCGTTCCGATCACTGCGCTAATTGGGGCGGGGCGGCGAGCGATGTGGGAACTCCGCTCAGAACTCCGCTCGCCGCATCGACTGATACGAAGGTATCGCCAATACTATCGTCCAATTGCTTCTTCTCCACGTGTCTGGTGTGATGCGGTCATCGCAGCCCATGCAGTCGGAAATGCGCAACAGAGAGTTTCTTAGAAAAGGGACCCACAATGACTCCCGAAAGAATACAGTCCACCGGCGCCCACCGGGTGTGCGCCGTCCTCCAAGTCAAACGCGCCAACATCGATTTCAGGAGAGAAATCAATGAGTGCAAATTCGACAGCGCAACTAGTAGCCCTCGAAGGCCCTCAGCCGGCCAGCGCCGAACGGCGGTTGAAAGACCTTGGCATCAAACTCCCAGCGCCGCCTCAGCCGTTTGGCATCTATGTGGAAGCGGTGCAGACGGGCAATCTGCTTTTTCTGACCGGAATGCTTCCCACGGAAGGCCGTGGGGCGAAGTTCATTGGCCGCGTGGGCGCCGAACTCGATGTGGAAGCAGGGTGCAAGGCGGCTCGTCTCGCGGCGCTCAACGTCCTCGCTGTCGCGCGGGGGCATCTGGGATCGCTCGACAGAGTTACGCGGATCGTCCGACTCGGCGTGTCGGTAGCCACTTCGGGAGATGTTCGCGATCAGCCGAAAGTGGCTGACGGCGCTTCGGAGCTGTTGCAAGACGTTTTCGGAAATGACAAGAACCCTTGCCGCGTGGTATATGGCGTTGCCAGCCTTCCGCTCGGTGCCGCCGTAGAACTGGAGGTCATTTTCGAGGTAGCGACGTAAAAGCGAGGACAATGGTTGGTCGGGACGCTAATAGCAGTAACTACCTTCCAACAACAACTAGGCAGTTCATTAGGAGGACTTATGGCAACGATGAGAGTAGCGGCAGCACCAGAGGTCGCGCTAATGAAGGTGGCACAGATCCCTAAACCCGGAGCAGATTTCCAGATCGTCGAGCGCGAGATTCCTGAGCCTGATGCAGGACACGTGCGTATCAAGGTGCAGGCCTGCGGCGTTTGCCACAGTGACGTGCTGACGAAAGAAGGCTTGTGGCCCGGAATTCAGTATCCTCGCGTTCCAGGGCACGAAGTGGCAGGCGTCATCGATGAAGTGGGTGCCGCTGTTTCCGCCTGGAAGAAGGGTCAGCGCGTTGGTGTTGGATGGCACGGCGGCCAGGACAACACGTGCCGGGAGTGCCGGCGCGGAGATTTTCGCAATTGCCGGAACCTGAAAATTTGCGGCATCAGCTATGACGGCGGCTATCAGCAATACATGGTTGCTCCCGTCGAAGCAATAGTGGCGATACCGGACAGTCTAAGTGATGTCGACGCGGGGCCGCTTCTCTGCGCCGGCATTACCACCTACAACGCACTGCGGCACAGCGGTGCGATGCCCGGTGATCTGGTTGCGGTCGTGGGCATCGGCGGTCTGGGTCACCTCGGAGTTCAATTCGCGAACAAGTTCGGTTATCAGGTCGCGGCGATCGGGCGCGGATCCGAAAACGCGTTGCTCGCAAAGAAGCTTGGAGCGAATGTCTACATCGACAGTGCATCGACGAACGCGGCGGAGGAATTGCAGAAATTGGGCGGCGCTCGCGTAATTCTGGCGACTGCCCCAAGTTCGAAAACCATGTCCGAGTTAATCAACGGCCTGGGCCCTAACGGCAAGCTCATAGTCATCGGTGCGACCTTCGACCCCATCGAGGTCGCGCCGGTACAACTCATTAATGGAAGTCGAACGATTCAAGGCTGGGCCGCAGGTACACCCGCCGATTCCGAAGACACGCTGCGCTTCGCTGAACTAAGTGGCGTCCGTCCCATGACTGAGACTTATCCGCTGGAACAAGCGGCCGAAGCTTACGCGCGCATGCTGAGCGGCAAGGCACAGTTTCGCGTCGTTCTGACGATGTGAAGGTCGGCGGCAACAGAATCGAGGCACCGATCGAGTTTGCAGTTCATCTAGAGCAGAAGGAGAAGATGATTCATGTCGCACCATTACTCCGGTCCGGACTATGGCTTTCCCCATGGGGATGCCCGCCTCGACCTTACTGACCTTTATGCCTTCCCCAAGCCCGGAGATGTTGGCAAGTCAATCTGCGAGCGCAGGTTGAACGCTCGCGTGAACTGAGCCACGCAAATGCGCCTTTTCGCGTTGCCTCGTTGGACCGGACACTTGCAGGATTTCTGCATAGCATTGGTGGTTTCTGGGATGCTGGCATCAGTTCTATTGCTGGCCCAAACCCGCGGAAAGGAACGTCCCATGAAGTATCCGACTTTCTATCGCACGACCCTGATCGATGGCGTATCCATTTTCTACCGAGAGGCCGGCCCGAAGGATGCCCCAACCATCCTCTTACTCCACGGACTGCCCTCTTCGTCGCGGATGTTCGAGCCACTCTTCGCCCGTCTTTCCGATCGCTATCACCTGATTGCTCCCGACTACCCCGGCTTCGGACACAGCGACTGGCCGGACCCGAAAGCGTTCGCATACACGTTTGATCACTACGCCGAGATCATGAATCATTTTACCGAAGTGCTCGGACTCTCGCGCTACACGCTTTACATGCAGGACTACGGCGGCCCCGTGGGTTTTCGCATGGCCTTAGCCCATCCGGACCGGGTCGAGGCTCTCATCGTCCAGGACGCTGTGGCGCACAACGAAGGCCTGGGATCGAATTGGAACACACGGCGCGCCTTTTGGGTCGATCGCGCTGCCAATGAAGGCGCGCTCCGCACAAATCTCCTGTCGTTGGCGACGACGCGGACGCGGCATCTCGGAAACGATCCCGACCTGGAACGCTATGATCCGGATCTGTGGACCGATGAATTTGCCTTTCTTAACCAGCCCGGCCAAGCCGAGATTCAAAGCGACCTCTTCTACGACTATCGAACCAATGTTGACGCCTACCCGAAATGGCAAGCCTGGATGCGCGCCCAGCAGCCGCACCTGCTGGTGATCTGGGGCAAGTATGACCTCTCGTTCGATCTCGGCGAGCCGGAACGCTATCGCAAGGATGTGCCGAACGCTCAAGTTCACGTTCTCGACGCGGGTCATTTCGCATTGGACACGGCTGCGGATCAGATTGCCTCATTGGTCCAAGATTTTCTCGGTTCTTCAGTTGAGGCGTTTCGAGCGCGGCAGGCTAGCTGAGGCCGTTATGAGAGCGCCGGCCACGAACGGGTTGAAACGTCAGTGGCGAAGTGCATCCAGTCTGTTAAGGATTTCCTATGCGAGCTGACATTGTTGCAGGTGCCATCTTCCCTGACTATGAACTTTCCGATCACACCGCGAAACGCCGGAAGCTCTCCGAACTGCAAGGACAACATCCGATGGTTCTCGTCCTCAGCCGCGGAGGTTTCTGTCCCAAGGACCGTCGACAGGCTGAGGGGCTTGTTCAACTCCATCGTGAGCTCGAAGTTGCCTATTGTCGGCTGGTCACGATTAGCACCGACAATATCTCTCAAACCAATGAATATCGCAGCGGAGTCGATGCCCACTGGCCTTTCCTTTCCGACGCGGGGCGTATCGTCCAAAAAGATCTCGACATCGCCGAATACACTGATCCGCTCCATAATCCCATGATCCCTCACGTGATTGTCCTCGAGCCCGGTCTTGTCATTTATAGGATCTACAACGGCTACTGGTTCTTAGGCCGGCCCACGCTGGAAGATCTCCGCCAAGACCTACGCGCCGTTAGCAAGAAATGCCGGCCGGACTGGGACATCACAACGCCTGAACTCAAAGCGGCGTGGCATCAAGGCCGCCAGGAACTCTTCTATCCCTACGGCAAAACGTACGTCCAAACTCTCGGTGAACAGGATTAGGAAAACATCCCGTCTGTCCTGATGTTTCCCTGGACTGTCCTTCCATGTCAATGGGCTTTGCCGATAACCGGATATCCACGATGGGGACCATCCGGCGAAACTGCATTCGGTGGCCATCAAAGAGCGAAGCACTCGTAGGTTCTCCTACTTAACGCCAGCCTTCGCGCGGACTGGGTTCGTTCCCAGTCCACGCGAAGATCAGGTCGGCCAGTTCAAATGAATTCGGATACTTGCCAAGCATCCAAGCGTTATTGCACCCGGCTACACAGCGCCGCGAGCGTCCGTGTGACACGGCCGGCTTGGACAGGTGGAAGTACTGCTTACAATCCGGATTTGCATCGCGCCGCGAGGAGGCCCGTGGCCGCAGTAATATCGATGTCCGCGATGGGCAAACCTCTGTACCGCATGGCTGGTAGCTGAGAAGCGTCCCGTCGGGCCGCACCACTGCCGAAGTGGTCGGTGACCCAGCGCTAGTTCAGACCACGCGCAAGACTGCTAAGGTCGCATCATCTGTCTGGCAGCCCCCGGAGAAGTCATCCATGGAGTTGAAGATCGACTGGACTAGGTCTTCAGCATTTTGAGAGCACTGTGACTCCCAGGCGGCCGTCGCTTTCAAAAGGCCCTGAACTCCCCACTCCTCGCGCCCGGGATTTGTCGCTTCAATCACTCCATCCGTGTAGGCGATGACCAAATCGCCAGGATTCAGCTGAAGGAGGAACTCGTGATAGTTCGAGTCAGGGAACATTCCAACCGGGGCCCCGCTCGGTTCGAGCCAATGGACCGAGCCGTCATCTCGAAGAACAATCGGCGGATTGTGCCCGGCATTTACGTACCGTAAGGTGTGCGTCGCTTCGTCGAAGACGCCATAAAACAACGTCGCATAACGGTCCGCAAGCGACGACGTGTATGCCTGGTGATTTACTACCTTGAGCAATGCAGCCAAGTCGTTGCTCGTGAACAACGCCGCTGTCCGAAGTGAGGACTGAACATTAGCTATCATGAGTGCCGCGGCGAGACCTTTGCCGGAGGCGTCTCCGACGACCAACGCCAGGCGGTCATCAGTGAGCGGCATGAAATCATAACAATCGCCGCCGAGGGCCCGAGCTTGGCGGCACCGCGCGCTGTAGTCTACGGAAAGCCGGTGTCCCGATCCAGGACCGTGCATAAACCGCTGCTGGACATGGCAGGCAAGTACCCAATCTTGGCTAACGTCAACCACCACATCGTCGGTCTTCATTTCCCAACCTCCACTCGTATGTCGGTTCTGGGTGCGCAAAATCGACAGGCCGGGCCTGATTTGTGGTTCGACAAACTTTTTTCCGAGGGATGTAGAGAACGCCGCGACGGCTCCGACTACTCCATGAAAACGCAGACTAGGGTCTGGCAAATAAGTACTCCGCAACAGGAGGACGACCGTGGGAAAGCCAGCGAGGTGCCTCGTCGCCGTTGCGTCGCATCCGCGCCCTCCAGTGCGGTGTTGGCGGCCTTGCCTGCGCGTTCGATGGCAGACGATAAGATACAGAAAATAGGAGGAGATGAAATGACAACCTTGACGCCCTACCTTTTGTTCGATGGAAGTTGCCATAAGGCAATGGAGTTCTACAAATCCTGTTTTGGCGGAGAACTGACCGCGGCCAAGGTCAAGGATTCTCCGGCGAAGCATTACATGCCTGCAGTTCAGCAGGAGAAAATCGTCAATGCCCGACTCAGAAGCGGCAACGTGGATATTTCGGCATCGGATTGGCTTATGCTCGAACGAACACCGGTACGCGGCAACACCGTTTGTCTTTTCCTGAGTGGAGAAACTTTCGAAGAATTGACAACTCTGTTTGAAAGACTCTCTGAAGGCGCAGAAGTGACCGACCCCCTGCAAGAGAAGTTCTTCGGCACCTACGGAGCACTCAACGACAAATTTGCTGTCCGATGGATGTTTCATGCAAACAAAAAGGCGTAGAAGCGCCGTAGGAAGGCAAGCAAACCAGCTAAGGAGCGAACGAAATGAAATACATTTTGCTGATGTCCGGTACGAAAGCAGGGGTTGACACGTATCACGCCTGGTCACCAAAAGATATCGAGGCGCATTTGCTCGGCCTCAGGGCCATCGCGAAAGAACTGACCGAATCTGGGGAGTTTGTGGCCACGCAACCCCTGGCCGAACCGCGCGAAGCGAAGGTTGTACGCGGGGAGAAAAATGGCCTACCGGTCACAGACGGTATTTTTCCCGAGTCGAAGGAGTTTCTGTTGGGCTACTGGATCGTTGACGTAGCGACTCCCGAACGCGCTTATGCCATAGCGGGCCGGATTTCGGCGGCGGCTGGGCCCGGAGGACTTCCTACCAACATGCCAATGGAAGTGCGGCAGTTCGCGAGTCCGAGGCGGACGCCGACGACGAATGGCGAGAATTTACCCCCGGCCGACTAACCGATGAAGACGCAGAAAGGCACGCTCAGTGAAACCAAAGGGGAAAGAAAATGAAATACATTTTGATGATGAACACGATGAGGGCCGGGAACGGGGTCCCCAGGTGGCCGCATAAAGACCTCCAGGCGCACATCGCATTCATGATCGGTCTCAATAAAGAGCTTCTCCAATCCGGCGAGTTAGTCTCAGCCGAAGGTCTTTCTTTTCCCAATCAGGCCAAGCTGGTGCGGGCTGGTAAGGATGGCCTGCCCATCACAGACGGCGTGTTTCCTGAGAGCAAAGAATTTCTCGCGGGATACTGGATTGTCGATGTTGACTCTCCGGAGCGAGCTTATGCCGTCGCCGCAAAAGTGTCGGCGGCGCCGGGTCCCGGCGGGGCGCCGCTGAACATGCCGATTGAAGTG
>Ga0182015_10001600_pt1 | contig 29388 bp, 29 predicted proteins | sample 712P3MmetaG_FD_120478 | JGI IMG/M metagenome (GOLD analysis project Ga0182015, IMG submission 120478) | Permafrost microbial communities from Stordalen Mire, Sweden - 712P3M metaG | ecosystem: Environmental > Terrestrial > Soil > Wetlands > Permafrost | place: Sweden: Stordalen | collected... | reverse complement strand
CGCTGGTGCGGGACATGAAACACTGCGTCTGCCGGCGTTCCGCTTCCCTTAATTTCTAAGTAGCCCGGATGAGCGGAGCGAAATCCGGGAGCGAAGTTGAAGCTTGTTGGTCGTCCCCGGATTTCGCTCCGCTCATCCGGGCTATGGCTTTGGCAAAACTCGGGCGCAATCGCGCCGTGAGAAGGATTTGCTGCGTAATTACGCGCCGCATGGCGCTATGTCGTAAGCGAGGGGCTAGATGGTTAATCGGGTCTTAACCTCGCCGCACCTATGGTATGGCACCGGTGATGCGGCGGGCGGCCCGCTGTTCATGATGTACAGGATGACCCGCGAGTCTGTTTCCAATCCCGTCCGTGCGGCGCCCGTTCGCGCGGCCAACGCTCGCTCGCCATTCGTGCGCGCGCGCGAACTGCTTGGCGATACGCCGCCGGGCAAGCCGCCGATCAGCCTTGCGGTCGGCGAGCCGCAACATCCGATTCCATCCTTTGTCGGCCCGGTGATTGCCGCGCATGTCGCCGAGTTCGGCCGCTATCCGGCGAACAAGGGGCTCGACGAATTCGCACAAGCCGTCGCCGGCTGGCTTGGACGCCGCTACGCGCTGCCGCGTCCGGTCGACCCCACTTCCGAAGTGCTGGTGCTCAATGGCACGCGCGAGGGACTATTTCTCGCGGCGCTTGCCGCCAAGAATTGGGTCACGCCGCGGTCCGGCCCGCCGGCCATGCTCATCCCCAATCCTTTTTACGCCGCTTACGTTGCCGGCGCGGTCGGCGCCGGTTGCGAGCCGGTCTATCTGCCGACGACGCGAGAGACGGGCTTTCTGCCGAACCTCGATGCGCTCAGCGAGGAATTGCTGGCGCGCACGGTTGCCTTCTATATCGCCTCGCCCTCCAATCCGCAGGGCGCGGTCGCCGATCGCGCTTATCTCGACAGGCTGACGGCACTGGCGCGCCGCTTCGGCTTCCTGATTTTCTCCGACGAATGCTATTGCGAGATCTACAGCAGCCGCGCGCCCGCGGGAATGCTCGAAGCGGCCGGTCCGGATTTCGCCAACGTCGCCATCTTCCATTCGCTGTCGAAACGCTCGAGCCTGCCGGGGCTGCGCATCGGCTTCGTCGCCGGCGACCGCACCTTCATGCAAGCCTATCTCGAATTGCGCAACGTCTCGGCGCCGATGGTGCCGACGCCGATGCAGCATGTCGCCATCGCCGCTTACAATGACGAGCAGCATGTCAAGGAAAACCGGCGGCTCTATCGCGAAAAATTCGATCTCGCCGACCAGATCATCGGCGACCGCTACCATTATCGCCGTCCCGCCGGCGGATTCTTCCTCTGGCTCGACGTCTCGGCGCAGGGCGGCAGCGAGGCCGCAACGCTGCGGCTGTGGCGCGAAGCCGGCTTGCGCGTGGTGCCCGGCCGCTATCTCGCGCGCGAGCAGGCGGACGGCAGCAATCCCGGCGCGGACTATATCCGCGTCGCCATGGTGCAGAACAACGAGGTCACCGCCGAAGCGATGCATCGCCTCGTCGCGGTGCTCGGTTAGGCAGAAGGAAAGCAACTGCAGCGATGTCGATGATCGAGCGCAGCCTTGACGGGATGGCCGCACTTTCCGGCCAGCTCGGCACAATTTTGCAGCGCAGGTTGCGTGAAGTCGGCGGCATTGCGCTGATCAGCCTCGCCATGATGGTGGGCCTCGCGCTCGCGACTTGGTCGGTGCAGGATCCGTCGCTGAGCCACGCCACCGATACGCCGGTGCACAATCTCCTCGGCCTGCCCGGCGCGATCGCCGCCGATTTGATGATGCAGCTTCTCGGCCTTGGCTCGCTGGCGCTGCTTTTGCCGATCGCGGTATGGGGCTATCGCCTGCTCGGCCACCGCCGGCTCAGCCACGAACGGCTCCGCGTCTTCCTTTGGGTTCTCGGCGCGGTGTTGACCGCCGCCTTTGCCTCATGCGTGCCGCGCACCGCGCATTGGCCGCTGCCGTCCGGATTGGGCGGCGTCGTCGGCGACGCCATGCTGAAGGTGCCGGCTTTGCTCCTTCATGAGCCGCTTTCGGGGACAAACCGTCTCGCCGCCGCAATCGTGCTCGGCGTGGCGGCGCTGGTCGCCTTCGCCGGTGCTGCGGGCGTGATGTGGCGCGGCGCGGCCGAAGATTTTGAAGAGGACGAAGAGGAGGAGCCGATCGTCGATGATGACGAGGGCGGATGGATTTCGCCCGGCTTCTTGGCGCATTCCTTGTTGAGCTTCCGGGCGCGGATCGCGCGCTTGTTCGGCCGCCGGCCGCGGATGCCCATCCCATTACGCGAAGAAGTTGGAGTACCCCGCCGACGCATCGAGCCGAGCTTCGGCGGCGCGGCGGAAAGCTATGACGAGGAGGAGGACTCCGAGGACGACGCGCCCGCGCGCGCTCCGCGCAAGCCGCGCGCGCCAAAACCGCGCCGCTCAAGCGGCGGCTATGTTCTTCCGCCGCTCGAGCTGTTGACTCAGCCGAGCAAGATCAGCCGCACCACCGTAAGCACGGAAGCCTTGCAGCAGAACGCCACTGCGCTCGAAGGCGTGCTGGGCGATTTCGGCGTGCGCGGCGAGATCATCAATGCGCGGCCCGGTCCGGTGGTGACGCTTTACGAGCTGGAGCCGGCGCCGGGCATCAAATCATCGCGCGTCATCAGCCTCGCCGATGACATCGCCCGCTCGATGAGCGCGCTCTCCGCGCGCGTCGCGGTAGTGTCGGGACGAAACGCCATCGGCATCGAATTGCCAAATCCGACGCGCGAGAAGGTCTATCTGCGCGAGCTTCTTGCTTCGCACGATTATACGGATAGCAGCGCCCGGCTGCCGCTCTGTCTCGGCAAGGCGATCGGCGGCGAAGCGGTTCTCGTCGATCTGCAGCGCATGCCGCATTTGCTCATCGCCGGCACCACCGGCTCCGGCAAATCGGTCGCCATCAACACCATGATTCTCAGCCTCGTCTATCGGCTGCAGCCGGACCAGTGCCGGCTGATCATGGTCGATCCGAAAATGCTGGAGCTTTCCGTCTATGACGGCATTCCGCATTTGCTCACGCCCGTCGTCACCGATCCGAAGAAGGCGGTGGTCGCGCTCAAATGGGCGGTGCGCGAGATGGAGGAACGCTACAAGAAAATGTCGAAGCTCGGCGTGCGCAACATCGACGGCTACAATGCGCGGCTTGCCGAGGCCAAGAGCAAGGGCGAAAAGCTCAACCGCACCGTCCATACCGGCTACAATCGCGAGACCGGCGAAGCGATCTACGAGAAAGAGGAGCTCGATCTCGAGCCGCTGCCCTATATCGTCGTCATCGTCGACGAGATGGCCGACTTGATGATGGTCGCAGGCAAGGACATCGAAGGCGCGGTGCAGCGGCTGGCGCAAATGGCGCGCGCCGCCGGCCTGCATGTGATCCTGGCGACGCAGCGGCCTTCGGTCGACGTCATCACCGGCACGATCAAGGCCAATTTCCCGACCCGCATTTCCTTCCAGGTCACTTCGAAGATCGACAGCCGCACCATTTTGGGCGAGCAGGGCGCCGAGCAGCTGCTCGGCCAAGGCGACATGCTCTACATGGCCGGCGGGGGACGCATCAGCCGCGTGCACGGACCTTTCGTTTCCGACGAGGAGGTCGAAAAGGTCGTGCGGCACCTGAAATCGCAAGGCGCGCCGGAATATCTCGAAGCGGTCACCGCCGAGGAGCCGCAGGATGAGAACGGCAATCCGATCTTTGACTCAACCGCGATGGGCGCCGAAGGCGGCGACCTCTATGCGCAGGCGGTGCAGATCGTGACGCGCGATCGCAAAGCCTCCACGAGCTACATCCAGCGCCGGTTGCAAATCGGCTATAACCGCGCCGCATCGTTGATCGAACGCATGGAACAGGAAGGGATCGTCGGGCAGCCTAATCACTCCGGCAAGCGGGAAATCTTGGTTGAAGGCGCCGAAGATGATTCCTATTGAGAATCGAGCCTTTGATCTTTAAGCCAGAATCGGCAGCCGCGAATTCGCCACAACCGGCGCTTAGCGGCTAAGTTCGTCGGGGCGTGCGTATGGACGCATCAGCGGGAGAGGCATAATGGCGGCAAAGCGCCAGGCTCAGCGTGGCCCGACGACAATTCTCGCGGCGATCCGTTGCGGCTTGGCTTTGGCTTTAGTCTTCGGTTTTGTTGCGTACGCACCCGCCTTTGCCGAAAATGTCCCGCTGCCGACGCCCGCGCCGCTGCCCAAGACAGGCTCTGTGCCGCCGCCTCCCGCGGCGAGCGCAAGCCCTCCCGCCGAGGCGCAAAAGCCCCACGGGTTCTTTCCGTTCACCCTGCCGTCGTTCGGCAATAATTCGGCGGATCAAGCGACCGCCTTCGACGACAAGCAGCGAGCGCTGCTCGACCGGATCAGCATGTATCTGTCGAGCGTGCAGACCATGGTGGGAAATTTCGTCCAGATCGGCCCCGACGGCGCGCGAACCGAGGGGACTTTCTACATTCAAAAGCCCGGCCGCGTGCGATTTGACTACAATCCGCCGAGCCCGATCGACATCATCTCGGACGGCTCCTCGGTCGTCGTGCGCGACCGCAAGCTCGCCACCCAGGATCTCTTTCCGCTGTCGCAAACGCCGCTGCGCTATCTTCTCGCCGACCGCATCGACTTGCTGCACGACGCCGATATCGTCAGCGTCACTTCCGACGATACTTTCGCCACCGTGGTCATCGAGGAAAAAGAGCTGATGATCGGCACCAATCGGCTGATGATCATGTTCGACGCCAAGGACCTGACGCTCAAGCAGTGGACCGTCACCGATCCGCAGGGTTTTGACACCACGGTCGCGGTCTATAATCTCGACTCGACAAAGAAGCCAGATCCGAACCTGTTCGTCATCAATTATCAGCGCGATCAAGGCGGGATCAGCAATCAGTAATTTTGTCATGCTCCGCGAAGGCGGGGCATCCAGTAAGCGCCGCGCCGCGGATAACTTGCAATCGCCTGTGGATACTGGATCATCCGCCTTCGCGGATGATGACACGTTGCAGAATGCTGGTTTAATTGCCGGTCGAGCCCATATTCACGACGATGCAAGTCAAAATCACAACCTGGAATATCAATTCGGTGCGGTTGCGCATCGATCTGGTCGCCAAATTTATCAAAGCGGTCCGGCCCGACATTCTTTGCTTGCAAGAGACGAAGTGTCCGGACGACCGGTTTCCGCTCAAGCGCTTCAAGCGGCTCGGTTACGAGAACGTCGCGCTGAACGGCCAGAAGGGTTATCACGGCGTCGTCGTGCTATCGCGGCTGCCATTCGAGCGCTTTAACATCCAAATCTTCTGCGGCAAGAAGGACTGCCGCCACGTCTCCGCGGTGTTCGGCGAACGTGCCGGGCTGCGTGATCCGATCACGGTGCATAATTTCTACGTCCCCGCCGGCGGCGACATTCCCGACCCGGCGGTGAACCCCAAATTCGCCCACAAGCTTGCCTTCCTTGATGAGATGCGCGACTGCGCGACGTTGCGGCCGGCGCCGACCGAGCGCGCGATCCTGGTCGGCGATCTCAACGTCGCGCCGCGCGAGCATGACGTTTGGAGCCACAAACAGATGCTGCGCGTCGTGTCGCATACGCCCATCGAAATCGAGAAACTCAACGGCGCCCAGAGCGCGGGCGGCTGGGTCGACAGCATGCGACAACGGACACCGGAACCCGCCAAGCTTTATACCTGGTGGAGTTACCGCGCGGCGGATTGGGCGACTGCCGACAGAGGCCGCCGGCTCGATCACATCTGGACCTCGCCGATACTGGCCGACCGCGTTGGCGGGATTAAGATTGCCAAGACTTATCGCGGCGCCGCGCGTCCCTCCGACCACGTGCCGGTCACGGCGACGCTGGAGCTTTAGATCATGAGTGCTGCCAAGGATTCTTCGGAAGCCGCGGTGCAGGCGTGGCGCAGCCGCATCAAGGATTGGCACGAGCAGTCGCGCGATCCCGGATTGACGGCGCTCCTGATCATCGAAGCCGCCCTCATTTTTCTGATCATACCGCTCACCGGAATGGGCGTGCTGCCGTCATTGATCACGCCGGCAATGTTTGTGGCGCTGGTGATCGCCATTCTCGTCGTGACTTGGCACAGCCACATTGCCACGATCGCCGTGCTGATTGCGGTCGTCCTCAGTCCGGTCGGCACTCTTTTGTGGCGCGAGCACCCTTCAGCGCTGACGGAATGGGTGAGCGCCGGCGGGCGCCTGCTCGCGATTGCGGCGCTGAGCCTGACGATTGCACGCGTGGTGTTCGGGTCGGGACGCGTGACCTTTCATCGCGTGCAGGGCGCGGTCGTCCTCTATCTGAATTTCGGGCTGTTTTTTTTCACCATCTATCGGCTGTTGGATGTGCTGCTGCCGAATGCTTTTGCGGGTCTGCCGCCGACCGGCCAGGAATACGGCTCAGGCGCGGCGCTGCTCTATTTCAGCTTCTCAACCTTGACCACGGTCGGTTACGGCGACATCGTGCCGCTGCACCCGTTGGCGCGCAATATCGCCAATCTCGAAGCGGTGATCGGCCAGCTCTATCCGGCCACGCTGTTGGCGCGGCTGGTCAGTCTCGAAATCGAGCACCGCCGGCAATCCAAAGACAATTGAAGGTCTAATCGAAAGTGGCTTGGCTATTGCGGCCCCGTGCCACGCGCCAGCGCGGCGCGGACGTTCTCCATTTCGCGGGCCCATTGATCGGCGCGCGACGCGATCAGCTCGCGCAGCCGCTGGGCGGCTTCAGGATAGCTTTCGAGCATTTTGAGAAACATCGTGCGCGAAATGCGAAGCACGATCGAGTCCTCGCGCGCCGCGGCGGTCGCGGGCCGCCGCGTTTGCGATAGCAAAGCCGATTCGCCGAGCAAGGTGCCCGGCTCGGCGATGAGTTCGCCTTCGGCGGGCCGTTCCGGTCTCAGATGGATCGAACCGCGTTGGATGACGTAGGCGCAGTCGGCAGCCTCTCCGGCCGCGAACAGCAATTGGCCGGCATCGATCGAATAGCTTTCGGCGCCGATGGCGAGGATGCGCAGCGCCGGTCCGCCAAGGCGGCGGAGAACTGGCACCCGCTCCAGGAACGCGATGTCATCCTCGATGGTCATGACAATCCGCGATCACGGCACCAGTTTGTAGCCGCCGGCTTCGGTGACCAGGATGCTCGGCGTAGCCGCATCCTTCTCGATCTTCTGCCGTAATCGATAGATGTGCGTTTCCAGCGTGTGCGTGGTGACGCCCGAATTGTAGCCCCAGACCTCCTGCAGCAGTGTTTCGCGCGACACCGGCCGCTGACCGGCGCGATAAAGATAGCGCAGGATCGAGGTTTCCTTCTCGGTCAGGCGGACCTTGCTACCCTTGGGGTTGAGCAGGATTTTCGAGCTTGGCCGGAACGTGTAGGGGCCGATGGTGAAGACCGCGTCCTCGCTCGCCTCATGCTGGCGCAATTGCGCGCGGATGCGCGCCAGCAGCACGGCAAAGCGGAACGGCTTTGTCACGTAATCGTTGGCGCCGGATTCGAGCCCGAGGATGGTGTCGGAATCGGTGTCGTGGCCGGTCAGCATGATGATCGGAGCCTTGAAGCCGTTCTTGCGCAGGATGCGTACGGCTTCGCGGCCGTCGATGTCGGGCAGCCCCACATCCATGAGGACGAGATCGATCTGGCCGACTTTGGCGGCCTGCACGCCCTTGCTGCCGTTCTCGGCCGCGACAGCCTCGAACTCCTCGTGCAGCGAAAGCTGCTCCCTCAGCGCATCGCGCAGCTCGGGATCGTCGTCGACAATCAGAATCTTACGCGTGTTCGGCATGTAATCTTAAGCCTCGCCGCCGCTTTGCCGCGCCATGTGGCGCGGAGTAAACGGTGAAGGATACAGGAGCAAGCCCCGGTTGGGAATCGGGGCGATTATGCCATGCGACGGACCTCGCTTCGCTTCATCCATGTCACCTCCCGGCCGGGCCGGCGCGCGCAGGGCTGGCTCGTCGCCGGCCGCAAAACCTTACGGGTTGCGCTCGGCCGCAGCGGCGTGCGGGCCGATAAGCGCGAAGGCGACGGCGGCACGCCGGCCGGCCGGTTCCACCCCATCCGCCTGTGGTGGCGGGCCGATCGCTTACCGCCGCCGCGGACTCTCCTCCCGATGCGCCAGATCCGGCCCGACGATGCCTGGTGCGAAGACCCCCGAAGCCGCCGCTATAATCAGGCCTTTCGGCGGTCGGCCAATGAACCAGGCGACCGGCTGCGCCGGGACGACGGCCTCTACGACCTCATCGTCGAGCTCGATCACAATACGCGCCCGCGCGTGGCTGGGCGCGGCAGCGCGGTATTCATCCATGTCGCGCGGCAAGGGTTTGCGCCGACGGCGGGCTGTATCGCCTTGACACGAAAAGACTTATTGCGGCTGTTGCCGACGATGACGCGAAAGACGAGAATTATAGTTCATTACTAACTAGCCGACCGGCATTCGCTCGCCGAATATCGCCGTGCCGACCCGCACATGGGTAGCACCAAAGGCGATGGCCGTTGCGAAATCGGCACTCATTCCCATCGAGAGCAACGGAAGGCCATTACGCCGCGCGATCTTGGCCGTGAGCGCGAAATGCGGCGCCGGGACTTCATTGTGCGGCGGAATGCACATCAGTCCCGAAACAGCGAGGCCATGACGGTCACGGCAGGCGGCGAGAAAGGCGTCCGCCTGCTCCGGCAGCACGCCGCCCTTTTGCGGCTCGGCCCCGGTATTGATCTCCACGAATAGCAAAGGGCGGCGGCTTTGCTTGGCGATCTCTTTCCCGAGCGCGTCCGCAAGACTCTCCCGGTCGACCGAATGGATGGCGTCGAACAGCGCTACCGCCTCCTTCGCCTTGTTCGATTGCAGGGCGCCGACGAGGTGCAATTCGAGCCCGCTATGGCGCGCGACGAGCGGCGGCCATTTGGCCTTGGCCTCCTGCACGCGGTTTTCCCCGAAGACACGCAGCCCGGCCGCGATGACCGGCTCGATCGCATCGGGCGGGACCGTCTTCGATACCGCCACCAGCGTGACGGTCGAAGGATCGCGCTCGGCATCGCGGCAGGCCCGCACGATCTCCTCGCGCACCGCCGCAATACGGCTTTCGGGATTCATGCTTTCCATTTGGTCAATGCCTGGGCAAACGTTTCAAATTTTAGCGACAACCCGAAGCTCGCTTTTACGCATGTCCCGTAAATTGCGTATCCGGGGCGGGGAGTGCCGGATGTCGGACATCCAAACAAAATCACAGAAATCGTCGCGGCGGAACAAGCCGATCCTGAGCATTCGCGTCCGGCTGGTCGTTCTCGCGATCCTGGCGACTGCTCCGCTGATGCTGGAGCGCATCCATGGGCTCGAAAACGGCCGTGCCAATCACACCGCACGCGCCCATGCCGAGGTAATCGATCTCGCCCGGCGCGGTGTCGAGTCGCAGCGCGAAATCATCTATTCGGTTCGCGCGCTCCTTCAGATCGTATCGCGGGTCTATGCCCGGGTGCCGCTCGAGTCGTCGAACTGCAACCAATACATGACCGACTTGACGACCAACATTCCCTGGATCCGCGATCTATCTATCGCCACGCCCGACGGCCGCATCAAGTGCTCGACCAACCCGCTGGCCATCGGGTTAAACATGTCTGATCGTCCGCATTTCCAGAATGCCCTGAATTCGCGCGAATTCGCGCTCAGCGATTACCTGATCAATCGACTTAACCAGGTGCCGAGCGTGGTCGCCACCTTTCCGATCATGACGGACGATGGTTCCGTCCGCGGCGTCGTGCTCGGTGTGATCAATTTGCAGTGGATCAGCGACCTCGCCGCCACTGCCACTCAACATTCGGGTGCGTCGGTCTTTCTGCTCGACGGTGGCGGAACGCTGATCGCCGGCTCGGGCGACCAGCAGCCCTTTATCGGGAAGCGGGTTGAGGGCAACGCCGTAGCGCAAGAGATGGTCGCCAACGGCGAAGGCACCATGACGGGCCCTGGCTTCGACGGCGTGTCGCGCATCTTCGCCTATGTCCGGGTACCTTGGACGCATGCCCGCCTCGCCGTCGGTCTCGACGAAAACGCCGTGTACAGCGGCATCGACCACGAGATCGACCTCGCCTATCTGCAGCTTGCCGTCATCGGCATATTCGTTCTGATCCTGGCATGGTTCGGCGGTGAGCAGCTTGTGGTGAAGCCGATCAGGTCGCTGGTGCGCACCGCCACGCGTTTCGGCCGCGGCGATTTGCACGTGCGCGCGAACCACGAGCATTGGGTCGCCGAATTCGCGCCGCTTGCCGCCGCGCTTGACGACATGGCAACCAAGCTCGCCGGGCGTGAAGAGGAGTTGCAGATCGCCAATCAGCATCTCGAGGAACTGGCGAGCCTCGACGGGCTCTCCGGTCTTGCCAACCGGCGCGGCTTCGATCGCGAGCTCGAGCGCGAATGGAAAGGCGCCAACGAACGCCGTGCGCCGATCGCGCTGATGATGATCGACATCGATCATTTCAAGCTGTTCAACGACCGTTACGGCCACGTCTCCGGCGATACCTGCCTGCGCGCGGTCGGCGAAACGCTGTCGCTGGTCACGCTCGAAGAGGCCGTGCTGGTCGCCCGCTACGGCGGCGAGGAGTTCGCGCTGCTGCTACCCGGCCTCGATATCGAACGCGTCACCGCGCTCGCCGACGAGGCGCGCAAAGCGATTGAAGACCTTATGATCAATCATTCGGAATCACCCTGCGGTCACGTCACCATCAGCATCGGCGTCGAGTCCATGGTGCCGGAGAAGTTTCAAACCTCGGCCGATCTGGTCGAGGCGGCGGACACGGCGCTCTATGACGCGAAGCGCCGCGGCCGTAATAACGTGGTCGCCCACACTCGCGCGTTCCTGCGCGTGGCGTCCTAAAGACAGCGAGTCAGGATTTTTGTTTTTTGCGTTTCGGCTTGGTTTGCTGCTTTGTCCGCCTCTTTTTCTGCTTTTCGGGCGGCGCCCAGATCATGCCTTCGAGCTTCATGCCATCCGGATCGGTGAAGTAGACGGCGTAGTAATTGCGGCCGTAATATTCCCCCGGCGGGTCGACGATGTTCATTCCGTTTTCCTCGAGGAAGGCGCCGAGCGCGTCGACGTCGTGGCGGCTGACCAGCTCGAATGCATAGTGATGGAAGCCGATATCGCCTTTGCGGTATTTGCGTTTCCGGCCTTGCGCGTCGGCGGCGGCGATCCAGAACAGTGTCTTGCCGTTGCTCCAGCCGGCCATGTCCTCATAATCGTTTTTGAGCTTGAATCCGAGAAAGCGGAGCAGCTTGCCGTAAAATTCCTTCGAGCGCGCGAAATCGCCGACGCTCAGAACCAGGTGATCGATGCCGACGACTTCAGGCATGGGATCGTCCGATCGGTAGCCGCCCACCGCTTGCCTTGAGCGGTAGGCCCGCCCAAGATGCGCACCCTCATCCGTAGGAACACCATGCCGCGCACTTTGTTCGACAAGATCTGGGACTTTCACTGCGTCGGCCAGCGCGCCGACGGCCGCGATCTGATCTATATCGATCGGCACGTGCTGCACGAACTGCATGCCCATCACGCCTTCGCGCAATTGGAAAAGCAGCAGCGGCCTGTGCACCGGCCGGATCTTACCTTCGCCGTGCAGGACCATACGGTGGCCACCAAGCCCGGCCGCGACGACGACACCAATCCGTCGGGGACGGCTTTTATCAAGGCGATGCGCGAAGGTTGCAGGCGGAACGGCATAAGGCTTTTCGACGTCGACGATCCCGAACAGGGCATTTCCCACGTGGTGGCGCCGGAACTCGGCATCGTGCTGCCCGGCGCGACGCATGCCGTTCCCGACAGTCATGCCAGCACGGTCGGCGGCGTCGGCGCGCTGGCGTTTGGCTGCGGCACCAGCGAGCTTGCGCACATTCTCGCCACCCAGGTGATGGCGCTCAAACGGCCGAAACGCATGCGGGTGCGGCTCGACGGCCGGCTCGGCGCGCATGTCAGCGCCAAGGATGTGGCGTTGCGGATCATTGCCGAGCTCGGCGTCGCCGGCGCGCGCGGCCATGTCGCGGAATATGCCGGCTCGGCCATTGGGACGATGCCGATCGAGCAGCGAATGACGTTGTGCAATCTCAATATCGAGATGGGCGGCCGGTCGGGTTTTGTCGCGCCCGACGAGATGACTTTCGCCTGGATCGCAGGGCGGCCCTATGCGCCGCAGGGCGCGCAGTGGGATCGCGCGCTCGAGAGCTGGCGCATGCTGACGACCGACGCAGATGCCGCGTTCGACCGCGAGGTCACGCTCGACTGCACGGCGCTCGAGCCGCAGATCACCTGGGGCACCGATCCGAGCCAAGTCGTCGATATTTCCGGGCGGGTTCCCGAACCGGCGGCCGTCGATCCGAGCCGCCGCGCCGCCGCCGAAAGTGCGTTCGCTTATATGGGTCTTGCACCGGGGACGCCGCTTGCCGGCCTTCCAGTCGATCGGGTTTTCATTGGCTCGTGCACCAATAGCCGGTTGCCGGACTTACAGGTTGCGGCAGCGGTGGTGCGCGGGCGGCGTGTCGCCGCGGGCGTCATCGCGATGGTCGTGCCCGGCTCGTCAAGCGTGAAGCGCGAGGCCGAAGCAGCGGGGCTCGATCGCATCTTTCGCGATGCCGGTTTCTTCTGGGGCGAATCCGGTTGCTCGATGTGCGCCGGAGGAAACGGCGACCGCGGCCAACCCGGCGAGCGTTGCGTCTCGACCACCAACCGTAATTTCGAAAATCGCCAAGGGCCGAAAGTGCGCACCCATTTGGCGAGCCCGGCGACTGCCGCGGCGACCGCGATCGCCGGCCGCATCGCCGATGTGCGCCAATTGCTGTCGGGAGCGGTGTGATGGTGCCGTTCGCCAGCCATACCGGCATAGCCGCGCCGCTTCTGAAGGACGATATGAACACCGATCAGATCGCTCCGATCATGCATTCGCGCAACCTCAAGGAGGATTACAAGGCGATGCTGTTCCACCGCGCGCGGCACCGCGAGGATGGCAGCGAAGATCCGGATTTCATCCTCAATAAATCCCAGTTCCGGGCGGCCGGCATCCTGGTCGCCGGCCACAATTTCGGCGCCGGCTCTTCGCGCGAATCGGCGGTGTGGAGCATACTGGCGAATAATATCCGTGTCATTGTGGCGAAGAGCTTTGCCGATATCTATCGCGAGAATTGCTTGCAGAACGGCTTGTTGCCCGTGGTGCTCGACGCGAAAGACGCCGACGGCTTCATCGAGCGAGTCGTCGCTGTCGATGGTGCAGCGCCGTTCACCGTCGATCTCGTGATGCAGCGCATCGGTGGGCCGGGCGGTCCCGATATTGCCTTTGACATCGCGGCTGCCGATCGCACGCGCCTGCTCGAAGGTCTCGACGATATCGGGCTCACGCTCAAGCACATGGCTCAAATCGTGAGCTGGGAACAGCGTGCGGCCGCGGCGCAGCCGTGGTTGCAGAAGACACAAGACTGCCGCTAGCAAGCGAAAAAATCGCAGAGGGAGAGCGCGGGATGGACGTGCGAAAGAAATTCAAGGCGATCATGGCGGGCAAGCGGCTCGTGCTGATGCCCGGCGCCTATGACGCGCTCTCGGCCCGCATCATGGAAGCGGAAGGCTTTGAGGCGATCTGCGCCGGCGGCTATGCGGCCGTTGGCTCAATGCTGGCGCAGGCCGATATGGGTCAATCCAATATGCGCGACTACGCGGACCATTACGCGCGCATTTGCGCCGCCGTCGAGGTGCCGGTCTATGTCGACGCCGATACCGGTTTCGGCGGCGTCAATAATGTGCGGCAGATGGTGCGTGCCTTCGAAGCCGCCGGCGTGGCCGGCGTTTTCATCAGCGATCAGGTGTTTCCCAATCGCTGCGGCTATCTGCCGGGCAAGCAGGTGATCCCGGCCGAGCAGATGCTGACCAAGATCAAGGCGGCGCTCGACGCCCGGAGCGATGCCGATTTCTTTATCGCCGGCCGCACCGACGCTGCGGGTGTCGACGGACTCAGCGCCGCGATAGCGCGCTGTCAGCTTTTCATGGAGGCCGGCGCCGACATGGCGAAGCCGATGGGCGTCGACGCGATCGACGATATCAAGCGGGTCATGCGCGAAGTAGGCGGGCCGCATATGGCGACGTTGTCGCAAGCCGCGGGACTAAAGCGGCGAAGCCTCGAGGAGCTCGAAGCGGCCGGTGTGGTCACCGCGACCTTCCCCTCGATCGCGCTGTTTGCGGCCGCGCATGCCGTCCGCAATGTGCTGCGCATCCTCAAACGGGAGAACTCGCTGACCGCCACGTTCGATCATCTTCTGCCGCTCGATGATTACTACGAACTGGTGGGTCTGAAGGCACTCCTGGAGCGGGAAGAAAGCTACGATAAGGCGGCTGCGGCGCTCGCCCAGAAGCGCGCGGCGGAATAGCGTTGCGCGATCGGGGGACCCGCCAAAAAGAAAGGGGCCGGCACAAGGCCGGCCCTTCCCCAATTAAGATAGCTGAAAAGCTACCTTACCCCTTTGTAACGACCGGCGGCGGCGCCTTGCCCTTGCCGGTAGCAGCGCAGCCAGCGATGCTCAGGAGAGCCAACACCGCGGCTGTTGCTAGAGCGAACTTCTTCATGAGGAAACTCCCCTTGTCATGACGGATTAACCATACAGACGGGGCAAACCATCCTCTAGTGCTGAAAAGACACAGTCCCGATCTGATTGCACCTCAACCGAGTTCCGCGGGCTGGATGCATTAAGGTTCGATTAGGAAACGGTCGCAAGGACTTACCGGCGGACTGCGTATGGATAAAATGTCGTCGAAACCGGCCCGTTCGCGGCAATTGTCTCCACCTTTTTGCATGCTGAAAAATAAAGAGGCGAGCGTTGCAAATATGCCGCACCGCGAAAAATCCAGAGCCTCTGCCGAACATTTGCCACTGGGCCGAGGCCAATTGTTGCTACCATTTGCGGAGTCGGATGCGATGGACCAAGGACGAATCGCTCTGGGTGATGGCGCCCGGGCTGGGTCAGTCCCAAAAGCGGTTACCTCGATGGCTCATTTTGGTCAGCCGGAGGGCATCATGCGGCATCAGCTGAGCAACGGGTGTCGGCGTGTTCGGTTGGCGGGGCTGGTCGCCTTGGCCACGCTCGCCGGCCTTGTCATGGGCTTCGGTCTGTCCTCGTCGAGTGCGCAGGATGCTCCGAAGCCGCAGCAGATCGTCAGGCCCGCCAGTACAAATACGCCCGTGGTCACCAGTGGCTCGGGCCAATACTACGTCGAGTTTCGTTCGCGCTATGCCTGGGACTACGGCCACACCTATCTGGTTCACGGCCGAGTCGGCGAGGCGCCCACCAAGGACAGTGTCGCCGGCCTCTCCCCGGTCGGCGACGACGCGACGGCCTGGGTGATTGGGCATTACGTTCCGGTGCCCGCCGAGACCGGCTGGACCGATGGCGATCTCGAGGACAAATACGTCTCGTCGCGCTATCGCGTGCTGATGAACAAGGACCAATACGATCGGATCGTTGCCTATATCAAACAGCAGCAGGCCGGTCCCCACGTCTGGAGCGCAGAACTGAACAACTGCAACGCCTTCGTTGCCGACATCGCCGAGCATATGGGACTCAAAGTGCCGTCATCGTCGCTGATCTATCCGAAGATCTTTGTGAATCACCTTCGCTTGCTCAATACCGGGCATCCGGAAGCGGCGGATACGCTGGTCAGCGATAACGTCAAGGAAATGAGTAATCCGACGCGCGACGGCCGGGCGATGATCAACAATCACATCTACAAGATCGGCCCGGATGGCACGCCTACATCAGTGGTCGTTGCGGCAAAACCGGCAACGCCGGCACCGAAGGTAACGATCGGTTCGGTTCGGGTGTCAAACAAAACGCAGAACTCTGCGTCCGATCCTTCCCAGTAAACGACGGATAAACCGTGCAAGCATCAAAACTTACGGCAGTTGCCGCTTTGGCGATCGGTTTCGCGCTGGCGGCGTGTGCAACGAGCCCATCGTCGCAGACTTCAGTTGCGACCAGCGATGCGGCGCCCGCCGGCGCCGCTGGGGGCGGTCCCCAGCGCGATCTCACGCCACCGGAAAAGAAAGCGATCGTTGACGCGGTCTCACCGTCGCTGCGGGACCCGGCATCGGCGAAATATCGATGGGCGAAGTTTCCGGTGGTTGTGACCGAGGATTCGGTCAATTACTGCGCCACTGTCGACGCCAAGAGCCCTTATCCTGCCTACAACGGCAAACAGGCTTATATCGTCGAAGCGCATGTCAGTGGCGGCCACGTCTCGTCGGCCGTCATGGGCCTCATCGCCGGCGGCAAGGATGCGGCGATCGTCGCAAAAATGTGCGGGAAGTACGGCCTCGATCCCAACAACGCCAGCTGAACGCCCCAAAGTTTTCTAGGCATGCGTTTTCTAGGCTTGCGGTGTCCATTCCTCAGCGCTGGCGCCGGCGAGCGATTGCACCCGCGCCTCGTCGGCTGCAAGTTCGCGCGCCGGTCCGGAATAGACGACTTGCCCGTTGTCGAGCACATAGGCGTGGTCCGCGACTTCGAGGCTCATCCGCACGTTTTGCTCGACCAGCAAAACCGAGATTCCTTCCGCGCGCATTTGCGCCACGATACGAAAAACCTCGCGCACGATGAGCGGCGCAAGCCCCTGCGAGGGCTCGTCGAGAATAAGCAGCTTGGGATTGAGCAACAAAGCGCGCCCGATCGAGAGCATTTCCTGCTCGCCGCCGGAAAGCTGCCGGCCGCGGTTCAATTTGCGTTCCGCCAGCCGGGGAAACAGCCGATAGACACTGGCCGGCGTCCACGGGCCCGGCCGCTCCAGCGGCACCAGCAGGTTCTCGTCGACGGTAAGATTGGGAAAAATCCGGCGGCCTTCCGGAACATAGCCGACGCCCAGCGCGGCAATGCGAAACGGCGGCCAGCCCGTCGTGTCGGTTCCGAAAATCGCGACGCGGCCTTCGTGCGGCGGCGTCAATCCCATCAGGCTGCGCAACGTCGTGGTCTTGCCGGCGCCGTTGCGGCCAAGCAGCGCCGTCACCTGGCCCTCTCCAGCCTCCAAGCTGACGTCGTGCAGGATGTGGCTCTTGCCGTAATAGGTCTGTAGCCCTTCGGCAACCAGCGCTGCGGTCATGCGATGAACTCGCTCATGCAGCTTGGCCCAAATATGCCGTCTGTACCGCCTTGTTGGCCGTGATCTCCGGCGGCGTGCCTTCGGCAAGGAACTTACCCTGATCGAGCACCATAATGCGGTCGGCAAGGTGAAACACCACGCGCATGTCGTGCTCGATCAGCACGATAGTCAGTTTGCTCTCCTTGTGCAGGCGGCGGATGAGCTGCGTAATATCGTAGGTCTCCTGGTCGCCCATGCCCGCCGTCGGTTCGTCGAGCAAGAGCAAGCGTGGCCTGAGCGCGAGCGCCATCATGATCTCGGTGGCGCGTTGATCGCCGTGGGACAGCTCACCCACTTGGCGCTCCGCTTTGCCGCCGAGGTTGCCCATATCGATGAGCTCGCTGACGCGGCTGCGGATCTTGTCGTCGTCGCCGTGCGACAGCCAGGCGCGCAAGCGAAGGCCGGAGGCAACCTCCACGGAAATCCGCAGATTTTCCCGCACCGTCAGTTCGGGAAAGACTTCAGTGACTTGAAAGGTGCGCGCCATGCCGAGCCAGACCCGGCGCGCCGGCAGGAGTGCGCTGATGTCCTGGCCGTCGAATAGGATGCGGCCGGACGTCGGCGCGAAAAAGCCGGTGATCAGGTTGAAGAACGTGGTCTTGCCGGCGCCATTGGGTCCGATGATGGCGCGCAATTCGCCGGGCTCGACGTTCATCGAGATATTGTTGACGGCGATCAGGCTGCCGAAATGCTTCGACACATTCTGGACTTGCAAGAGGCTCACGACGCCGCCTTTCGCCGAATGATGCCCAGCACGCCGCGCGGGAAGAACAAGACGACGAGCACGAAGAACAGACCGATGAACGACATCCAGTTTTCTGTCTCGCTCGAGATGTAATCTTGGAGCATCAGAAAGATCGCCGAGCCGATCAAGGGACCCCAGAAGCTCCGCATGCCGCCAAGCACCGCCATAATGACGAAGTTGCCCGACTGATCCCAGCGCAAGGCGCGCGGATCGACGAAGTCGTTCATCAGCGCGAACAGCGTCCCCGCGACGCTGACGAAGAAACAGGAAATCACCCACGACATCCAGATGTGCCGATCGACCGGAATGCCGAGAAAGCGCGCGCGGCGCTCGTTCTCGCGGATCGCCAAGAGCGTGCGCCCGAACGGCGAGCGCAAGAGGAATGCCATCGCGCACGCGCACGCCGCGAACACCGCCAGCACGAAGTAATAGAACGCCTTGTTGTTATTGAGGATGTCGGCGGTGGCAAAGCCGAAATCGAGCGGTACGCGGTGCCAGGCGCTGACACCGTCGTCGCCACCGGTGAGCGAGAACCATTGAAAGGCGATGAAATAGAACACTTGCCCGAAGGCGATGGTGCACATGGCGAAATAGACGCCCCGCAGCCGCGCAATCATCGGACCGATCACCGCCGCTGCCACGGTGCCGAGGACAATGCCGGCCACCATGCCGAGCGGGGTGCTCGGGTAGACGTATTTGATGGTCAGTGCGGTGCCGTAGGCGCCGAGGCCGAAATAGGCGGCGTGGCCGAACGACAGCACGCCGGTGTAGCCGAGCAGGAAATTCAGCGCCATGGCGGCGAGCGCGTAGATCACCACGCGACTGCCGAGCTCGACGTAACTGCCGATCATCGGCAACCAGAACGGCGCGCTCAACAGCAGCGCCCAGACCAGAATGTCTCCGGCCCGCTTGTCGAATTTAGGCATCAGAAGCGCCCTTCTTCGCCGAAAAGGCCGCGCGGCCGCACGATCAGCACCGCCGCCATCATCACGTACATCACCGCTTCGCTCGCCGACGGCAAGAATACGGTGGTGACGCCGGAGACGACCCCTATCAGCAAGCCGCCGGCGAGCGTGCCGGGCAGCGAGCCGAGGCCGCCGACAATGATGGCGATGAAGCTTGGCATGATGAGGTTGTCGCCGATCGTCGGCTGCAATCCCAGCATGCCCACGGCCAGCACGCCGGCCAGCCCGGCGAGGTAGATGCCGAGGCCGAAATTCAAATTGCGCAGCACGCGCACATTGACGCCGAGCACAGCGACGGTCTCAAGGTCGAGCGTGCCGGCGCGAATACGAATGCCGAGCCGTGTGTGGTTCAGGATAAAGAACAGTCCGCCGACTGCCGCACTCACCAGCAGCACCATAAACACGCGGTAGCCAGTGAGGAAGAAATATTCGTAGCTGAGTGGGCTCGATAGCCAGCTTGGGATTTGATAGGGCAAGCTCTGCGCACCCCAAATGAAGCGGGTGCCGTCCTCGATCATGAAGGCCAGACCGAAGGTCAGAAGCAGGCTGTAGAGCGGGTCGCGACCGTACAGCCGCCGGATCAACACGCGCTCGATCGCTATGCCGATCAAGGCGACGAGGAAGGGTGAAGCGACGAGCGCGCCCCAGAACCCAAGATAAGGCATGAGCGTGTAGGCGAGATAGCCGCCGATCGCCAGGAACCCGCCATGGGCGAAATTGATAACCCCGGACAGATTGAGAATCAGCGACAGGCCGAGCGCCATCAGCGCGTAGAACGCGCCGATGATGAGACCATTGAAGACGTTGAATAAGACAAGCTGTGTCATACGCGAATTAACGCCGTCGACGACCGCAAATCGCCCCAGCGATTTTGCCGGCGCGCGTGTGGTCGCCTTCCCTAGACGTCAATGTAAACCCCTTACCCTACCCCGGAATTCCAGACGCCGCGGTCAAGCGGCGCCTGGTCATTTCATACTATCAGGCCGGCCATGTCATCTTGCATCCGGTTTGGTCCACCGGCAGCGCCGCTTCGTCGCCCTTGACCAGCGAATTTACCTTGAACAGGTCTTCGGGATCGCCACCCGCCGGCGCCGGCTGCGACTGGCCCACGAACAGCGTCGGCATCAGCTGGTTGTCGCCTACCCGGTAATAGGGGTTATTCGGCATCAGCGCCACTTCCGGCGGCAGCACCAGGCCTTGCATCGCCTTGGCCATTTTTACCGCTTCGAGGGACTTCGCCTTCTCGGAGGCGAGCTTGCAGGTATGAACCGCCGCGTAACCGAACCAGGTTCGCGCGGTCGGCACATTACCGCCAGCGCGCTTACGGACGTCGGCGACGAACTCCTCGACGTGCGGCACTCCGGGTTGCTTCCAGTACCACTCGAATACCCAGTCGCCGAACAGCGCGTCGGGCGGCAGGCCTTTATTCACTTCGAGCTCCTGCTGCGCACCGGCAATGTGGATCTTCTTGTTGAGCCCGAATTGCACCGCCTGCTTGAGGCAGTTGATCATGTCGTCGCCCGCGAGCAGAAGAATGATCGCGTCCGGGTTGGTGGACTGCGCCTTGATCAGATTGGCCGAGAAATCGGTGGTGCCGAGTGGGGTGTAATCCGCGCCCAGCTCAGTGCCGTCGACGCCTTTAAGGCTCGCCTCGAAGCCCGCCTGAAGCGCGTGGCCGAAGGCGTAATCCGTCGTGATGAAGTACCACTTCTTGCCGTACGCGGACAGCAACACTTTGGAGACCGAGTTGGTCTCCATGCGCGTCGTGTTGCAGACGCGGAAGACGTTCCAATGGCACTGCGTGCCGGTGACGCTATCGGTGTGGCCGCCGGGCACGATGTGGAACACGCCCTTTTGGTTGCTCTCGTTCGCCATCGCCTGGGCCAGCGCCGAGTTGATGTTGCCGAGCAGGAAGTCGACCTTGTCGCGGTCGATCAGCTTGTCGGCCTTCTGCACCGCGGTGGCGGTGTCGCCGCTGGTCGAGTCCTCGACCAGAAGATCTACTTTGCGGCCCAAGATGCCGCCCTTGGCATTGATCTGGTCGACGGCGAGCTGGGCGCCGATCAATTCGTTTTTGCCGAGCGCAGCAAAACTGCCGGTCAGCGGGTTGTCGAGACCGATCTTGATGGGCTCGTCCGCGAGCGACTTCACCACAAACGGGCTGGCGACTTGCATGGCGCCGATCGCAAGACCAGCCTTCAGCACCGTGCGCCGTTTAATGGATATGCTGCTAAAATCCTTGGACATCATGTTCTCCCTCGAAGATGTTTTGTGTTCGCGTTTAAAGGCCGGCCGTTTATGGCCAAATGCCCCGTCTCTTCAATAAAACGAATGTCGTATTACTGCGCGAAATGCAATGTAAGCCGGCAGCCGGAGCTGGGCGTTCATCCCGCCGTAACCGCCTACTTTCCAATCATTCGTAGCCATTCCAGCTCGTGCGCCACGGAATCATCCCAAATATCGGTGTTGGGCGATTGCCGGCCAAATGGTGAGACAAAGCGCCGCTCCCTCGCGCGCATCGCCTTTTACGTTAATGCGGAAATTTTAGAAGCCGGCTGTCGTGCCGCAGCCCGGTCATGGCGATATATACATCGACCGAGCGTCGGTACTGAAAGCCTTGCGAGAGTCTGGATCGAGATAAAACATGTGGCCGCCGCGGTAGAGTTTCAGCTCGGTGCGTTCCTCGCCGTCGAATGCGGGCAGGTGTTCGAGCACGTAGCGCGAAACCGCGTAGGGCGTGACCATATCGCTATAACCGTGAGCGATCATGAGTCGAAATGACGGCGTGAGCGCGAGCAGCACGCGCAGATCGTCGGCGATGCTCGCTTGTCCGTGGCCTTGCTCCCAATCCCATTTGCCGGCGATGTCGGCTGCGAGCAGGTTGTAGGACATTTCAGTCTTGAAGCCGAGCTCGTCGCGCGCGTAGCCGACGAATGCGCTGCCATAGGCGCGGATGACACCGTCGAGGATCGGATCGGGACCGCGCGGCACCGGTGTTTCCGGATAAGGATCGTCGGACGCAAAGGTCGCGTCATAATGACTGGCGATCTTGTGGTCGCCCCCGCCGAAGTTCTTGACGTAGTCGTCGCGAATGAAGCCGTGCGTTGCGGCAACGGCACCGACGGATAATCCGGTGATGTCGGCGACGCGTGCGTAAAATTTCTTGGCGGCATCGCCCTGCGGCGGCGGCCCGGCGAGCGTCGTCAGGTAATCGGTCAGCGCAAAATGCTCGGCTTGCGCCAGCGCGTCTTTGCTGAAGTCGCCCTTGCGCTCGAGCTCGGCCGCCGCGAGCGACGGCAATTGCAATGCGGCGCCCAGTGCAAAGCGATCGCCGCCGAACTGGAACGCGCCCTCAAGCACGGGCGACACCATCAAAATCCCGGACACCAGGATGCCCTGATCGCTCTGCAATACGCGCGCGACCTTGGCGGCGCGAAAGCCGCCGTAACTTTCGCCGAGGATGAATTTCGGCGAACTGGCGCGGCTATTCTTCGCGACATAAAGCGCGATGACCTTCGCCATGGATTCGGCGTCGCTGTGCACGGCCCAAAAGGCGTGACCGCTGTCCGGTCTTGCGGGCCTGCTCCAGCCGGTGCCGATCGGGTCGATCAGCACCAGATCGGTGAAAGCGAGCCACGTGTCAGGATTGTCCACCAGATGGACGTTCGAGCCATCGCGGCCGTTCATGCCGAATTGCGCAATGCGCGGACCGACGAGGCCGAGATTGAGGAATGCCGAGGCCGCGCCCGGCCCGCCGTTGAAGACGAAGGTCACCGGCCGCCCGGCCGGATTGGCCGACTTCGCCACATAGGCCGTATAAAAAATAGATGCCGAGCGCTCGCCCGATTGATCGAACTGCGGGAACGTCCCGGCGGTCACCGTATAAGCGAGCTTGCCGGAGGGGACATTGATGCTGTGCTCGGTGACGGCATCGGCGGGCAATAGCGACAGGACGCCGGGCCCATTCTGAGCTTGATGCCCGCCTTGCTGTCCTTCGTCTTGTCGGTTCTCTTGATGGTTCTCTTGATGGTTTTCTTGATGGTTTTCTTGGCGATTAAAATGCTCGCCGTCGTCGCCTTGGCTGGGATGATCTTGCGCAATGGCGGTGGCCGCAGCGGCGGCGACGAGCATGAACGCAATTAGCAGACGACGAACACTAAACATGGATGTTTCCCGGCTCATTCATGATCGCCTCCCGAAAGTGCCGGAAAGATGGCCGTCGGCGGCGGCATTCTAGCGAAACCGCAAAGCGCGAACGATCGGTCGCGGCCGGGCCAAGCCGGTAGACAACGCCGATGAGATCGGGGAAGTTCTGGCCCCTCTTTCGAGTTGTGCCGGAGATCCCAGCGATGCCTATTCCCCGCGCTTCCAAAGCTCTTGCGCGATTCACGGTGCTCGATCTCACCCGCGTACGGTCGGGACCGACCTGCGTGCGCCAGCTCGCCGACTGGGGCGCCAATGTCATCAAGATCGAAACGCCGCCCGGAGTGGAAGAGCCAATGGGCGGGCCGCGCGAGGGGCCCGATTTTCAAAACCTGCATCGCAACAAACGCAGCATGACGCTTAATCTGAAGGTGCCCGACGGGCTCGCCGCCTTCAAGCGCATGGTCAGGAAGGCCGACGTCGTGGTGGAGAATTTCCGGCCCGACGTGAAGAAGCGGCTCGGTATCGACTACAAGACGCTCGCCAAGATCAATCCGCGCATCGTTTACGCCAGCATTTCCGGCTTCGGCCAGGACGGGCCCTATGCCAATCGGCCGGGCTTCGATCAGATCGCGCAGGGCATGGGCGGGCTGATGTCGATCACCGGCCTGCCGGGTCAGGGACCGGTGCGCGTCGGCATCCCGGTCGCCGACCTCACCGCCGGCATGTTCGCCGCCCTCGGCATTCTGGTCGCGCTGCTCGAACGCGAGAAATCCAAGAAGGGCCAGCACATCGAGACGTCGCTGCTGCAAGCGCAGATTTTCATGCTCGATTTCCAGGCCGCCCGTTATCTCGTGAGCGGTGAGGTGGCGAAGCAAGCCGGCAACAATCATCCGACCAGCATTCCGACCGGCGTATTCAAGACTAAAGACGGCTACATCAACATCGCCACCACCGGGCAGCGGATCTGGCAGCGGTTCTGCGAAACCGCGGACGCGGCCGCGCTGCTGCAAAAGCCGGAATACGAGAACGCCGCAGCGCGTTCCAAGAATCGCGATGCGCTCAATGCCGAGATCGATATTTATACGGCCCGACGCACCAGCGCCGAATGGGTCGAGCGCCTCAACAAGGCCGGCGTGCCATGCGGACCGATCTATGCCATCGATCAGATGTTCGCCGACCCGCAGGTCGAGCACGTCGGTATCGCGCAAAGCGTGACCAAGAAGGACAAAAGCAAGATGCGGCTCGTGGGCCAGCCGGTCACGCTGTCGCGCACGCCATCGCGGCTTGTGGCGCGGCCGCCTGAGCTTGGCGAGCATACTGACGCCGTACTCAAGGAATTTGGGTTCAGCGCGCGAGATATCGCGGTGCTGCATAAGGCCAATGCGGTGTGAAGTTATTGTCGTCATGCCCGGCCTTGTGCCGGGCATCCACGACTTAATGCAGGAAGACGTGGATGGCCGGGACAAGCCCGGCCATGACGAATTGAGAGAATCAGGAGTACGAAATGACTCAAACCGACAAGATGCTGTCGCGCAAGGAAGGCGGCGTCGGTATCGTCACCTTCAACAATCCGGAGCGGCACAATGCGGTGTCGCTGGAAATGTGGGAAGCGACCAAGCACATTCTCGACGGCTTCGCGGCCGATAACGACATTCGCGTCGTGATCCTCACCGGTGCCGGCGGCAAAGCCTTCGTCTCCGGCGCCGACATTTCGAAATTTGGCAGCGAGCGCGCCACGATCGAGGGGGTGCGCGCTTACAATGCCAAATCCGACGCGGCCTATGCCAGCATCGCCGAATTCCCCAAGCCGACCATCGCCATGATCAGCGGCTATTGCATCGGCGGCGGCCTCGGGCTGGCGACCTGCTGCGACCTGCGTATTTGCTCCGACAATTCGCGCTTTGCGGTGCCGGCGGCAAAACTCGGCTTGGGTTACGGCTATACCGGACTGAAACGGCTGGTCGATATCGTCGGACCGTCCTTTGCCAAGGAGATTTTCTACACGGCGCGGCAGTTCGATGCTCAGGAGGCGCTCACCATGGGGCTCGTCAACCGCGTGGTGCCGGCCGCCGAGCTCGAGACCTATGTCAAAGGCTACACCGATACGATCAGCGCCAATGCGCCGCTCACCATCAAGGCGGTGAAGTTCACGGTCGGCGAGATCATGAAAGACGAATCCAAACGCAACATCGCACGCTCGGCCGAGATGGTGGAGCAGTGCTTTTCCAGCCGCGACTATACCGAGGGCCGCACTGCCTTCATGGAAAAGCGCAAGCCGGTTTTTTCCGGAAGCTAACGCACCGGCATTTCCGGCTTGAACAATCTCGCGGCCCACTCCTGCCCATCGCGCGCAGTTCCGGCGTGGGCGAGAAGGAGGCCGTGCAAAGTCATGCGAGACAAGTGCTTATCAACCAGCGCGGTGGCTTGCTAAGCTATGTGCTTAAGCCGGCGAGCGGGCGTATCACTCGCTGGATAATCGGGGAGGCGTTCTAAAATGTATCGGGGCACCAAAGACATCAAATTGCCGACCACCATTACCGGCTCGCTGCCGCGGCCGACCTGGTACACCGAAAATCTCGGCACCCGGCATTTTCTCGAGGCGATGGTCAGCCGCCGCTTCCGCGAGCAATATGAAGATGCGCTGACGTGCTATTTGCGCGATCAAGAGCTCGCCGGCCTCGACATCGTCACCGACGGCGATTGCCGCTTCGATGACGACGTCGGCGGCCAGAGTTGGACGGCGTATCCGCCGAACCACATGAGCGGTCTCGACGCGCAACATCCGGTGGCGACGCCTGCCGGCCGCGGCGGCATCTGGTTTCCGCGCGGCCACATCTTGCACGACTATCTGGAATCGCGCGTCATGCCGGTTATCTCCGGTCCGGTCGGGCGCGGCAATTTGCAATACACCGCGATGTGGAAGGCGGCGCAGCGCTTCACCACAAAGCCGGTCAAGTTCGGCGCGGTGTCGGCGGAGATCGTCGCGTTTGCGCTGCAGGACCGGCACTACAAGAGCGTGTCGGAGCGGATGTTCGCCATCGCCGACGCCTTCAACGAGGAATATCACGAGCTTGCCGACGCCGGCTGCCCGGTGATCCAGATCGAGGAGCCGCAGATCCACCTGATCGCGGTGCGCAAGATTCAGGACAAGGTGATCAATCCGCAATTGATGGTCGAAGTGTTCAATCGCACGGTGAAGGGGCTGCGCGCGAAAACGGAAGTATGGGCGCATTCCTGCTGGGGTAATCCTTCGCAACAGCGCATGTTCGCGCAGGTGCAGAGCTATAAGCCCGCGCTCGAGACCTACAATACGGTAGACGCCGATGCGATCACGTTTGAATCTTCAAGCTCCGGCGGGATGGACCTCGAAGCGATCGGCAAGAGCATCACCGAAAAGAAGATTGCCATCGGCGTCATCGACCATCACACGCTGCAAGTCGAAAGCCCGGACGAGGTGGCGACGCAAATTCGCGCCGCGCTCAAATTCATTCCGCCGGAGCGCCTGGTGATCTCGTCGGATTGCGGCATGGGGCGCGAGGGCATGAGCCGCCGCCACGCCTATTACAAAATAGTCTCGCTGGTGCTCGGCACCAATATGGTGCGCAAGGAACTCGGTTTCCCCGAAGCCGAATGCCTGGCGGCGGACGAGCGCTATTCGCTGGTGATGCCGACGAAATAACGGTGAATGCTGCGGAAACGCATCAAGCTCAGCCTCGCGCCCTTGTCTCTTGTCGCCGCCGCCGCTAAATACGGCGCCGCAACGCTCAGAATATTCGGTCCTCCGGAGAGGTGGCTGAGCGGTTGAAAGCTCCGCACTCGAAATTCGGTTGCTGCCGTCTCTTCGTATTCTGTTCTGTCCCAGCAAGTACTGAATTGTCTAAAGAATTTTCCTACAGTGTCCTGCCCTGTTTTGGTCCATACGGGCCCGTGCTACCGAGTTGGGTAGCAAAATGGTAGCAATAGGTTCGAGCTTTGTTCTGGAGCTAAACAAAGCATCGTAGACAAAAGAATGGGTCGACATCCGGTCTGGCAACCCATGTCGTGCGATAACCACATGAGTCCATAGCCATCAGCCCAGGAAGTGCTCGCGGGCCTCCAAGCCCGCTCGACTCGGCTCGCCGGTTTCGTTGCCGATGCACAAAGCGCGCCGGATCGAAATCGTCCGACACTGCGCCGACGGCTCAGGTGTTCAAGTCATCTTCGTCTCCGAAATCGCACGTTCAGCCACAGTTCTACATCAGCCGCTCATCGAGCCCGATGACGTGAAGTGGCACCTCGCCGGTCAAGGCGCGGCGACAGTTCTCAACTGCGCGGCGCAAGCTGATATCATGCGCGCCGTCGCCCTGTGCCGAGTTGTGCGGTGAGGCGATGACGTTCGGCAGGTCGAGAAACGGTTGATCGATGCGGAACTCTCCGTGGCGCACCGGTTCAATCCACCAGGCATCGATGCAGGCGGTGAAGCGCGGGTGCCTGACCAAGTGGTCACACAACGGCCTTTCCTGCACGATCTCCCCACGGGCCACGTTGACGAGAATGGCATCGTCCTTCATGCGGCGAAGCTCGGCGGCACCGATCAGGCCATAAGTGGTACGGGTGAGCGGCGCACTGATCAACAGAACGTCGGCCGCCTCCAGGAGCTCATTCAACCGCTCCGGCGTTCCGATCCAGTCCACCCGCTCATCAGTCCGGCCATGCCGGTTGATGGCGTGCGCCCGCATGCCGATGCCATACATCAGCCGGGCGGTCGCGGCTCCGATGCCGCCAAAGCCGAAGATTCCGCAGACCCCGCCCGCGAGCATGCGGTTCCGCGTGAACTGATTGAACTGGCCAAGTTTGAGATTTTCGTGCTCCACGATCAGGCGCTTGGCGGCGGCAAGTGCCATGGCGAGCGCATGCTCAGCCATCGACTCGGCATAGCCGCCGCCGTTGGTTGCCACTGGCACACCCGTCGGGAGCTCGCCCAGCGGAATGAAGTCCACGCCAGCGATCATGAACTGGATCAGCCGCGCGCCGTCCAGCAGCTCTGCCTCGCCGGACCGCAATTCTTTAGAGGTGTTAAATGTCAAGAACGCGCCGGTATTGCGCAGCGCTTCGGCGCGGGCCGCCTCATCGAGCTCGGTGAGATATACGACAGCGCTTGCGCCAGCGAGAGCGTCGGCAACGATTGCCTTACGCTTCTCGCTCAGCTCGAAGGCGACGACGAGCGGTGGTCGGCTCAGCTCCATGCAGCCCCAAGATTAGCGCGACTCGGCTCACGACGCCGCGCCGAATATGTTTAATTGGCGGGATCCGCCGGGATAATCGGAGTGGCACGATGGCGATTGGGAAGCAGCTCAAGGCGGCCATCCCCGCGAGGAGGGCGGCAAAAGGACCGCGCAAGAAACGCACGCGGCCGGAGCCTCGGCAGTACACCGTTGCCGACCTGGAGCGCGCACGAGACCGGGCCGCGGCGGCGGAGCGCCGAATCGACAACGACCGCCGTAGCAATCCCAACAGGGGTCGCGCGGGGTTGGAGCGGGCGCAACTCGAACTGTCCGTCATCGAGTCGCAACTATGCTTGCGCGGCCTCCTTGAGTGATGGCTCGATCGAGCTCTCCCGACATCCCGGTGAGCACGTCGAGGGACCGCGTAGTCGGCTACCTTGCTCTTCCGGCGTTAGTTTGCCCATGCTCGCCTCCTGCGATTTAACCGCGTTTACAACTTTAGTGCGGAAATCCGGTTGTGTCTCAGTTTGACCCTACCGCTTTTAGCGCGATTCGGGGTACCCCCCTTCGGATCGTCTACCTCGCCGGTGGCGATCCGCCCGACCATGACAGCCGCGCCGATCACGTCAGCGGGGCGCTTCTCGCCTTTGGGGCCTCTAGGCATCGTTCGCCGCCTCGTCTTTCCACGGTAGATTGTCGAACGACGGTTCGTAACCTCTTTCCCGGTAGCGGTCCTCTGGCATATCTAATTCTTGATGTTCGTCGTACTTCACGCGGGCACTATGTTGATTGCCCCAACCGTTCCGTTCCCGATATAGCCCGCGCGGTGTCATGAGGCCAATATAGGGCCTATGGCCGGTGGCATCACGTCAATAGTGGGCCAAATTCAAACTGAGACACGACCGGAAATCCCGTTGCGTCGTTGGGCCGGCAGCTTGCACGGCCGGGATTTTTCGGACAGAGGTGGGCAAGTCGTAGAACGCGGAGTGGGAGAGCACCATGGGCGCGAATTTCGGCATCGCAGGGGTGGACTGGCAGCAGCGGGTCAATTGGGACCGGCTGCGAAAATACCGCACCGAGCGGGCCCGCGCGATGATGAAAAAGCACGGCCTCGGCGCCATGCTCTGCATGTACGACGAGAACGTCCGCT
>Ga0182015_10001599_pt1 | contig 29412 bp, 28 predicted proteins | sample 712P3MmetaG_FD_120478 | JGI IMG/M metagenome (GOLD analysis project Ga0182015, IMG submission 120478) | Permafrost microbial communities from Stordalen Mire, Sweden - 712P3M metaG | ecosystem: Environmental > Terrestrial > Soil > Wetlands > Permafrost | place: Sweden: Stordalen | collected... | reverse complement strand
CTTTTTCCGGATCGACCGCAATCCCTTGCCACACGCCCATCTGCCGTGCAATCGCGTTGCGCAGGTTCTTCGCGCCCCAGGTAATCGCATACTGATTCACATCGCCGTCAATGGCCGCCCGCGCCGCCTGCTTGATCTCCGCCGGAGCCGCAAAATCCGGAAACCCCTGCGCCAGATTGACCGCGCCATAAACCATCGCCTGCCGGGTCATCTCCCGGATCACCGACTCGGTAAACTGGGAAGCCTTGTCGCTGAGGAATCGTTTCGTTTGAGTGGATAGAGAAGAAATAACATCCGCCATAGCTGGCAGATTAGCACAAGAAGAATTGTTGATTTTCTGGTGGTTGATTGATGGTAATAAGTAGCAGGCGGAAGTGAATTCGGTTAGAAATCAACAACCACGACGCCCTACCCTGTCTTCCTCTGGGCCCTCTGCGGTAGAGCGTCTCCGCACGCAGCGCCCGTCCTGCCAGGAACAATCAACCATGACCTAAACCCGTTGCACTCCCCCAGCCTCTTCGAGCGCCGCCACGATTCGCCCCGACCACTGCGCAATCTGCTCGTCGCGCAGCGTCCCCTCATCCGACTGCAATCTCACCCGCAAAAGAATCGAATACTTTCCCGCCGCAATCGACCCTCCGCGAAAAATCTCCACCGGCGCGAAGGAACGTAGCGCACTCAAACCCAGACCCATCACCGCCCGCCGCATTGCCTCAAACTCCACCTCATCCCCAAATACGAACGAAAAATCCCGCTCCACCGCCGGATATTTCCCAAGCGGCGCGAACCTCACCCTCCGCAGTCCAATCGCATGCAAGCGCTCCAGATCGATCTCCGCCAGAAAAACTTCCTGCCGCAACTTCCTTTCCAGCTTCACGCTGTCGGCAATCTGCCCGAACTGCCCCACCACAGCCCCATCCATCAGCGCCCGCGCCGATCGTCCCGGATGAAAGTACTCCGCCGTCTCTCGGTCGAAGCTCAGTCCACCATAGGAAAACGCCGCCAGCAGATTTTCCACATCGCCCTGGAAGCCACGAAACGCCTCCGCTGCCGCAGCATGTTCGTCCTTGCTCACATCGAGCGTCCCACCCACGGGCAGCGATCCTTTCACCGCCTTTAGCGAGGTTCCCAGGCACGCGCGCGCGGGCTCAACCCGCTCCTGGCTCCGCATTTCGTAGACCCGCCCTATCTCGAACAGCCGCACGTTTTCGGAATCGCGGTTAAGATTCCACGCCAGCATGTCCAGCATGCCCGGAGCCATGCTGGTCCGCATCACACTGGCTTCCTCGCTCAACGGATTTTCCAACTCCAGCACCGAAGCGGAAGAAAATCTCTCCGCGTCGGCATGGGAAATGAACGTCAGCGACACCGCCTCGTTGTATCCCAGCGCCAAAGCGCGCGCGCGCAAGGTGGCATCCATGGCGGCATTCGGTAACTCGACCACCGCGCCACTGTAAGCTGGCAAAGTATTCTTGAATTTGTCGTAGCCATGCAGCCGCGCGATTTCCTCGATCACGTCAATCTCGCGCTCCACATCCAGTCGCCAGCTCGGAATCAGTACCCGAAACTCCGCATCCCCCTGTCCTTCAGGAATCAGCGTGAACCCCAGCTTCTTCAGGATGCGGAAAATTTCTCCCGTATCCAAATTCCCGCCCAGAATGCGCCGCACCTCCGAAACCTGCAGCACCACCGGCGCCAGGTCGATCTGTTTCGACACCACATCGATCGCACCGCCAACCAATTCTCCGCCGCCCGACTCCAGAATCAGCGCCGCGACCAGATCGCACGATAAAACTGTCGACTCAAAATCCGCCCCACGCTCGAACCGGTGCGAAGCGTCCGTGTGAAGCCCATGCCGCCGTGAAGTCTTACGCACCGTCACCGGATCCCACCAAGCCGACTCAATCAATACATTCCGCGTCTTGTCCGTGATCATCGTGTCGAACCCGCCCATCACCCCGGCAAGTCCAACCGGTTTCTTAGCATCGGCGACCACCAGATCTTCTGAAGCAAGCGCGCGTTCCACGCCATCCAGCGTCTTCAGCTTCTCTCCGTCCTTCGCGTGCCGAATAATCAGCCGCCCGCCCTCCAGCAAATCCATATCAAAAACATGCGTAGGCTTGCCCATCTCCCACAAAACATAGTTGGTCGCATCCACGGCATTGCTGATGGGCCGCTGGTCCAGCAACTGCAACCGATGGGCCACCTTCGCCGGAGAATCCTTGACCGTCGTTCCACGGATAACCCGCGCCGAAAACCGCGGACAAAGCTGCGGTTCTTCGACCGTGATCGGAAAGCGCGCCCCGGAATCGCCAGAGCCCGAAGCCCGAGACTTTTCGACGCCTGACAGCGCCTTCAGCGGCAGGTCATAAATCGCCGCCGCCTCCCGCGCCACGCCATAATGATTCATAGCATCCGGGCGATTCGTACCAATTTCCATCTCGAACACCGTGTCCGCACCGGACCCGCTGATCCCCTCCACCGCGATCCCAACCCCAGTCAAATCCTCAGCCAGCCGCCGGTCCTCGACCGCCAACTCGACAAACTCGCGTATCCAGTGTGGAGAAAGTTTCATGAATCAGCTTTTGGTTCTTGGCTCATAGCCTCTTGCCGAGCGGCAATGGCTAACAGAGCGTCCTATGCCCACTGCCCCAGGAATCTCACATCCCCCTGAAAGAACAACTGAATATCATCCACCCCATACTTCAACAGCGCGATCCGGTCCGCGCCCATGCCAAAAGCAAATCCCGAAACCGTCTTCGGGTCATACCCGTTGTCCTTCACGAACTCAAACACATTGGGATCGACCATGCCACACCCCAGAATCTCAATCCACCCCGTCTGTTTGCACGGACGGCAGGGTTCGGCACCGCGCTGCCCGCTCCCGCCACAAATGAAGCACGAAACATACATCTCAGCGCTAGGCTCGGTAAACGGAAAAAACGACGGACGGAAGCTTGTCTTCACGCTCGAGCCAAAGAATTCCTTCATGGCATGATCGAGCGTCCCCTTCAAATCGCCGAAGGTGATGTTGGTATCGACTGCCAGCCCCTCGATCTGATGAAACATCGGCGAGTGGCTCGCGTCCGGGGGATCGTTGCGATGCACGGGGCCGGGAATCACAATCCGGATGGGCGGCCGCATCTTCTCCATGGTCCGAATCTGCACCGGAGAAGTATGCGTGCGCAGCAGCAACCGCTCCCGCCGCGGCTTCGCCTGCTGCCCCGCAATAAACAAAGTATCCTGCGTATCCCGCGCCGGATGATTCGGGGGAAAATTCAAGGCCTCAAAATTGTAATAGTCCGTCTCTACCACCGGTCCATCGGCGACGGAATAGCCAAGCCTCTGAAAGACGCCAACCATCTCGTGCATCGTCTTGATGACGGGATGCTCCGCCCCAATGGGACGATGGACGCCGGGAAGCGTGATGTCGACGGGGATATCAGTAACCGCAGACGAAGAATACTCATCGCGAATCGGGTGATTCTCGGAAAGTTTTCGGCCCTTTTCAAGATCCTTTTTTACCTGCGCCTTGATCTCATTGACTCGTTGACCCACATCGCGCTTGGCTTCCTTTGGTGCGGGCTTGAGCCAGAGGTCGTTGATCGAAGTAAGAATGCCGTTCTTGCGTGCCATCCAGCGATCCCGGAGAGCCTTCCAGTCCGGCTCGCTCCTCACCGCCTGCGACTCTTGCTCGCTCGCAGACAGCAATTCTGCGACGGCCTTGTCGAGCGCCGCCGCCGAGTAACTCCTCAATTTGGTAACGGTATAAGCCACGTCTCTCGCAGCAAACTGGAATGCGGGTGCCCCGACTGTAACTCTCCGTTCTCTCGAGAGACAGGGAGGGGACTTTGATTCTCACCGACGAAATCAGAAAACAGGCCTCAAGCCGAGGACGAAAATCGAGTGCCGGAAACCCTAGGCGAGCGCGCCCTTGGCCTGTTCCACCAGGCTCTTAAACGCCGGCGCATCGCGCACCGCCAGGTCCGCCAGAATCTTGCGATCCAGTTCCACTCCGGCCTTCTTCAACCCGTGGATGAACTGGTTGTAACTCAACCCGTTCAGCTTGGATGCCGCGCCAATCCGGACAATCCAAAGCGACCGGTACTGCCGCTTCCGCTGCTTCCGTCCAGAGTAAGCAAATTTCAGGCCGCGTTCTACAGCCTCTTTGGCGGAACGGTAGAGTTTTGACTTGGTGAGGAAGTATCCGCTCGCCCGGTCGAGTATTTTCTTGCGTTTGGCGCGGCGTTTGGTTCCGCGTTTTACACGGGGCATTGCTTTTCTCCTTTTTGCTTTCTACGTATTGGCGGCTGGAGGCAAGGACGATCCGCCGTTGCGGCGATCTCTGGCCTCTTCACACGCCTGGAGCGATGGTTGATGGATGATGATGGATTGCTGATTGGATATCCCACGACAAAGGTTTTCCATCAACAATCAGCCATGCAAGAATCAGCCATGCTCCTATTGATAGGGAATCATCCGCTTCACTTTGCGGAGATCTCCGTCGCTCACTAGCGTAGCCGTGCCCAATTTGCGTTTGCGTTTGTGCGCCTTGGACGTCAGCATGTGACGCAGGCCGGAATGTCCCCGCTTCACCTTGCCAGTGGCAGTCTTCTTGAAGCGCTTGGAAGCGCCTTTGTGCGATTTCAATTTCGGCATAAATCCTCGGAATCAGCGCCAGCCGACAATTGCCGGCCGCGAGCCCTGGGTATTCGACTGCTCCTGCTCAATTGCTCTGGAATCGTTGGCGCGACTCGCGCCCGTCGTCGGCGAAGTGTTAAGCCTGCGAAACCGGGTTCGGAGCCTCGGCGGCTGCGGCCGGCGCCGGCTGCTGTTTTTCTTTGTCCTGCGCCAGCTTTTTTTCCTGTTTCGCTTTCTGCTTGGCTTCCCTTTCTCTTTCCTTCTCCCGCTCGACTGCCGTTTTCTTGGGCGCCAGGATTGCGTGCAGTGTGTTGCCCTCTTGCCTCGGCCGGAACTCCACAATGCTCTGCGCTTCCACGTCCTTGATCAGCCGCTCCAGTATTTGTCTGCCTAACCCAGTGCGGGTCATTTCGCGCCCGCGGAAGAAGATGGTGGCTTTTACCTTATCTCCTCCATCGAGGAAGCGCAGCACGTGATTTTTCTTGGTCTCGTAGTCGTGGTCGTCCACATTGATGCGGAACTTGACCTCTTTCACGGTGATCGTCTTCTGATGCTTTTTGGCCTCGCGCTCTTTCTTTTCCTGCTGGTAGAGATACTTCCCGTAGTCCATGATGCGGCACACAGGAGGCTGCGCGGTGGGCGAAATCTCAACCAAGTCCAGGTTCTTGCTGCGAGCTAATTTGAGCGCTTCGAAGGGCGGCATTACACCGATCTGCGCACCCTCATCGTCAATCACGCGAATTTCGCGGGCTCGAATGCGGTCATTGGTTCGGATAAAACGTTTGTCGATACGGTCCTCCGCGCTCTAAGCGTCTGAGAATACAAGATTATAACATGGGGATTCGGGAGGGTTCGGGTTGACCGGCTGTCTGGTAGTGGCTACTGTGAATTTTCTTCATCAAATAACTTCTGGATGCCCCCATTGCCCAAGTCTTTCGTAGCGGCCTTGGCCTGATGATACTTCCCCCAGAGCCATAAGGCTGTAACGGCAGCGACCAAAATTGCTGACAGAATCGCCTTCATAAGCTACGCCGCTCTTTCCGCCCTCCGCTACTGATAGGCTTCCAGAGGACAAACAAATCCTCTACGCTCCAGAGCCGATCTGTGACACCAGCCGCCATAGTTGGCGACGTGTGCAAGGTGCGATGAATCTTAATGAAATTGTACGCAAAATAATTCAGGGCTGTGGCAGCGGCGTGACTCTCCAACTTGCGACTGAAGCCATTCGACAGGCGAGTGTAGCGGCGCAATCGTTCCACGAACTGTCCAATTCTGACGTTCCACAAACGACGTGGAGACATGCTTCGGGTCAGGCTTCCACTCACTTCTTTCATCTCACAGCCGATGCACTTCGCGGGAGAGTAACGGGGATCAGGACCGCCAGAAGCCCGGTAAATCTTGTGGAGTTGAGCGAAATCTGCTTGTCCGCCAAAAGCATCTTCAACTACGTTCAAGTACGTGCGAAGTTGATCGGTAGTGATCTGGGCGCGACCGTTTACACGCTTCGCAATGTCCTCAACGAAGTCAGTCGCTGTGGCTAGATTGACCAACGCATTCTCGAAGAAAATTCAGAATCATGCCGCAACGGTTGCGATCTACGCCGTACACTACAACTTCGCCCGTATCCACAAAACGCTGCAAATCACTCCGAGCATGGGTGCTGGCCTGAGCGATCATGTTTGGAGTCTTGAGGGAATCGTATTGATGGCTGATAGCTACATGCTGCAATCGGGTAAGCGCGGCCCCAACAAGAAATCAGCGGCGTAGAATTCGAGGAGTATGGCCTACCTAGCATTCTGGCTCATCTTGGTCGGCGGCAAAGCGGCCCTCATGTACGGGGTTTGGAGACTTGCAAAGGCCCAAGGTAATTCGCCTTGGGCTCCATTCATTGCAAGCATATGCTGCGCTAGCATCGTGTTCTTTGCACTCTTCATTAAAGGACGCGCGGAATCTACGGGCGCTACCGAGATTTCAAACTGAGGCACTACCGGCAGTCTCCCGCCCTTTCACAAGAAACCCGAAGCAGTTGAGCATACAACGCTCGAGGCTTCGCCCGGTTACTCGGCCGTCCGGACCCCTCGATTGGACGTTGTTGACTTGAAAAGCTATTTTTCTGTTTACTCTATGTACCGGTTGAGGCGGGTGCTTCTATGTCGGCGGGTTCAACCACTGGGGGACAGCGCCATCTCGGCGGCACCATGCGGCGCGATGCTTGGTGGCTCGAGTTGTTGCCCGTCATCGCCCTGCTCAGTGCATTCGGAATTTATGCCACTCTGCGCGCCCTCGAGGGCACATATTATGAATGGGGGCCGTATCTTTCTCCCTTCTATTCGCCGCTCATTGACCCCCATCATCGCTGGTGGCCGCTCTCACCGGCGCTGCTGATTTTGATTTGGCCTCTGGGATTCCGCCTCACGTGCTACTACTACCGCAAGGCTTACTATCGGGCTTTTTTTCTCGACCCACCCGCCTGCGCCGTCGGCGAGAATAGGAAGCACCGCTATCGCGGCGAGACCGCATTTCCGTTTGTTCTGCAGAATCTCCATCGCTACTTTCTGTATGCCGCATTCATCTTCCTCATCTTTCTCTGGCGTGACGCGTTCCGCGCTTTCTTTTTTGACGGACGCATCGGAGTTGGGGTCGGCACCCTTGTCCTGTTGTTCAACGTAATCCTGCTGACGACTTATGCCTTGTCCTGCCACTCGCTTCGCCACCTGGTTGGAGGAAAGCTGGATTGCTTTTCCTGCGCCACCTTCGGAGGGCCGCGCCATAGCGCGTGGCGCTGGTTGAGCTTTCTGAATGAGCGGCACATGCTTTTTGCCTGGATCAGCCTGATCACGGTGGGCCTTACGGACCTTTATGTCCGGCTCGTGGCGAGCGGCGCAATCACCGACTTGAGACTCTTGTGACCACCCAATATGAGACCCACGAACACGATGTGTTGATCATCGGCGCCGGCGGCGCGGGTCTGCGAGCTGCGCTCGGAGCCCTGGGGCAGGGCGCGAAGGTGGGAGTGGTTTGCAAATCGCTCCTCGGGAAGGCGCATACCGTCATGGCGGAGGGGGGCATCGCTGCGGCGATGGCGAATGTGGACACCGCGGACGACTGGCGCGCTCATTTTCGCGACACCATGCGCGGCGGCAAGTTGCTTAACAACTGGCGCATGGCGCAAATCCACGCCCAGGAAGCTCCCGAGCGCGTGCGCGAGCTGGAACAGTGGGGCGCGCTTTTTGATCGCACGCGGGACGGGCAGATCCTGCAGCGCGCCTTCGGCGGGCACACCTTCCGCCGGCTGTGTCACGTGGGCGACCGTACGGGCCTTGAAATGATCCGTACTTTGCAAGACCGCGGCGTGCAATTGGGCATCGACGTCTACATGGAGTGCACGATCAGCCGCTTGCTGAAAGATGGCGATCGCGTCGCCGGGGCATTCGGTTACTGGCGTGAGCAGGGGCGATTCGTGGTATTCCGAGCAAAATCGGTGGTCATGGCCACCGGCGGCATCGGCAAAGCGTGGAAGATCACCTCCAATTCATGGGAATACACCGGCGACGGGATGGCGCTCGCCTACGGCGCCGGGGCTGAGCTGATGGATATGGAATTTGTGCAGTTTCATCCCACCGGTATGGTGTGGCCTCCGGGCGTGCAGGGAATTCTGGTCACCGAGGCGGTTCGCGGCGAGGGAGGCGTTCTTCGCAACAACCTGGGCCAGCGATTCATGGAGAAATACGATCCGAAGAAGCTGGATCTTTCCACCCGCGACGTGGTGGCACGCGCGATCTATACCGAGGTGCGCGAGGGCCGCGGCACCGAACACGGCGGAGTTTATCTCGATATCTCGGAAAAACCCGCCGACTATGTGAAGAAAAAGCTGCCCAGCATGTATCACCAATTCAAGGAACTCGCCGATGTAGACATCACCAAGGGGCCGATGGAAGTCGGACCAACCTGCCATTACATGATGGGAGGCATTCGCGTAGATGCAGAGACCGCAAGGTCGTCCGTGGCGGGACTGTTTGCCGCCGGTGAGGCGGCAGCGGGGCTGCATGGGGCAAACCGGCTGGGCGGCAATTCTCTTTCGGACCTGCTCGTCTTCGGCCGCCGCGCAGGATTGGCTGCCGCCGAGCACGCGAACAAGATATCAACCACGCCGCTCGACCCGGAACAGGTCGAAGAGGCGGCGCGCGAGATGCTGGCTCCCTTCGAGCGCAAGGATGGTGAGAATCCATACACCCTTCACCGCGATTTGCAGGACACCATGCAGAAACTGGTGGGCATCTTTCGGAATAAAGAAGATCTGATTCGCGCGTTGGAGGAGCTGGAGAAATTGAAAGAGCGCACCGGACGCTTGAGCGTCGAAGGCTCGCGCTTGTTCAATCCGGGCTGGCATCTGGCGCAGGACCTGAAGGCGATGCTGACCGTTTCCCAGGCGGTTACCCGCAGTGCACTGGCGCGTGAAGAGAGCCGTGGAGCGCACAGCCGGATTGATTATCCCGGCCTGGACGCAACTTGGGGCACGAGAAATAATCTGATCGCCCGGGAGGGCAGCGCCATGACGCTTCGCCAATCAGCGGTGCCGGAATTGCCCAGCGACTTGAAGAAACTTGTTACGGCGGAAGAATAATGGACAAATAGCGGAGGCGCGATGGCGGAAGCAATCTTTGAGGTATTCCGGGGAGACCGCGACGGTGGGCAGCCCGCCACGTACCGCGTCCCGATTGCCCCGGGGATGGTCGTGTTGGATGCGCTCCACCATATCCAGGCGCAGCAGGCGCCCGACCTGGCAGTGCGCTGGAATTGCAAGGCCGGCAAGTGCGGCTCGTGCTCGGCAGAGGTCAACGGCCGTCCCCGGCTCACTTGCAAAACGCGTCTGGACGCGCTTCCCCTGGACAAGCCCATCACAGTTCAGCCCATGAAAGCGTTTCCCGTGATCAAAGATCTGGTCACCGACGTTTCCTGGAACTACCGCGTGAACCAGAAAATTCCGCCCTTCGAGCCTCGCCCCGGTGCCGAGCGGAAAATATACCAGGAAGATGTGGATCGGGTGCAGGAGTTTCGCAAGTGCATTGAATGCTTTTTGTGCCAGAATGTGTGCCACGTTCTCCGCGAGCACAAGGAGATGGAGCATTTCGCTGGACCGCGGTTCTTCGTCCGGGTAGCGGGGCTCGAGATGCATCCTCTGGATTCGAAGTCTCGCACGCGCATGCTGAAGGAAGAGCTCGGCCTTGGTCTGTGCAACATCACCAAGTGCTGCACGGAAGTCTGTCCCGAGGAGATTCACATCACGGATAATGCGATCATTCCGCTGAAGGAGCGCGTGGTTGACGAATTTTATGATCCCGTGCTCATGTTGGTGCGGAAGATTCGCGGGGCGGAATAAGATTACGTGATTCCGCAGCGGGGGCACCATGCGTCGAGAACGAGCCCTGAAGGTTGTACCGGTGTTGGTGGGATTAGAATCGGGCTGACGTAAGGAGGTTCCCATGGAGTTCAAGCTCAAGACCATCTCGCAGGCGGGCATTCCGGAAGCCATCTCAAAAGTAGAACTCTACCGCTCGCTCAATGAACCGGAAGAGGCGGAATCGATCTGCCGCGACATCCTGGCAATCGAGCCCGAACACCAACTGGCACTCCGCCTGTTGGGCCTGGCGATTACCGACCAGTTCCGTGGAGACGCATCGGATCGCTCTGAAGAGGTAGAACAACTCTTCCAGAGACTCAGCGAGCGTTACGAACGCCTCTACTACACCGGTCTCTTGCATGAACGGCGTGCCAAAGCACAAATGCGCATGGGGCGCACGCCCTACACTCTTGCCCCACTTTTCGCCGAGGCAATGCATTGTTTCGCGGAAGCCGAAGTGATTCGTCCCACGGGGAACGACGACGCTATTCTTCGCTGGAACCGTTGCGCCCGGCTGCTGCAAAGCCATCCCGGCTTCATTGAAGAGGAAGAGTCCGAAGCATTCGATGCTTTCGACAGCTCACCAATCTGAGGTTACTTGGTAACCCGTCCAGTGGCCGGGAACTGGGTTTCTGTCTTCGATATCCGCACCCCTGCCGAACCCTTCCCGCCGTCCATCAAAGAGCCCTCGGACCCTCCGGAAGATCCAGACGCTGCGGCACTTGGCGCCGCTTTGACGTAACGAAAAAAACGGGGCCGCCCCCGCTGTTTCCAATACGGCGAATCGTAGGAATCGACCTCGGGCCCTGAACGCAGGAGGCTGAAAAAGGAGTGCTGGACGGGATTGATCACAACCCCAGCGTGTCCGCGCCAGACGGCCAAGTCGCCAGGCTGCGGACTGGCCACTCGCTGAAATTCGTCAATCCCCGCGTAGAGGTCGGCAGAGGGCGCGTACTGATAAGGGAAACCGGCGCGGGTATAGAGTCCGTGGACAAAATGGGAACAATCGGAAAGGAAACTCGCATGATGACGGGAATCCAGTGCGGCGCCTAAGATCGCCAAACCCTCATCTAAGGTCAGCGGATGGACCTCCATCGTGTTCTGCTGCACGTCACGGTCTTCGCGAGTGACCCGGTCTTCGCGAGTGACCCGGCAAGCACCGTTCGACACTCCCGGCTTCTGTTGCGCCCACGCGGCCGGCATGGCGGCCAGGCAGAAGAGAAACAACAGCAGGGCGCCTTTGTCATGGAACCGCATAGTCTGAACTCTAACGCGCCACGGTAAGACAACACAGGTAACAGGCGTACCGCCAAGTCCGCGGAAACTGTGCTGATCTCAGATGCACCTTAGGGTGTGGAAGGGTTAATTTTGGGCGCGACTTTTTATTGCGAGCTGAAAGCCGCTCTCCTCGGGCTGTTTCAGGTTCTGCCAAATTTTGTCAATACGCAGAAATTACCCGATTGGGGTTCACCGGCAAGACGCGAACAAGAGCCGCATTGGGATAATATTAGATAATTCTTATTTGCTGGTTGATATAGTCAAATACCTTGCCCTCTGGATGCCGAGGTTCCGGTCTGCCGGATGACGAGTAAGCGTCGCGGTCCCTGTGCGCCCGGCACCAGAATCTTCTCGATATCGGCGGTGCGGCTGGAGCCGCCGAATGACCGACGCGAACCAGTGGCGGTCGAGTTTTCGTAACGAACTGGCAGCGAGCAGCTCCGGATAATCATCGCGGACCATCGTCGCGCACCAACCCGAGAGCCATACGACCATCTCGGCATCCTTGAAAACTTGAACGAAATGTTCCGCACCAGGCACCGCCTCGTTCGAGCACCCGGTGTTGAACGCAGGCCCGCTACCCGTCTGATCTTCGGGAAACTCGAGTGGCGTACCCAAGCCGGCGCGACACCTTGACCGCGTCCACCGGCCCCTCAGGCAGCAGTGGATCCACGAAGGAAAGGACAAATCAAGATAGTTTGCGCGGCACAGGCAAATCTCACCCTTTGCGCCATCGCGCTTTGGTCTACCGCAACACCAGACGGGTGAATGGAAAGACATATGCCTCGAAGGTCACCAGGATGCCGACCAAAGCGGCAAGCGCAACGCTGTGGAAGAACACATACCGCAGGATGTCGCCTTCGTGCCCATACCACTCGGTGGCGGTGCTGGCCACAACGATGCTCTGCGCATCGATCATCTTGCCCATCACGCCGCCCGCACTGTTGGCTGCGCCCATCAGGATCGGTGAGAGCCCGATCTGCTGCGCGGAGATCTTCTGCAAGCTGCCGAACAGCACGTTGGACGCGGTATCCGAACCAGTCAACGCCACGCCCAGCCACCCGAGCAGGGTTCCGAAGAACGGATACATCACGCCCGTTCGCGCGAACGCCAGGCCCATGGTGGCGTCCACTCCCGAGTAACGGGTCACGATGCCCAGCGAAAGCATGGCCGCGATCGTCATGAGCGAGAACCGGACATGCCACACGGTCTGCCACCACATCGCGATGATCTTCGGAAGCGAAAGGCCCATGATGAAGCCGGAAATGACCGCCGCGAACAGGATCCCCGACCCAGTGGCCGAGACCCAATTGAAACCGAACACGGCCGCCTCCGCCGTAGGTTTCACCACCACCGGTGGCATGCGTTGGGAGAGCTTGTTGAGACCGGTCACGGGAAACTGCGGATTGGTGATTTTGCTCGGCGGAGTCGACCAGGTGTTCATGGATGGGAACACCTTTTCCGGAGTATTCATGATCTTCTTGCCGGTATTCGTGCCCCAGCAGAAAACGCAAACGCTGAGCACCAGCCAGGGCAGCCATGCGCGAACCACCTCGGCCCGGCTGTAACCGTGATGACCGCGAGCGGCGCGCTGCTCACCCTCCTGTCCTTGGTGTCCCCAAATCGTTTTCGGGCGCCACACCTTGAGGAAGAGGATAAGGCACACCATCGAGGTGATGGCCGCAATGATGTCCGTGAGCCACGGGCCGTGAAAGTTCGAAACCAGGAATTGAGGAATGGCAAAGGTTAAACCGGCCACCGCAACGGCTGGCCAGACTTCCTTCATTCCTTTGTACCCGGCATACGCCCACACCAGCCAGAAAGGCACCAGCACGGAGAACAATGGCAGAATCCGGCCAATCTGCGCGCCCAGAGTGAACTCAGAAAAACCGGTGACCGCGGCGAGGGCAATGATGGGCGTGCCCAGCGCGCCATAGGCTACAGGTGCAGTATTGGCGATGAGCGACAGGCCCGAGGCCTCCAGCGGCTTAAAGCCCAGGCCGATCAGAAGCGCCGCGGTCACCGCGACCGGCGTTCCGAATCCGGATGCACCCTCAAAGAATGCGCCAAAGGAAAAGGCGATCAGCAGAAGTTGCAGGCGCGTGTCCTGGGTGATGCCCGTCATGCTCTCCTGCAGGACCTTAAAGCGGCCGGTCTCGAGCGTCATGCGGTACAGGAAGATGACGTTCAGGATGATCCAGCCGATGGGAAACAGTCCATAACAGGCACCGTAGATGGCGGTGATGCTGGCCATCTTGACCGGCATATGGAAAATGCCGACGGCGATCAGCAACGCAGTGACCAGACCCAGCACGGCGGAGTAGTGGGCCTTTGTATGGAAGAACGCGAGGGTCCCCAGGAGCACAACGATGGGAGTGGCAGCGAAAATCGTGGAAAGCCACCAGTGCCCGAAGGGATCGTAGCCTTGCGCCCAAGGCACGGTGGGCGTCACACCGGACCAGGCCAGCACGATCAGCGCGACCAGAACCACTGCCATCAGAATGGCGGGGACCGGGCTTCCGGCCTCCGGCTGGGTGGCCGGAGAAGCGACGGAAGGAGGATTAGTGGAGACGGACATAAGCACCTCGTCCGTGCCTGCCGCAGGCGGCGGCGCACGAATGAAATTGCGTTAGCTGGCCTTTCCGACAACGGAGAGTCGGCGAAAAAGTTTAAAGAGGAGCCGCCGTTTCTCAACCTGACGACCCATTGCGGCCCGGATTGTACCACAGCCGCGACCGTGCGTCGGTCGACGGAATCAATGGTAGTGGGCTTCTGTGGTCCTGAACTTTGAGCTCGCTTTTGTCACAACCGAAAATGTGCTGACGTCACCCCGAGAACAGGATGGGGAATTCTCCATCCCATCTTTTTTTTCACGATTCGACGTAGCTCGCCGCTGAATGAGACCGCGATCACACCAGCGAGCCCAAATTGCCCTTGGCTCAAAATCTGGGCGACTAGTTACGAGACAAGCGCCAGGGGCGAGTCCGCCGGAACTGCCATGCCCACGAGAGCTCCGTCTTCCACCCCTACGATGCGCGCGGTGATCCACCGGTTCGCCCCGTAGCTTCCGTTCAAGTATAGTTTCTGATAATTCTCTGTGAGGGCTTCGGTGAACTCCCCTTCGCCACTGCCCGATACCACGTTGAGCGTGATGGCATCGAGCGGTTTTCCTACGAACGATTGCATGAACGCGAGTTTCTTCTCCGCGCCGAGGGCGCGCAGGATGCGGTTGCGTTCGCGGGCGACTTGTACGGGGACTTGATTGGGCGTGGCGGCGGCCGGCGTGCCGGGGCGCGCAGAGTAAGTGAAGACGTGCAGATAGGTGAAGGGCAGATCCGTGATGAGGCGGCGGGTGGCTTCGAACTCGGCGTCGGTTTCACCCGGGAATCCCGTCATGACGTCGGCGCCGATGGCGGCGGTGGGCATCGCGGCGTGAATCTTTTCAATCTTCTCGCGATAGTGCCACGGGCGGTACTTGCGGCGCATGCGCCGGAGCACCGCGTCACTGCCCGATTGCAGCGGCACATGCGCGTGCTTGGCGATGCGCTGCGAGGAGGCAACCAGTCCGATGAGTTCGTCCGACCAATCCATGGGCTCGACCGAGGAGATGCGGAGCTTTTCGAGTCGGGTCTGGTGGAGGATGGCGCGGAGGAGATCCGCGAAATGCGACTTCCGGCTTTCCCAATCGCGTCCCCAGCGGCCTAGGTTGATGCCACTGATCACGACTTCGCGGTAGCCTGCGGCTACCAGCGCGTTCATCTCGCGAATGACTTGGGGTAACGGCAACGACCGGCTGTGCCCGCGGACGCTCGGGATCACGCAGAAGGAGCAGCGGTTGTCGCATCCGTCCTGAACTTTGAGGTTGGGCCGGGTGCGATCGTTCTCATGAGAGCTGCCGGCATCGAGGTTCGAAGCTTCGAAGACGGGTGCGGCGAGCAGTTCGGTGTGGGCAAAGATATCGGAAACAAAGAGCCGTCGCTGGTCGTTGGTCGCTTCGCTCAGCTCAGGGGAGGCTACCGACGGCTGTTGGCCGGATGGTGTGAGCGTGCTGAGAGGGACGAAAGCTCCACGCCGTAGAGTGATTTCATCGAGCACAATCTCGGCGAGTTGATGTTTGTGCGAGTTGCCGATCACGCAGGTTACGCCGGGCAGGGCAGAGATTTCCTGGGGAGCGCGCTGAGCGTAGCATCCGGTGACAATGATTCTCGCCAGTGGATTCTGCCGCTGCACCCGGCGGATGGCGGCGCGGGCATCCTGATCCGCCGAATTCGTTACGGTGCATGTGTTCAAAATGACTAGGTCGGCTTGTGCGGCGGAGGCGCGGGCCAGGCCGCGGGATTCGAACTGGCACTCGAGAGCGGCGCCGTCGGCTTGGGTGGCGCGGCATCCGAAGTTTTCCACGTGGTAGGTGGGCACGGGACTATCGTAGCGCATAGCGCCGTTTTGCGGTTGCTGAGACCGCGGCGGGCAGACCACCGCTGCTGCCGAAGAGCATTTGCAGCTTCAGCAACATATGGGTTCCTGATGGCGGTCAGGCGGAGGCGGCTGTCTTCCTCTGCGTGAAGCATTCGCGGCACAAGATGGGACGGCCTTGTGTGGGGCGAAACGGGACGGTGGTGTCCTTGCCGCACTGGGAACAGATGGCGCGAGTTTCGACGCGAGTGTAGTGCTGCGCTGTGCGCGGAGGCGCGGAGGCGAGTACGGCCACGCGCTTCGACTTGCAGGTTTTACAGCGCTTGGGCTCATTCTTGAACCGCTTGTCGTGGAAAAACAGTTGTTCCCCGGCAGTAAAAACAAAGTCGGCACCGCAGTCGATGCAGGTCAGTACCTTGTCCTGAAATTCCATTGAGGATGGCTCCCTTGTGCCCGTGGTGCACTCCCCACACGCGGGGAAGGCGGTGGCGCAGAGCAAACACAGGTTGTGTACATCCCCCTCAAACTGCCCCTGGACTCGGCCCGCCACGCCCCTAGAACGGAGCGTGGATACAACTACTCTCACAGAATGCCGAATGAACGATGAGTAATGAGTAATCCCTCGTGCAACCTCTCTCCGATGGGTGCCAGATAGAGAGGGTCGCCCGGGGAAGGGGCGACCCCTTCATGCTCCTAGTCTTGCTCCTTGCGAACCTTCTTACGCGCGCGCTTGCGAGCCAGCGCGGCCTTCACCCGTTTCTTTTCACCGGGTTTCAGGTAAAAGGAGTGGCGCTTGACCTCCTTGATAATATCTTCCTGCTGTACTTTGCGCTTGAAGCGGCGCAGCGCGTTCTCAAGGGATTCACCCTCTTGCAGCCGAATTTCCGCCAAACAGACACACCCCCAAACCCGTCCGGAAGGACGAAATAGTTATTACTCAGTATGGGGCGGGAAGTCAAGCAGAAGTGGAAGAATCGGAAGAATCCGGAGGGGATCGCTGGAAGAAGGCCCCTGAGGGAGAAGTGGCGGTCTAGTCCAGTCTGAGGCGAAGGTTTTGGGCAAGCTTCCGTTCCATCCCATTGACGACTTCCAGCTCTCCCAAGGTAGTCAAGAACGGACCCCTGAGGAAGCTTCCATGGTGCGTGCGGCGATGGGTGAGTTACCGTCCGGTCCGTAGAGCGACCGAAGAACGCTGGGGTCGGCGTTACACCTTTCGCGGGCGAGTCGCCTGCGACCACACGAGCCGAGGCTGATTGCTTCCCCGGGCCGCCGGGCAGCGCCCTTCGAAGACAGCCGCGACGGCTGTCCCTACATGAGCATGCTTGCTCTCCCATCAGCAACGCTGCTCCCTGCTACACTGATCACGGTACAAAGTCCTCGCTTTGTGCATCCAACATAACTGTGTATCCGCAATTAGTGCATTTCGGGCGGTTTTTCCTGCCGACTTATGGCTTCCTGGTATCGCTGGGAGTGCTGGTCGGTTTGTGGATCAGTGTGCGCAATTCCGAGCGCCTGGGCATTGACGGCGAAAAGGCGTGGAACCTGGGGATTCTGGTGGTGCTGTGCGGGATTGTGGGCGCGAAGGTGCTCTATGTCATCAACGATTGGAGCATCTACGCGGCGCATCCTTCGGAGATTTTCAGCATTGCCACACTGCAGGCCGGAGGAGTCTTTTCCGGCGGATTGATTGCCGCGTTCCTGGCAGCGGCGTGGTACGTGCGCAGGCATCATCTGCCCGCGCTTAGAACTTGCGATGCGTTTGCGCCGGGGCTGGCCCTGGGACATGCGATTGGACGGATTGGCTGTTTTGCTGCTGGGTGCTGCTATGGGAAAGAGACGCATCATTTCTGGGGCGTGGTGTTTCGCAATCCGCTGGCGAATCAGATTACCGGGACGCCGCTGAACGTGCCGTTGGAGCCCACGCAGTTGCTCGAATCGGCGGTAGAGTTGGCGAATTTCATCTTCCTGATGTGGCTGCTGAAGCGGAGGAAATTCGATGGGCAGGTATTTGGTGCGTTCATGTTTATTTATGGAGTGGCACGGTTCTTTCTGGAATACCTTCGAGGCGATCCGGGGCGGGGATCGGTGTTTGGCGGGGCGATGACCGGGACACAGTTGATCGCGATTGGGCTGGTGATGGGGGGCGGGCTGCTCTGGTGGCTGAGGCCCGGGGCGGAGGCGGTGGCAGCGCAAGCGGTGGGAGCCACGAGGTAAGCCGTACCTTCTCGAAGCGGAGCCGGGTTTCGGGTTTTCTACCGCTACGACCTCTTGCGAAGAAATTCGAAAAGCAGGTAACCGATGATCGCGGCGATCATGGCGATTCCAAAGTTAGCCATGGTAAGAACATCCCCGATTGCCCAGACTACTCCTCTCTTTCGCCCCATGCCGGAACGCTCAAATTCCCCCATCAAGAGATTGGAATAAAACAGGAAGATGATAAAACCCACCTCGATCACCGCTCTCCAAGCATTTTTCCTCATGGCAAATATCGCCTCCTACCGAGAGTAGCCGGCTCGAACCACTTCATTAAGATAGCTTGTAGTATCCTTCGCAGCGAATGCCGGAAGCTTTTCCCATTCTCATTTCCGCCCCCCATGAAGATGCCGGCAAGCGCCTGGATCGATTTCTCGTGGCGCGTCTTAAGGGTGTGAGCCGGGCTCGCGTGCAGGAACTGATCTGCGAAGGGAAGGTTCTGGTGAACGAGGCGGCGGCTAAGGCTTCGCTGAAGCTGCGAGGCGGCGATCGCATCAGCGTGCTGGGCGAGGCCCAGCGGGATCCGCTGAAGGCCATCGCCGAGGAGATCCCGCTCGACATTGTGTACGAAGATGACGATCTCGCGGTGATCGACAAGCCTGCGGGAATGATGGTCCACGGGGGAGCGGGGTCGACCGACGATGCGCGCAATCGCGGGACGCTGGTGAATGCGCTGCTGCATCATCTCCGAAGTCTGTCTGGTGTGGGCGGCCCATTGCGGCCGGGGATTGTGCATCGTCTGGATAAAGAGACCAGCGGATTGATTGTGGTGGCAAAAAACGACGATGCGCATCGCCACCTGAGCTCGCAGTTTGCGGCGCGGGAAGTGAAGAAGAAATATGTAGCGCTGGTGCATGGGTGGGTGAAACAAGATCAGGGAATGATGACCGAAAGCATCAGCCGGGACCGGGTACGGCGCACGCGGATGACGACGCGGCTGGAGGGCGGGCGGGCGGCGGTCACGCATTATCGGGTAATGCGGCGTCTGGATACTGAGTTTGGGAAATTTAGTTTGCTGGACGTGAAGATTGATACCGGACGGACGCACCAGATTCGGGTGCACGTTGCGGCGATGGGGCATCCGGTGGTGGGGGATACGATGTATGGGGCGCCGCGGCAGGCGCGCGGGCATTCGGCGGCGATTGGGTTGGGGCGGAATTTTCTGCACGCGGCGGAGTTGCAGTTCCGGCATCCGCGGACGGGGGCAACCGTTGCCTTGAGGAGTGAGTTGCCAGGGGAGTTGCAAGAGTTTCTGAGCCGGGTGGAGGGGGAGTAGGAATGGGTCGTCCAGGCAGCCCATGCGACTATAATTACATCCTAGAGTTAACACCTGTGAGGGGCACCTTTACGAGAAACTTTTTCAAAGGACATTCGGTAGCGCGGTGGGCGGTGGTTGTGTCGCTGTGGGCAGGACTTGGCGGGATTGGGATGTCCCGTTCAGGAGCTGCGCCGGCAGCTGCGGTTGCGCAAACTTCACCATCGCAGGCGGCGGCATCCCCTGCGGGAACAGCGCCGGCAAAACCGCAGCAGGCGCCGGCCGCGGTGCAGAATCCTGCCGAGCAGAAGTCCGGCGCTCCGGGTGCGGGCGCGGACAACCCGGAGATCCCTCGCATCAGAGTCGGCATCAACGAAGTGAACGTGGTGTTCACAGTGACGGACAAGCACGGGAAGCGAGTGACCGATCTGAAGGAGGGCGACTTCCACATTGTGGACGACAACAAGCCGGCGGCAGAGATTCGGAGCTTCCATGCGGAAACGAATTTGCCGTTGCAAGTCGCTTTGCTGATCGATGCCAGCAACTCGGTGCGGGACCGGTTCAAGTTCGAGCAAGAGTCGGCGATTGAGTTTTTGAACCAGACGGTGCGGCGGGGCCATGACCAGGCGATGGTCGTGGGGTTTGACGCCACGCCGGAAGTGACGCAGGACTTCACTGACGACACCGAGGCGTTGGGGCAAGGGGTGCGCGTGCTGCGTCCGGGTGGGGGAACGGCGCTGTACGATGCGCTGTACTTCACGTGCCGTGACAAGCTGCTCAAGAAGGCGCAGAACGGGCCGACGCGGCGGGCGATTATCCTGCTGAGCGATGGGGAAGATAATTTGAGCCATGTGACGCGCGAGGAAGCGATTGAGATGGCCCAGCGGGCGGAAGCGATCGTATACACGATCAGCACGAACGTAAGCGGCACCAAGGGAGCGGGCGACAAGGTTCTGGAACGTATTGCGGATGCGACCGGGGGGCGGCCGTTCTTTCCCTTCCAGATTCGCGATGTGTCGAACGACTTCGCCGAGATTCAGGACGAGTTGCGCAGCCAGTATGCCGTTTCCTATACGCCAGCGGACTTGAAGTCGGACGGACACTTCCGCACCATTGAGATTGTAGCGGTTGACCGGAAGAACTTCCGGGTGAGGGCGCGGCGGGGATGGTACGCGCCGGCGCAGTAAGGTGGCCTTGGGGCTTCGGCTTTCGGCTTCTAGCTGCTAGCTTCTGGTTGCGCCAGCTACATTCATCCTTTCTCACGGTCAATGGAATGCCGGGATATTCGGGGACACCACTTCCGAAAAAATTGGGGATCAAGCCGGGGTTTCGCGTGCGCTTGGCAAACTCTCCGGCAGAAGTGCGTGCGCAATTGCGCGAGGCCTTGGCCGAGTGCGACCTGAAGCACGGAGACGCCCTGGATTTTGTGATGATTTTCAGCAAATCGCGCGCGGAATTGGCGAAGGAGTTTTCCCGGATGACGAAGGTGCTGGCTCCGGCTGGCATGTTGTGGGTGAGTTGGCCGAAGAAGAGTTCTAGCGTGGCCACGGACGTGGATGAAAATGTGGTGCGCGGGATTGGGCTCGATCGAGGACTGGTGGATGTGAAGGTTTGCGCCGTGACCGAAGTCTGGTCGGGGCTGAAGTTTGTGCGGCGGGTAAAGGATCGGTAGCGCCGGCTTCCGGGTTCGATGTTTCGGTGAAGCGGCCCATCGGCGACCGAGGAGTTGTGATGGTGCGAGTGGGATTGATTGGATTTGGGATGGCGGGGCAGGCGTTTCATGCGCCGGTAATCCGGGGCGTGCCCGGGATGGAACTGGCCTGCATTCTGGAACGCAGGGGAACGAGCGCGCGGGAAAAATATCCGGACGTACGGGTGGCGCGAACGGTCGCGGAGCTACTGGCGGATAAGGAAGTCCAGCTCTGCGTGGTCGCGACGCCCAATGATTCCCACTTCGAACTGGCGCGGGCGTGCTTGTTGGCGGAGCGGAATGTGGTGGTGGACAAGCCGTTTGCCCCGACGCTGGCGGAATCCGACGAACTGGTGCGGCTGGCGGCGGAGCGCGGTCGATTGATCACGGTTTATCAAGACCGGCGGTGGGACGGAGATTTTGGCACGGTGAAAAAGATTGTGCAGGCAGGCATCCTCGGGACGGTGGTGGAATATGAATGCCGGTATGACCGGTTTCGCCTGGAGCCGAAGGAAAATGCGTGGCGGGAACGAGTGGATCAACCCGGAACAGGGGTGTTGTTTGACCTAGGGCCGCATGTGATCGATCAGGCGCTGGTGCTGTTTGGAGAGCCGCGGACGATTACGGCGTCGGCGTTCTGCCAGCGGGAGACGTCGCGGGTGGATGATTCGTTCGACGTTTGCCTGGAGTATCCCAACTCGGGAGCTGGGCTGCGGGCGATGGGGCGGGCGCGGATCGTCGCATTTGCGCCGGGGCCGCATTTTCTGGTTCATGGAACTAAGGGATCGTTTGTGAAGTATGGAATGGACCCGCAGGAGGCGCGGCTGCGCGGAGAGAACTTTCCGCAGGGGACGGACTGGGGCGCCGATTGGGGAGAGGAAGCGGAAAGCTTGTGGGGAACTTTGAGTCTGGTAGGCGAGACGAGCGTGAAGGTGAAGACGGAGCGCGGAGATTATCGCGGGTTCTATGCGAATGTGCGGGATGCAATCGAGAAGAAGGCGCCGCTGGAGGTTACGCCGCAGCAGGCATTGCGGACGATGCGGGCGGTTATGCTCGCCCACAAGAGCAGCCGGGAGCGGCGGACAGTCGCTTGGGAGGAATCGGTAGACTAGAAAGTCTGCGGGAAGCCGACCAGCGAAAAGGAGCACTGTTGCCGCCGGGCGCGTCTCATTGAAATCACGCCTCGGCGGGTAGTCGACGATAGTAGCCCGGCCGTCGGTGAGAGCCTTAACCGAATGGCGCGTGTTCCCGGTGAGGATAGGTTGAGGAATCTCTCCAACAGGTTCAAAAGTCAGTCGCCATGACCGTCCTTGCCACCATGCCAGCGATCGCCCGTCGCACCAGTAGGAAGCCGGCGTTAGGCCGAACCTGATCCCAGATCAGAATCGCAAGTGGCGGGAGGTCGAGACCAGTTTTTGGCACCGGTGACGCCGCCCCTGGCGCAGTCAACTCCTTTCCCAGAACGAGTGAAACGCGGTGCTACGCCAACAAACTGGTAGAATTTGCCGGTCAAACGTGCTCTCTGCTTGGGAGGAACACGTTGCAGACCGAAAGGAAGTTTGTCGTCATGAAAAGAATGTTCAAGGCTCTATTGTGTCTGGCGCTCGCCGTCTCGTCGCTCACAGCGCAGAATACCAACAGCGATAAGAAAACTCCCGCAGGTCTGCCACCGCTGATCGACCGCGAGCTGATCTTCGGGAATCCCGAAATCTCGGGTGCGCAACTGTCGCCCGACGGAAAGTATCTGGCGTTTCAAAAGCCATGGAAAGACACGCGCAACATCTATGTCAAGGGCGTGAACGAGCCTTTCAATGCGGCACGGCTGCTGACCGCTGAACTCAAGCGCCCGATCCCCGGCTATTTCTGGAGCCGCGACAGCAAATACATTCTTTACGTGAAAGATAACGACGGCGACGAAAACTACAACGTTTACGCCGTCGACCCGGCGGCCAAACCTGCCGCTGGCTCGGACGCTCCCGTCTCGCGCGACCTCACTGGGCTTAAAGGCATTCGCGTGCAGCTTGTGAATGTACCCAAGAACGATCCGGACACCATCTATATTGGCCTGAACGACCGCGATAAGGCCTGGCATGACCTTTACAAGTTGAAGCTCTCCACCGGCGAGAAGACACTGGTGCGCAAGAACACGGAGCGCATTGTCGGCTGGGATTTCGATCTTGAAGGCAACCTGCGCCTGGCCACGCGGTCGGCGGAGAACGGTGACACGGAAATCCTGCGCGTCGATTCTGACAAATTCACTCAGATTTATTCCTGCAACGTCTTTGAGTCTTGCAACACACTCCGTTTCCAGAAGGATGGCAAGCAGGCCTACATGGAAAGCAACAAGGGCGCGGACGTGGACCTGAGCGCCCTGGTGCTGTTCGATCCGGCAAGCGGAAAGACGGAAATGGTGGAATCCGACCCCCTCAAGAAGGTGGATTTTGGCGGGGCAGTCTTTTCTGAGGCGACCGACGAACTGGCGATTACCACTTACGAGGACGACCGGGTGCGCCGCTATTTCAAAGACAAAGGCTTTGAGGCGGATTTCAAATGGCTCACCGGGAAACTACCCGGCAAGGAAGTCAGCCGCACCTCGTCCACGCTGGACGAGCAGCTCTGGCTGGTGAATGCCAACAGCGACACCGAGCCGGGTGAGGCCTACCTCTTTGAGCGCAAGACCCACAAACTCACGCTGCAGTATAGGGTGCGGGAAAAGCTGCCCCGGGAATCCCTTGCGGAGATGAAATCGATCCGCTACAAGTCGTCGGATGGGTTGGAGATCCCCGCCTACATCACACTGCCCAAAGGCATTTCCGGCAAGAGCTTGCCAACGATTATCTTTCCCCATGGCGGACCGTGGGGCCGCGACGTATGGGGTTACAACGGGTATGCGCAGTTCTTTGCCAACCGCGGTTACGCCGTGCTGAGCATGAACTTTCGCGGCTCCACGGGATACGGCAAGAAATTCCTCGATGCCGGCAACAAAGAATGGGGCCGCAAGATGCAGGACGATGTCACCTGGGGAGTAAAATACCTCGTCGACGAGGGCATTGCCGATCCGAAGCGCGTGGGCATCTTCGGCGGTTCCTACGGCGGCTACGCCACCCTGGCCGGCGTCACCGTCACGCCTGATCTTTACGCTGCGGCAGTGGAATTGTTCGGTCCGTCGAACCTCATCACGCTGCTGGAGTCAATTCCGCCCTACTGGGAATCCATTCGCGTGATGTTCTACAAGCGCATGGGCGATCCCACCACGCCGGAAGGCAAAGCGATGCTGATTGAGCGCTCTCCGCTCACCTCTGCGGCCAAGATCAAGACACCGCTGATGATCGCCCAAGGCGCCAACGATGCCCGCGTCAACCACGCTGAGTCGGAGCAGATTGTGATCGCGCTGCGCGACCGCGGATTCCCTGTGGAATACCTGCTGATTCCCGACGAGGGCCACGGCTTTGCCCGTCCGGTAAACAACATGGCCACGGTCATGGCCACGGAGAAATTTTTCGCCCAGTATCTGGGCGGCCGCTACCAGGAAGGCGGAACGCCGGAAGTAGTGGCACGCCTGAAGGAGATCACAGTCGATCCTAAAACCGTGGTCCTGGCCAAGAAAGTGGACGCGAGTTCCGTCGGCGTCCCCAAGCTGGCCATGGACCTTCAACCTGGGACGTACAAGTATCAGGCGCAGATTGAGGCCAGCGGCCAGAAAATCTCGCTGGTCATCTCGACCACCATCGCGGAAGACGGCGGCGCCTGGACCGCCACCGATGTGATGGAGACACCCAGCGGGACCGTGACCGAAACCGCCACTCTGGAAAAAGGCAGCCTGATCGCGCGCAAGCTCAACCTGAAACACGGACCGGTAGCGGTCGACCTCGACTTCAGCGGCGACAAAGCGGTCGGCAACATGAATATGAACGGGAAGGACCAGCCCATCTCGGTCGATCTGGGTGGACCGCTTTTTGCCGATGCCGCCGCCGCGAAACAATCCATCTCGTGCCTGCCGCTGGCCGAGGGCTACAGCACAACGTACCGGAACTTCGACGTTCAAAAGCAAAAAGTGAAGCTGATGCAGCTAAAAGTCTCCGGCATCGACAACGTAACGGTGCCGGCCGGAACCTTTGACGCCTACAAAGTGGAGATCAGTTCGGCCGACGGAGGCGACGACAAAGAAACCCTTTGGATAGCCCGCGATTCCCACAAAGCGGTCAAGGAATCCTTAGTGCTGGCGTCCATGGGCGGAGCCGTACTGACCCAGGAGTTGGTGCCGTAAGCGTCGACTCGGGCAGCTGGGGTGCCCGCCACGAAGCAGGTGCGACACGGCGCGATCCATGCAAAGGCGGCGGAGTGGTTAAGCTCCGCCGCTTCTTGTTCCATGCCCTGCCAAATTCGGCAGCTACTCGTTAATGGTGTTCGCCACCACCATGCGATCCGCCGCCGTGAGAGGCGCCACCATGCGCTGCGGCGGCGTGGGCGCCGCCATTGCTATGGCTCGTAGTGTGTGCCGCGCTATGGCTGGCGGTGTGTACCGCCGCTGAGCCGCGTGCGTGATTGGCTGCATAAACGTGTCCACCGCCGTTTCCACGGCCGGCGACGTATCTTCCGCCTCCGCCACCGCTGAAGCGATGCTCTCCCCAACCGTGGCCATAACCCCAGTTCGCCCACGGGCCCACGCCCAGGAAGATCCCGTTATAGAAATAGCCCGGCCCATAAAAGCCGCTGGGTGCGCAGCCGTACGGTGCATAGTTGTAATAGCCATAGGAACACATGGGTGGAGTTGCGCCTATGCCGACGCCGACGACAACTTGGGCATGGGCCGGTGCCACCAAGGCCAAGGGCACGAGCAAAACTGTTGTACCGGCCAGAAGCAGACTGCGCATCGCGAGCCCGCGAGCCCAAGGGGCCAAGCGGTTGAATTGCCACATTTTGTTATCCTCCAGAAAATTCCGCATTCGATCGAAAGCTATACTCCCAGTATCAGCCCCTTGCTCATAGATAACTGGTCAATACGAACCGGAATCTGAGAAATCTGAGATAAGACCATTCCAATCTCCGACGAAAGCTGGCAGTATGTTCGAGATCGAATCCAGCTCGAAGCCCGTCAGCAAGGCGCTCTGGAGGAACACATGGTCCCTTTTCACTCCTTTCGATTCCCCGGTGAAAATGATTCTTACCGCCGTGCCCGCAACCAATTGTTGCAGGCAGAAATCGAGCTCAGAAGACACATCGAAGAAGTTGCAGCTCTGCGTCGCCAACTTCCCCTGGGCGGCGAGATATCGGAAGACTATATCTTTGAGGAGGGATCAGCCGATCGAAACGTCTCACAAACCGTCCGGCAGGTTTCGTTCTCGCAGCTGTTTCAAACCGGCAAAGACACTCTTGCCATCTACAGCTTCATGTTTGGGCCGAAGATGAAAGCGGCGTGTCCGAATTGCAGTTCCATCATCGACGCCCTTAACGCCACCGCAGTCCATGCCGCCCAGCGCATAAGTCTTGCGGTGGTTGCAAAGTCTCCGCTGGAGAGAATCCGGAACTTCGCGCGCGAGCGCGGATGGAACCGCTTGCGTCTTCTTTCTTCCGCCGGCAACAAGTTCAACCGCGACTACTGCGGCGAGAATGCGGAAGAAGGTCAACAGCCATCGCTGAATGTCTTTGTCCGCCGTGGTGGGAAGATTCACCACTTTTTCCATTCTGAGCTGCTGCTGGTTCCGCCCGAGCCAGGGCAGAACCAGCGCCACGTCGACATGATTTGGCCGCTGTGGAACCTGCTGGATTTCACTCCTGAAGGCCGGGGCACGGACTGGTATCCAAGTCTGACCTACCACTGACGAACCGTTGTCATCGAGCTGACCCGGGGCTGTCTTATGCGCCAAAAAGCAAAGTCAAAAGCAGCAAGCCGGAGTTCGTTCGCCTTCGCTCGATAGAGGTCGGCTCATCGAGCACGTTCACTGCCCGCGCCCGCGCACTTGCATCACGACAACAGCGCTGCGTGCCGACGCGAATCCCGGGTAGGCCTTGCTGGCGGAAGCGAGAATGCCGTTGTGTCGCGCATCACTTTCTGGAACGCTGTCTGGAACTGCTCCATTTCTTCATGGGTGCCGACGGTGATGCGGACCGAGGTCGGCATAATGGGCCAGATGCGTCCGATAAAAACATTTTGCTGGGCCATAGCGTCGATCACCTCTTTGCCCGGGCGTTTGGTATCGAGCAGGAAGCAGTTCGACTCAGAAGGCGTATGGGAGTAGCCGTTGCGGTCGAGCCACTGGAAGGTCTCCTGCCGAACGGTGGCGTTGATGCGCTTTCGTTCCGGGACCAGGCCCGGCTCTTTCAGACTGGCCGAGGCGGCGGCGACGGCGGTGATGGGCATGAAGTTCCAGCCGGAGCGGGTCGTGATTTCGTCCAGCAGATCGGGGCGGGCGATGGCGAATCCGCAGCGCAGGCCGGCCATGCCGTACGTTTTTGAGAAGGTGCGCAGCACGACCACATCCTTACCGGCCTTGACGAAATCGAGCGTGGAGGGCGCATCGCAAAAATGGATGTAGGCTTCGTCGACCATCACGATGGAACCCTTGGGTTTGTTTTCGACAAGGTACTCGAGATCGGAGTGCGGCGTGAGCGTGCCGGTGGGATTATTGGGATTGCAAACGTAGAAGACGCCGGCATCGGGCGCTGCCGCGATCATGGCCTTGACGTCGTGAGCGTGAGTCTTGGTGAGCGGAACCTTGACGACGCGAGCCTCGGCGGCCTTGGCCGAGTACATGCCGGCTTCATAACCGGGATCGGCGGTGACGTAGCTTTTCTGCGGCGAAGTAAAGGCGACGACCGTGAAGCCGAGCGCAGGGCTGGAACCGGAAAAGACGCGGACAGAGTCGGGGTTGAGGCCTTCGAGCTGCGCGAAAGTGTGCACGAGGTCGTCGCTGAGATCGAAGAGGTAGCGTCCACCTTGAGGGATGATCGCGGACAGAGCGCTGCGCGCGGATTGGCTGGGGCCAAGCGGATTCTCGTTGGAGTCGATCATGACCCCATCCTTCGAGATTGGCCGGCGAGCCGCGGCGGCGAGCATGGGCTCGGTGACCACGTGGAAGGCCGCTGCGGCTGAAGCGGCGGCTGAGAGTTGCAGAAATGAGCGGCGGGAAAAAGGTGAGAGATTTTGGACTGGCATGGCACCCTCCGGCACGTCTAGACATCAGATCACAAGGCCCGTCACTCTGTCAGGTTATAGATTAGCCCGTTTGGATCTCTGACGTAGCATCTTGGAAACTCAGGTTCGTCCTTAATCACCCGGCAGCCCTTTTTCTTGAGCCTTGCTTTGGCTTCCTTGACGCTTTTGACTGTAACTTCCAGAACTGGTCCAAGGGCAGGACCTCGTTCAATGAAGAAATTGATGTGTGGTCCGTGGAGGCTGACTAGATTTGGTTTCTTATCCGTGATTTCAAAACCGAGTTCGTTGACATAGAAGCTAGCGGCCTTCATTGGGTCTTCGGCCTGGATCAAAATGTCTGTACCAAACGTATTTGCCATAAGCCTCTCCAAATCCGTCGATCGGGCGCCTGTAGACTAAATGGTTTTGGGGCCGGCGGATAGGGGATGTCCGGCTTCGGAATTCTTCAGTGGCGGCCGGCCCCCAAACCTCATTCGCGGTCTTCGAGTTGTGGATATTTGGCTTCGCCTCAGATTGTTTCAAGGCTGGCTGGCCCTCCGAGGACGTGTCCGACATCGAGTCTTCACGAGTTGGTGCGGCAGTCCGTCGACAGTTTCAGGCGCAACGATCGGCAATGCTCCCCAAGCACTTCTCAAACAAAGTACGGGTTTGCAATTCTCGCTCGTCTTTGACTCAGGTGGAATTGCTAAGTCTTACAGTATCCCCGGCGTTCGAGACATGTCTGCCTACTGCGGCACCGGTTCGCGCGGAGTGGCGTAGTAACCGGCGCGGCATTGGATCTTGTAGTTCTCTTTGGACTTGATTTCCAGTTTGCGGTAGCCGCTATCGAGGACCGTGTTGGTAGGCGTATAGCCGAGGTTGTACTGACTGCGCAGTTCGGCGGCGATCTGGTCGAAGGCCTCTCGTAGTTTGTCGAGTTTGTTGCCGACGTTAATGACGCGGCCCCCAGTGGCCTCGGTGAGCTTGCGCATTTCACCCTCGCCGCTGTAGCCCACTCCGAACGATCCGTAGAAACCGCGATCGGCGCAGAGCAGGACGTAAACGATGGCGTCGGCTTTCTGGGCAGCTTCGATGGCATCTTTGATTTTGAGGCGGCTGCCTTCGTCCTCGCCGTCGGTGAGCAGGACCATGGCCTTGCGGCCAACTTCCTTGGCCAGCATGTCATGGGCGGAGAGATAGACGGCGTCGTAAAGCACGGTGCCGGCTGCGGTACCAGCGGTGGGGACGGGGTTGCCCGCGCCGGGCAATGGATTGGTGAAGCCGGTGTTGATTTTTACTTTGTTGAGGGCGGCTTGCAGGCGGTGAACGTCACGAGTGTAATCCTG